>Ga0209062_1003712_pt1 | contig 17150 bp, 11 predicted proteins | sample Coa_R2_2_FD_187158 | JGI IMG/M metagenome (GOLD analysis project Ga0209062, IMG submission 187158) | Surface soil microbial communities from Centralia Pennsylvania, which are recovering from an underground coalmine fire - Coalmine... | ecosystem: Environmental > Terrestrial > Soil > Unclassified...
GCCCCCACTTTCCCCCAACTGGCTGAGCCTGCACCATCTGCAACAGCTAGAACCAAAACATTGTCAGGTAACGACAGCCAATGGTGAGCATCCTGACAAAGTTGTTTGTTTTTCAAATGGCTTGTACCGCATACTGATGCGGCTACGACTTGCCAGTGTGATGTCTGTTCTGAAGTGTTCATACATCGAGCGGTGTAGGCATAGGCTATTAAACAGATCCCCAACCAATTGGTGGTAGTGCGACCTGCTCATCTACTCTGGAATGAGAGACAGCTGACATACTAGCAGACAGCCAGACAAACATCTCTACAAAGTTAAGTCCCTGAAGCTTTAAAGGAGTACGTACAGCTATTTGACCTAAGCGCGCCATATTCGCATTTTCCACTCCAACAGGGAAGAAAGCCACACGCTTGCTTGCCTCATCTCCTTGCAGACGCCTTGTTGCTTGCTCGAGAACATCCTCAAATTCACCTTGTGGCTCCCCATCGGTGATCATAAATACCCAAGGACGATAGTAGGCAATGCCATTAGCACGATATTGAGCTTTACGGTCTTGAATCAGATCTAGAGCTTTATGAATTCCAGCCCCCATTGTAGTTAGACCTTGTGCTGTTAACGTTGGAGGATTCAGTTGGTCAGCAGTCACAAAGTCTTGTACGATGCTGACATTAGTGTCAAAGGTAATTATTGCTACTTCAACTCTCCGGGATGCTAGGGAGTTTTTTCTTAGTTCATTTTTAAATGCTACCAATCCTTCATTGAGAGCATCAATTGGCATTCCCTGCATGGAGCCAGAAGTATCCAGTAGTAGCACACAAGGACAACGTGGCTCTGGGTTTTCAGCAAACTCCACGACTTCATCAAGTTTTAATGTATCAGCCATAACTTTTTGTGTTATGTTAATGGTCAAAGCTTTAATTTCCCTTATCTCAAAGTATATAGTTTAAACCGCTGGCAAAACTGCATAAGTGCTGTTTGGTTTAACTAAACTACCACTTATTGAGCACCCTACTGCTGTTAAATCACTCACAAATTTCCAGCCTTTTTGTCTGGAAATAAAGTTGAGTAAAAAGAACTGTTGTGGAATTTAGCATCACCGATAACAGTGTCTTTCGCAAAATGTATACCTAATCATGTATTAGAATACTATGAATACGTATCTTCGCTGAGCTAGAATTTTAAAGATTCTATGTAGAAAACCCATTTTTTATATGAAATAAATCAAGGAGAATCATTATTATCTACATATTAACCATACCCGTGTTCTGTACAACTATCTAAGTTAATTAAAATTTCAAATTTAAGCGACAACTTCCTTTATTTAGAGATTATCTCCTTCAGTAGGTACCTAATAAGCTATAATCATAAAATTTTGTTACTTATTATAGGAAAGAGAGTCATTTAAGCTAAACAATCTGGTCAAACGACAAATACTTAGGATGAATAACATACCTCTATTTACGGGAATTTTAAGTTTATCAACCAATGAATAACTTTGGCACATTTATAAACCTGCGTCCTTCAAGCTTGTTAAGACACCTATCTAGTTGTGGTGATAGTGTTTGTTTGCAAGTATTGAGCAACTCAGTGTCTTGGTTGATATATCTGGAGCAAGGAAAAATTACCTATGCAACCCATTCAGTCGAGCCTTTTGATCGACTAGAACGTCACTTACGTCGCCTTAGCTATCAAATCCCGACCTTAACTAGTGAAGTTCGTGTTCAATTGCGCTTGATGTTTGAGCCTGACTTGCAAACTCAGTCAACAGAACCCCATAACAGTGTAGCTGCCGACTACCAGGCTATTTGTTGGTTAACTAGCCAACGATATCTGCAATCAACACAAGCTGCTATCTTGCTGCAAGAATTAGTGAAAGAAGTTATTGAATCATTTTTATTAATTAAACAAGGAACTTATGAATTTAAAGATCCTCCACAGAAAATGCCAAAGATTTGCAGACTTGATGTAGAAAAAATAGTAGAAAAATGTCAAGAAAGATTGCAAAACTGGAAGTCTTTTACACCACATATTTCTTCTCCATACCAACGTCCATATTTATATGGAAGTAAGCCAAAAGTACTGCCACCCATACAACAAAACTTAGCTTACTGGATGAAGGGGTTCAGTCTGCGTCATTTGGCAGTCATTCTTAATCAAGATGAATTACAACTGGCTAAAAACTTATATCCTTACATACTAAGTGGCGCGATTTTATTACACGAGCCAGATCCACCCTTCGACAAGTTGCCAAAGATATTTGAAAAATTAGCTCCAGACCCATCTCCGATAGAAGATCTAGTTGATAAAAAAGCATCAGATGCATCAGATACAGTAGCACAAAAGAACACTGCACCAACAGATCTTAAAGAGCAACGCCAACAACTTTCTACTTCTCGTCGAGAAAAATCTCGGGAATTAAAGACTGTAAAAAATACAAAACAAGAACCTCAGAGAATTGTCCCTTCAACAACACCTTCTCAAAAAGTTTACAAAATTGTCTCTGTAGATGATAGTCCCACAGTTTTAAAAGAAATCAGCCGCTTCTTAGAAGATGAAAGTTTTTTTGTGGTGACTATTAGTGATCCTCTTAAAGCAGTCATGTTAATTATTAGACATAAACCAGACCTAATTTTATTAGACTTGAACATGGAAGGAATTGACGGGTACGAGTTATGTCGGATTATCAGAAATAATTCAATGTTTAAGAATACACCAATTATTATGGTAACAGGTAGCAAAGGACTTATCGATAAAGTAAGAGCAAGATTAGTGGGAGCTTCAGGATATTTAACTAAACCTTTTACTCGTACAGAGTTACTTAAAATGGTATTTATGCATGTGACTTAATTAATTTAGCCCTCCTGTCCCTGATACCATTTCATTTCTTGCTCAGGTTTCTCCCAGCATCCACGCCTCAAAATAATAAGGATGACTGTACAATCCCACTTTGTCTCACTGTAGGCTAGCCAGTATCTAATTCAGGGTGATGTTGAAACAAATGAATTGCTATCGGTAGTAGAGTAGTATTGTTCAAGTTGGAGGGTACGCCTTGCAAGGCACATGGTAGCCATCGCTGGGTTGTAAAAACCATAGAATTAGATCAATATCAATAGACGAAAGGGACAAGCAAACACATTCCATGCGTATTTCTCTTAAATGGCTACAAGAACTAGTCGAGCTAAAACTTAGCCCAGAAGAATTGGCAGAAACACTGACAATGGCTGGGTTTGAGGTGGAGGATATTGAAGACCGCCGCGCTTGGGCAGATGGTGTTGTTATCGGAAAAGTCGTTGAACGCCAACCACACCCTAATGCAGATAAATTAAGTGTTTGTCAAGTTGATATTGGTGCTGAAGAGACGTTAAACATCGTCTGTGGCGCTTCTAATGTCCGGGCAGATATTTATGTACCCGTAGCTACTGTGGGTACGTATCTACCCAATATCGATTTAAAAATAAAGCCTGCGAAACTCAGAGGCATTCCATCTCAAGGTATGATCTGCTCCTTAAGAGAACTAGGATTACCTAACGATGTAGATGGGATTCATATTTTTACTCAAGACAATCTGCAGTTGGGTAGCGATGTTCGCCCACTGTTGGGCCTAGATGATGTCATTTTAGACGTAACTGCCACTGCCAACCGTGCCGATGCTTTAAGTATGGTGGGTATAGCGCGAGAAGTTGCAGCTTTGACAGGCGCAAAGCTATCAATACCTGAGCCAGATGAAGTATCAGTTAATAAAGAGGCTCATAGTTTAACGCTAAAAATATCTGATACACAAGCTTGCCCTGCTTACATAGGCACAGTCATTTCACGAGTGAAAATTTCACCGTCTCCTGAGTGGCTTCAACAGCGCTTGCGCTCTGCAGGAGTGCGACCAATAAATAATGTCGTAGATATTACTAACTATGTTTTGTTAGAGTGGGGACAGCCATTACATGCCTTTGACAGCGATCGCTTACAAGCTGTTGCTGGTATAAAAACAACGGATGCACAGTCGCTGGAGATCGGCGTCCGGTTTGCCAAAGCTGGAGAATCCCTGAAAACTCTAGATGGACAAACCCGTAACCTATCAACTCAAAATTTATTAATCACTGCTAATAACCAACCTGTTGCACTGGCTGGAGTCATGGGTGGTGAAGAAACCGAAGTCTATGAAGGTACGCAAAATATAGTTTTAGAAGCCGCATTATTTGATTCGGTGACAATTCGCCGTTCTGCTCGCAATGTGGGATTAAGAAGCGAGGCGTCGAATAGATACGAACGAGGAGTGAATCGTGCGGAATTGGAAGTTGCCTGTCGCCGTGCTTTGTCGTTGATTTGCTCTGTTGCTTCTGCAAGCATAATTCAACAAGAAATTGCTGACACACGTTCCGACCCCTCCACTTGGACACGTTCCATAGAACTCCGCTTAGACCGAGTCAACCAGCTGCTTGGACCAGTAGATTTGAAAGGGGAGACAGGAGAACTGCAAGGTGCAGACATTGAGCGTATTCTCACTGCACTCGGCTGTCAGGTTAATCTCTCAGGAGACCGTACGTGGACTGTTGTCGTACCACCTTATCGTTACCGAGACTTAGAACGGGAAATTGATTTGATTGAAGAAATTGCCCGTCTCTACGGCTACGACAATTTTTGTGATACACTACCCGACCAAGCAGAAGCTGGCTACCTACCTTTAGATCATGAGCTCATCCGTAAGCTAAGAGCTAGCTTTAGAGCAGAAGGTCTAACAGAATTAATGCACTACTCTTTAGTTAAATCAGGGGAAAGTAGACAGGTTGTGCTATCAAATCCTCTGTTTGCAGAGTATTCAGCATTGCGAACCGATTTAATCTCTGGCTTGATAGATGCCTTCCAGTACAACTTAGAACAGGGAAATGGTGAGCTAAACGGCTTTGAAATAGGGCGGATTTTTTGGCAAGAGGAAGAGGGCTTGCAAGAAGCCGATGCGATCGCTGGGATTATGGGAGGCGATATCACCTCAAGCAAATGGACAAAAAGTGGTCGTGAGCAACCCATGAGCTGGTTTGAAGCCAAAGGCATCTTAGAAAGTGTCTTTCAGCAGTTTAGTTTACAGGTAGAGTTTCAACCAGATTGCCTTGATCGCCGTCTGCATCCAGGACGTACTGCCTCTCTATGGATTAGGGGAAGCAGACTAGGGATTTTTGGACAACTACATCCCCAACTTCGTCGGGAAAGAAGCTTACCAGATTCAGTTTACGTGTTCCAGATGAATTTAGATGTGCTTCTAGATTCTCTCGATCAAGATGACATTCTCATACCGAAATTCAAGCCCTATTCTAACTATCCCCCTGCTGATCGAGACATTGCCTTTTTTGCATCAGTTAAAGTCTCTGTTGCCGAAATTCAAAAGGTCATTACCAAAACTGGTAAAGACTTGCTAGAGTCAGTGGAATTGTTTGATGAATATCGCGGTGAGAATGTACCAACAGGACAGCGCAGTTTAGCATTTCGCTTAATCTATCGTGCCAACGACCACACACTCACTGATGCTGAAGTTGAATCAGTACATCAAAAAGTTCGCGAATCCCTAGTTGAAAAATTTGGCCTCACTTTGAGAAGTTAGGAATGGGGCATGGGAGCAGAGGGAGACAAGGGGGACAAGGAAGACAAGGGGGATAAATAACTTCTGACTCCTAACTTTTTTCCCCACTCCCTATTCCCTATTCCCTATTCCCTATTCCCTATTCCCTATTCCCTATTCCCTATTCCCTATTCCCTATTCCCTATTCCCTATTCCCTATTCCCTATTCCTAACTCCTAATTCCTAACTCCTAACTCTTCTTCATCGCCATGCCTAAATATGTAATGTGGGGAACTTACTGCGAAGACGTTTTAGAAAAACGTGCCCCTTACCGCCAAGCTCATTTAGACGGACTTGCCAAACAGAAAGAATCTGGTGTGTTAATTACCATTGGTCCAACTAAAGATGTCACTAAGGTTTTTGGCATCTATGAAGCTGAAGATGAGGCTATTGTACGCCAGTTAGTTGAAGCAGACCCTTACTGGCAAAATGGTATCTGGACTGAATACTTTATTAAAGAGTGGATTCAAGCGTTTTAAACTGAAACCCACGGCTTGAAGCCGTGGGTTTGCTTCATTTACCCTTAAGCGCCTTTCTAAAGTTTTGACGATAGGATTGATTCGTGACAAACAAGGCTGGCCATAACAACGCTAATATCAAGCGATTAGATAAAGTTGGTTGGAAGTTAGTTCGGTAAAATCCTTTCCAAAACTTCCAAATACCAGCTGCATAACCTACTATCAATATCAAAATGACTATATCCATTGCCATCAACTCCGCAAGCAACTGACAAAATTAGAGTTAAGTATTCTTACACCATCTTGGCACTTTATAAAAGACACTGAGGAGCAATTGCCTGCACTCCCCAGTCTTGAGCACCCTTCGTTAGTTAATCCATAACATAATTCTGTATATTCCAGTTTAGGGTGGCCCTAGTATTGTCGCCAACCAAAACCTCTGGGAGGTATTTATACTAGACCCCCAATCTCGTTGTTATTGGTTAGGCTTAGAACTGGGTGAAAATCCCTGCGGTAATCGTATCTTAACTGTCCCTTGATACGTGCTGTCCAACTTTGGGTAAGCTTTAAATGAACGGTGACGAGTAGATATCTTCATCTCCGACTAGATGCATCCTGCGGAAGTTCCTCAAATTGAATATTCATAGGAGACTAAAGAAAGAATATATCTTATGGAACTTAACCCTGTGAAGGTTTACAAATAACTAAGGAGGATTTATGCGTGCAGTACTGATGGCAGGTGGATCGGGAACTCGGTTACGTCCACTGACTTCCGATCTGCCAAAACCGATGGTCCCCATTCTCAATCGACCAATTGCGGAACATATTATCAATCTTCTCAAACGAAATCACATTACAGAAATAGTAGCAACACTGCATTACTTACCAGATGTTTTGCGAGACTACTTTCAAGATGGTAGTGATTTTGGTGTGCAGATGACCTATGCGGTAGAAGAGGATCAGCCTTTAGGTACGGCAGGCTGCGTAAAAAATATTGCCGAACTTCTTGATGAAACTTTTTTAGTAATTAGTGGTGATAGTATAACAGATTTTGACTTACAAGCAGCAATTGAATTTCATAAACAGAAAAAATCAAAAGCTACTTTAATTTTGACCCGTGTTCCTAACCCAATTGAGTTTGGAGTGGTCATCACTGATGACGAGAACCGAATTCGCCGTTTTTTAGAAAAACCTTCTACTAGTGAAATTTTTTCAGACACAGTGAATACTGGTACCTACATTTTAGAACCAGAAGTTTTAGAATATCTACCAACAAACACTGAATCAGATTTTTCCAAAGACTTATTCCCTTTGCTCCTCGAAAAAGATGAGCCTATGTATGGTTACATTGCCCAAGGTTATTGGTGCGATGTTGGCCATTTGGATGCTTACCGTCAGGCTCAGTACGATGGATTACACAACAAAGTCAAACTTGATTTTCCTTATAAAGAAATTTCTCCTGGATTATGGGTAGGTCAAAATACTCATATAGACCCTTCAGCGGAGATTGAAGCCCCGGCAATTATCGGTGATAATTGCCGTATTGGCGCAAGAGTTCAAATTGAAGCAGGAAGCGTTATTGGGGACAATGTCACCATTGGTGCTTATGCTAATCTCAAGCGTCCTATAGTGTGGAATGGAGCAATAATTGGTGAGGAAGCTCATCTTTCGGCTTGTGTTATTGCTCGTGGTACGCGTGTAGACCGTCGTGCTCATGTATTAGAAGCAGCTGTAGTGGGTTCACTTTCGACTGTAGGAGAAGAAGCCCAAATTAGCCCCAATGTTCGAGTTTGGCCCAGTAAGAAAATTGAGTCCGGGGCAATTTTGAATATCAACTTGATTTGGGGTAACACTGCTCAAAGGAATTTGTTTGGACAGCGTGGTGTTCAAGGATTAGCTAATATTGACATCAGCCCAGAGTTTGCTGTGAAGTTGGGGTCTGCGTACGGTTCTACCTTAAAACCAGGTTCTCGGGTTGCGGTTTCTCGTGATCAACGCAATGTCTCTCGCATGGTAACTCGCTCATTAATAGCAGGTCTTTTGTCTGTAGGAATTGATATTCAAAACTTAGACGCTACTTCTATTCCAGTGGCTCGTACTGTTATACCTACAATGGGAGTTGCTGGGGGTATCCATGTACGAGTTCACCCTGACCGCCCTGACTATATCTTAATTGAGTTTTTGGACGTGAAAGGAATTAATATCTCCAAAGCTCAAGAAAAGAAAATCGAGGGAGCTTACTTTAAGGAAGATATGCGGCGATCGCAAATTCACGAGATTGGCGATGTTGCTTACCCCAGCCAAGTTGTTGAACGATACTGCACAGCTTTTGAAAAATTGCTACATATTGATACACTTCGTAACAGTCGTGCAAAAGTTGTTATTGATTACGTTTATGCTGTTACAGGTGCAGTCTTGCCCCAAATGTTAGATAAATTTGGGGCTGATGCAGTCGTGCTCAATGCCAGTCTAAATAAAGCAGCTATATCCACAACTGACCGTGAAGCACTACTTACTCAGCTTGGTCATGTTGTGGAGGCGCTAAAAGCTAATTTTGGTGTCCAAGTATCAGCTAATGGCGAACAATTGATTTTGGTGGATGAGTCAGGAATTCCTATTCGTGGGGAAATGTTAACAGCGCTGATGGTAGAGATGATATTAACTGCTAACCCCAGAGGAACAGTAGTTGTACCAGTTCATGCTTCTAGTGCCGTGGAACACATTGCTCGTCGCCACGATGGTAAGGTAATTCGCACAAAAGCAAATCCTACAGCATTGATGGAAGCATGTCATAAAAATCACAATGTTGTCTTAGGAGGTAGTGGCGACACAGGCTTTATCTTCCCAGATCTGCATCCAGGATTCGATGCCATGTTCTGCATTGCTAAACTGATTGAGATGCTAACGATACAAGAGCGATCGCTCGCTTCCGTACGCGCTGAGTTGCCTCGTGTCGTTCACAAAACTCATACAATCCGTTGCCCCTGGACAGCCAAAGGAGCACTCATGCGCCACCTAGTAGAAACTCATCCGGCTCAAAATCTATCGTTAATCGATGGAGTGAAAATAGGTCACCCTTACGATGATAATTGGGTGTTGGTTTTGCCAGATGCTGGCGAACCACTGGTGCATTTATACGCTAACAGCAATGATCGCGATTGGGTAGATGAATCCTTGAGAAATTACCGTGCCCGCGTTCAAATGTTTGTAGAAAGGGAACAAGAATCAGTTGTTTCGGAAATGTGATTGGAGTGGGGAATGGGGCATAGTATAGAGTATTTCCCTCTGTGCCTTTGTCTTCCTTGTCTTCCTTGTCTCCCCTAATCCCCACTCCCTATTCCGGAAATATCGCTAATTCAGTATCGGGGTCAAAAAAGTGTATTTTCTCTGGGATGATAGATAGCCACAGATGTTCGCCAACACTTACGAAGCGGTCAGGTGGAACTCGGACTTGAATTTCAGGAGATGTTGTGCTTGCGTTTGGGAAATTTGGTTCAACAAGTTTTGCCGATAAAAATGTGTCATTACCAAGATTCTCGACTAATTCTACTTGTACACTCCAATTTTTGGTTGCAGGCACACTCACAATTAAGTGTTCTGGACGAATGCCTAAAATGAGGGTTCGCCCATCATATTTTTGTAAAGCAGTTCCCCAAACGTGTGGCAAGGTCAAACGAAAATCACCACTAGTGATTAACAAAGGGGCATGGAACTTTACAGGAATAAAATTCATCGGCGGTGAACCGATAAATTGTGCAACAAAGCGGTTAGCAGGATGATTATAAAGTTCTAATGGAGAAGCAACTTGCTGAATTTGACCTTGGTTGAGAATAGCAATGCGATCGCCCATCGTCATTGCTTCGGTTTGATCATGAGTGACGTAAATCGTCGTTGTTCCAAGTTGACGTTGTAGTTTTACGATTTGGGCACGGGTTTCAGCACGAAGCTTGGCATCTAAATTAGAAAGTGGTTCATCCATTAAAAAGACTTGGGGATTACGTGCGATCGCCCTCCCCAAAGCCACGCGTTGTCTTTGTCCACCAGATAACTGTTTAGGCAGGCGATTTAGCAAAGCTTCAATTTGCAAAAGTTGAGCAACATCCCTAACTCGCGCATCCACAGATCGTTCTCTCGTAGAAATGTAGCGCAGTCCCTTGGGAAGTGCTCTTGTCGTTCCCACGAGGAGATTTTCTGCCCAAATCCCTAGAGAGGACAAGGAAGCGTCCCTCTCCCCTATCTCCCCATCCCCTACCACAAGGCGGCGACGTAGTCCAAAAGCTATGTTGTCATATACCGTCATATGAGGGTAGAGGGCATAATTTTGAAACACCATCGCAATATCCCGTTCTTTGGGGGGCAAATCGTTCATCAAGCGATCGCCTACCCAAATATTGCCTCCAGTCATCATCTCTAACCCTGCAATCAATCGCAGGAGAGTGCTTTTCCCACAACCGGAAGGACCAACTAGCACTATAAATTCACCATCTGCCACGGTTAAGTTAATCCGCCGCAAGACATTGATACTTTCTGCACGATGAGTAGTCCCTTCTTCTTTACGAGGAGGGAAACTTTTGTAAACGTTTTCTAAAAAAACCTGCGCCACGAGTATTTGAGAAAAGTGGGATAGAGAATTGTCAGCTGTAAAAAAACTTTAGACAACTATAACAGGGATAGTTTAGGACTGAGCGTACACTTTCAAAGGGAACACAGAAAGTTCATGATATTCCATCACTCGCCTAAAAGCTACAGTGGCGAACGAGAGCACAAATTAGCTGACATTCCTGTATTAGTACAATTATACTATTAAGAAGCATTGAGAACAGTACTCAGAATATCGCTAAGGATAAATCCGCTTGTTTGCTTGTTAAATGATTTTGCTGTTTACTCGTGGTCATCTTCCAAGATAACTTCTGAGTTCTTTGATTAGTAAATGTCGTTATAAGCTAGAAATAGCCTCTGATTAGGAAAAGAGCTTGACTTTTGTGCTAGAAAAGACTCTATGGTTCAAGTAACAATAAACAACCTCAAAAAAATGTCTAAAAATATGTAGAACGACACATCTTCTTCAGTACTACTCTCTAACCTAATCCCCCATATTTCAGTAAGGAGAATTTCATGAATAGCTGTATTTTAATGGCAGAAATCATTCAAGAACCGCAACTTCGTCATACACCAGATGGAATGGAACTGACAGAAATGATGGTACAGTTCCCAGGACCGCGACCAGATGATCCTCCTGCTGTGTTGAGAGTTATAGGATGGGGAAATCTGGCAAAAGAAGTCTATCAAAACAACCACCAGGGCGATCATGTCCTTCTGGAAGGACGCTTAAACATGAATACTATTGAGCGCCCAGAAGGTTTTAAGGAAAAACGCGCTGAATTAACATTACAACGTATTCATTCACTAGGAACAAGCACTACAAGCTCATCCTCATCCATACCTGTAACATCACCGCAAAAAGCCGCTCCCAATTACGAGCCAACCCTTTCCACACTAACCCCAGAAACCACAAGCGTGGGTGTCATTCCCCAAAATAAACCAGAATCACCTGTACCTCAAAGCACAAGTTACGAGCCAAAGCCTTATCCAGTCACAAAGAACGAAGAACCGAATGTGGACGACGACATTCCGTTTTAGATCTTGCAGCATTCAAGCGCGAGACCAGAAAAACCGGGTTTCTATACAATAAATTAAGGTTTTTAGGCTGAATAATTGGTAGAAAACCCGGTTCTGATGCAGATGAAAGATACTTGTGATCAATCACACAACGAGTGCGTATAGATATACCTTTCTCTGTTCCCTATTCCCTACTCCTCACTGCCCACGCCCGATCCTCAATATAGAGTTAGGTAATAGTCTTTGATGCTGATAACGCTGATCTCTTTTTAAAAGAATAAAATTAGGTAGTCACTTCGAGAACACTGTTAAAATCCATAATATTTAAACTTACAATTTATATACTCAACTCCTATGAGAGAAACTGTCCTAGACGTTCGCAATCTACAAGTTGAATTTTATGGCGATACTAAGGTCATAAAAGCTGTAGATGGTATTTCTTTTGAACTACATCAGGGAGAAACACTAGGAATAGTAGGAGAGTCCGGTTCAGGAAAATCAGTCACTGCTCTCGCAATCATGAGGTTAGTGCAGGCTCCAGGATTAATAAGTGGCGGCGAAATCTGGTTTAGTCCCCAAGGAAATGGAAAAGCAATTAATCTGCTAGATCTGCCAACTGAGCAAATGCAGATCTACCGGGGCGGCGATATTGCTATGATTTTTCAAGAGCCCATGAGTTCGCTCAATCCAGTTTATACTATTGGGTTCCAGTTAACAGAAGCAATTCAGCGACATCAGAAAGTTTCCAAAGCTGAAGCGAAAAGGCAAGCAATTGCAGGACTGCAAGAAGTCAAACTCCTTCCCAGTGATGAGGCTTTGCGACAACAGTATATTGACACCTGGCAACAAACTTCTTCGGGTTCATTAACTCTAGATGAACAAAAACTAGAAAAGTTGGTAACCCAACATAAGGAAGCAATGCTAGACCGCTATCCACATCAGCTTTCAGGTGGTCAGTTACAGCGGGTGATGATTGCAATGGCAATTTCTTGCAATCCATTGCTATTAATAGCTGATGAACCCACTACAGCATTAGATGTGACGGTGCAAGCAACAATCATAGAATTGCTGCGAGAGTTACAGGTGCGCCGTAATATGGCAATGATTTTTATCACCCATGACTTGGGACTCATTGCAGAAATTGCAGATTCTGTAGCAGTTATGTATAGAGGCAAAATTGTGGAATGTGGTCCAGCTGAACAAATTTTTACCAGCCCACAGCATCCCTATACTAAAGGTCTGGTAGCTTGTCGCCCTACCCTTAATCGCCGTCCCCAAAAACTGCTGACAGTTTCTGACTACATGAGTGTAGAGGAGAAACCAACAGGAGAAGTGGTGATTCAGTCAAAACAACCTGAAGAACCAATAGAAATTACGACCGAGGAAATTGCTCGCAGATTAGCAAATCTAGAACAGGAAAAGCCGTTGCTACAAGTGCATGACCTAAAGGTTGGGTTTCCAGTAAGGGGAGTTTTTGGTGGTACAAAGCGCTACAACATGGCAGTGAATGGAGTTTCTTTTGAACTCAGAAAGGGAGAAACTTTAGGACTGGTAGGAGAATCGGGGTGTGGCAAAACTACCCTTGGTAGAACCTTGCTGCGATTGATTGAACCAATGAGTGGTCAAATTATCTTTGAGGGACGAGACATTACCACTTTAAAGGGAGAATCATTACAGCATTTAAGACGAGAAATGCAAATCGTCTTTCAGAATCCCTTTAGTTCTCTCGATCCACGATTGAAAATTGGGGAAGCAATCATGGAACCATTGATCATTCACTCCATTAGCAAAACAAAGCAACAGCGGCGTGAACGTGCAGTTTATCTCTTAGAAAGAGTGGGGTTAAATGCAGATGCTATGAATCGTTATCCCCATCAATTTTCTGGTGGTCAACGCCAGCGAATTTGCATTGCCCGTTCTTTAGCATTAAATCCTAAGTTCATTATCTGTGATGAATCAGTCTCTGCGTTGGATGTGTCCGTACAGGCACAGGTGCTAAATCTGTTAAAAGAATTACAACACGAGTTTGGCTTAACCTACATCTTTATTTCCCACGATTTAAGTGTGGTGAAGTTTATGAGCGATCGCATCCTCGTAATGAATCAAGGTCAAATTGTCGAGCAAGGTACAGCAGAAAGTATTTATCTTGCACCCAAGGAGAATTACACTCAAAGGTTAATTGAGTCGATTCCTACTGGTAGCTTAGAACGGATACGAAAGCGGCAATTACGAGCATCATGAGATTTTGTATTTTTGATTTAATCAAAATATGAATGTGCAATTCATGGGTGTGTAGAGACGTAGCAATGCTACGTCTCTATAAGGATTTGGGTGCTAATTACAAAAATGCATACAAACAGAATTCATAACCAAATTCAGCAATACCTAACAATCCCACGACATCAAAAAGCTGTTGGGTTATTCGTTTAGCTTAGACAGCAGAAGAGGGATTTGCCGTCAAATAGTTAAGAATTAATAAGAAATATTATTTTTGTAGACTGTTAAAAAAATATAAATAAATGTAAATAAATTAGGTAAAATTACGTAAATAGCTTTACGGAATAAAATTTGAAAATTATTCATAAAAAATTTAAAAATAAAAAATCAAGAAATGGCTAAGATAATATGCGTGAAAATTTTATCCTTATACTTTAAATGACATGTGCAATAAATTAGTCTCATTCATGAGAGAAGTCATATAGCTGAGCAAAAAATGCTTTTATCTGCATCCAAAAACAGTCAAAAAGATTAAATATCCTAAGAAAACGCCGTTGGGCAATCATGATTTTAAGTGAAAAGCAGTGTTACAGCCTGGATAAAGAACGAATTTCTAACTGTCAACCTCAGCAATCAAAGATAATACAGCAGTTAATTCACTTCGTGAATTATCAGTCCACTGACTCACCTGATGTATTGCAACTGCTTGCTTGGAAGATATGTGATGCGATTGATAGCGTTCAGTTTTCCATAATTTTACTTTGGGACTCCCAATCTGGACACTTAGAAGTCAGTGCAACAGCAGGAATAAATACAAATCAATTTCCCTTACAAAAACTGATTGATAGTCATATAGCCTCACTGAATCAAGTTTTTGCCATTGGTGTTTCCCAGTTTTTTCCAAGAAAAGCAGCCGTAGAAGATATAGGGAAACCAACAGAAGTCTTTTTTCGCCAAACTTACTCTCAACAAGTGCTTGCGCCCTCAATGTACGCCGTAGTGATAGAGTCAGCGCAAACAGGAAAAATGGGTGTACTGGTGGTGGGTAACTGGGACAATCCTTATGCCTTTGATGTCATGCAGCAGAATCTCGTGAATTTAGTCGGTCAGATAACAGCGATCACTATCAGTAACACTAGAACAATTCAAGCTTTGGAAGAAAGAGAACAACAGTTAGCTAGACAAAATGAAATTCTTTTAGAGCAAAACCGCGAAATAGAAAAAAACCGACAACACATTCAGCTACAACAACTGCAACTTTTAGAGGCAAGGCAAACAACATCCCAGTTTTTAACTACAACATCCCACGAACTTCGCACACCGTTGAATGTCATATTAGGTTTATCACAAGTCCTGTTACGTCAACGAACTTCAGCTTTATGTGAACGGCAAGTAGAAATAGTAGAAAGAATCCTGAGTAATGGGAATCAGTTACTAGCAACAATTAATGATTTACTTTACTTCAATAAAATTGAAAATGATTATGGCTTGCTTGAATTAGAAGAGTTTAATTTGACGACTCTCATCTTAAAGACTATATCAGAACATGCCTTTCTTGCAGAGCGAAAGCATTTACATTTAAGCTTTCATATTAATCTTAATACTCATTTGATTGTCAATGACAGTAAGCGTCTCAAGCAAGTATTGGACAAGCTATTGTTAAACGCTATTAAGTTCACAGAAACTGGCAGCGTAGAAGTCAAAGTCGAGGAAATATCTAATGATAGGATTGCGATTACCGTCATTGATACTGGCATTGGCATAGCTGAGTCTGAGCTAGAGAATATTTTTGAGCAATTTCGACAAGTTGATCAGAGCACTACGCGTAAATATGGTGGTACTGGTTTAGGGCTAGCGATCACTAAATCCTTAGTGGAAAGTATGCAAGGCACTATTAGCGTTACTAGCAATCTAGGTCAGGGTTCGAACTTTCAGATTGAATTGCCAAGATTTGTGAAATAGTTAGATATGCAGCAAAGTAGGTTAATAACCCACAAACTTTTAAGCGACAACAAATTGAATTAGTCTCTTGGGATTTTCATTCGTTATTCGGTGGGGTACTTCAGTACAAAAATCTTAGTAACTAATTTCTCAATTTTGTTAATGTGAAAGAAGCGGTGTAGTCTAAATTACTCCGCTGTTCTCTTAAAAAATCATAAATGCCCAAAAGAGATATAATTGTAGTTGGAGCTTCAGCTGGTGGGGTTGAGGCACTCAAGTATTTGGTCAAACAATTACCGTCAGAGCTGAATGCTGCTATACTCGTAGTCCTTCACTTCCCATCAGATGGCACAAGTGTTTTACCTCAGATACTAAACCGAGCTAAAGGTTTACCCGTATCTCACGCCAAAAACGGAGAGGTTCTTGTCCCAAGACGAATTTATGTTGCCCCACCCGACTACCATCTACTGGTAAAAGCAGGATATATTACCTTAGTACGGGGTCCTCGCGAGAATAGTCATCGACCAGCTATCGATCCACTCTTTCGTACTGCTGCATTAGCCTGCAGAGAACGAGTAATTGGTGTAGTGTTGACAGGTGTTCTTGATGATGGCACCGCAGGACTAAAAGCAGTGAAACAATTGGGTGGTGTGGCAGTTGTCCAAGACCCAGAGGATGCAATGTATCCCGGTATGCCACGCAGTGCGATTGAAAATGTGGATAACATAGACTACATATTACCACTGGCTGAAATTCCAAATGTTTTAGTCAATTTAGTTGATATGTCAGCCACAGCAGAAGACGATAATGATTGTCCAAAGGGAAAAGAAGTTCCTATTCTTCCAGATATAGAATATGAATCTAACATCGCGGAACTGGACACAACAGCACTTGGTCAAGAAGACAAACCCGGAATTGCTTCACATTATTCCTGTCCAGATTGTGGTGGTAACCTCTGGGAACTCCAAGAGGCAGATTTATTACGGTTTAGATGTCGCATAGGTCATGCTTTCTCAGTCGAAAGTCTAATAGCAAAGCAGTCGCATGCACTGGAAGATGCTCTATGGGTAGCCCTAAGAGCATTGGAGGAGAAATCATCTCTAGCACGTCGTATGGCTTTGCGGATGCGGGAGCGTAATTACAACCTTTCGGCAGAACGTTTCGAAGCAGAAGCACAAAAAGCAGAGGAAAATGCAACTCTTATTCGGAATGTGCTGTTAGACGATAGTTCTGATTAAAGATTCTCCAACAGACTATGTGTCACTCAAGCCTAACAAAGCTATAGTATTCACTAATGATAGCTGACC
>Ga0209062_1003713_pt1 | contig 17150 bp, 10 predicted proteins | sample Coa_R2_2_FD_187158 | JGI IMG/M metagenome (GOLD analysis project Ga0209062, IMG submission 187158) | Surface soil microbial communities from Centralia Pennsylvania, which are recovering from an underground coalmine fire - Coalmine... | ecosystem: Environmental > Terrestrial > Soil > Unclassified...
GCCCACGGCTGCGACGTGGTTGGCCGTGGACCCCATCACCAGGCTCGGCGTGAGGTCCTCGGGCGGAGCAATACGGCCCAGGTAGCTATTGATGCCCAGGCTGAAGGCAAAGAACGCGTTGTCGATACAGTACAGCACGCACAGAGCCGGCAGGTTATGGACCAAGGCGTAGCTGGCAAAGAGGCCAATCAACAGGGCGTAATTGAGCGCCAGCAGGCGGCGCTCGCCGTAGCGATCGATCATGCGCCCGATAAACGGCGTCAGCACTGTGGTGACAACGCTGTTCACAATCAGCAGCCCGGTCACCTGCCGCACGTCCAAGTTGTACTGCTTGATGAGCAAGAAGACCGCGAAAGTCATGAAGATCTGGCGGCGGCTGCCGTCTAGCAGCGATAGCGCATAGTAGATGAGATAGCGCTTGCGGAAGACGATACGCGTGCGCGGCACAAATTTTCGATCGCGCGTGAAGAGTAGGGCCACGCCGCCGATAAGGGCACAGATGCCGGCGGGGATAAACGTGTAGCGCAGGCCCAGCGGCCCGACCAGCAGAAAGACCATGAACATCCCGGCCAGCGTCCCGGCCGCCCCGACCCCACCGATCCAGCCCAGAGCGCGCCCTTCCTGCCCGCTCTCCGTGGCCGCCAGGACCAAGCCGTTGCTCAGGGGCGAGAAGAGATGAAAGCCGATGCTCCAGACCATGCCGGCCGCGACGAGGAACAGGAAGGAATGGGCGCCGGAGATCGCGGCCAGCCCGATACCCATCGCCAAGAGAGAGAAGGCCGCCAGCCGCGACTCGTGAAAGCGGACGGTCAAGGCGGCCATCACGACGGTGAGGAAGCCCGGCACCTCGCGCAGCGACTCGACCAGCCCCAAATCCCGCGCATTGAAATGCAGATCGTTGACGAAGAAATTGGTGAAGATGGCACTGTAAGCATAGAGCGCCGCATCCATGGCAAAGGTGGCGATACCCACCAGTCCCAGATCGGAGACCAACCGCCGTCCACCGTCGCGCCGCACCCATCCCCCTCGCCGAGCCAACCGTCAAGGGAGGCTACGCGCTCCCTCCTGTGCGGCTGCCCTATCAGTATACGGGAGCGCCCGCCCTGGGACCGCCGGCATCCTTGCCGGCCCCCGCTTGCCGGTAAGGGAACCGCATCCGGGTACCCTGGCCGTCCCAGGACAGTGCCGCAAAGCCGGTGCCCTGATGGCGCACTAGGTAGATGCGACCCGCTTGGCCATGTAGATGTCCGGCTTGCCGGGCCCGTTGGCGTCGGGCATGACGCCGACGATCACGAAGCCGAGCTTCTGGTAGAACTCGTAGGGATGTCGCTTGAGATTCTTGATGGCGGCGATATGGGCGCCGATATCGGGATACAGATCGACCCCCGAGAGCGTGGTCTGGTCGTCCTCGTCGTCGGTGCCAAGCCAGAGGGTGAGAGCGCCGCGCTCGCGCACGCAACGCTCCAGATTGGCCACCAGCGCACGACCGATGCCCCGACCTTGCCGGTCGGGACGGACGACCAGCGGGTGCAGCTCCCAGACGTGGCCATCATACTGTCTGATGCCGCCGATCCAGCCCAGGACACGGCCATCCTCATCACGGGCCACGCGGCTCAAGCGGTCCGGGCCGAAAGACTCGCGCACCTCGTCGAGGGCGCTTTTCAGGGTCGGCCACGCCTCCGGCCAGTGCTCCCGGAATCCCTCCACCAGCAGCGCCGCCACCTCTTGAATCGCCTGCTCATCGTCGGACCGCAAATCACCTATCTGCATCGCGCTACCTCCCGCCTATACTACCAGCTAGGGGCTGGGACGTTCGTGCACGTGTCATCTGACCTGGGACCGCCGGCATCTTGCCGGCTGACGGGGGCCGGCAAGGATGCCGGCGGTCCCAGGAAGTAGTGCTCGCCACGCGTGAACACACCTGCATCTACTTAGCCGCTGCTGCACGCCCAGCTCATACCGGGTGTGGCTGTGCCGCGTATCTCCTTGATCTGTAGCCATGGGCGCGGTACTCTGCCTCCGTACGTCGCTTGACGGGGACATGCATGACGACACGTCGCGTCACCCTGGTGCTCGCGGTCATCGCCATAGGCGTGGCAGTGGCGGTGTGGCAATGGCCACGGCAAACCGCCTCGGCCGGTCCTACCGTCACCTGGGACGCGGCGACGGCTCACGTTGTCGTGGCCGCCGCAAACGGCCGCGTGCTTGGCAGCATGGACCTGGCCCGAGCGCGCGATCCGGCCGCTGCGAGCGGCCAACTCCCTTCAAACGACGGCATGGTGACGCTGACCGGCGACCAACGCCGGGGCTATGCCTTCGTCGCCGAACTGGACAGGGGGCTCATCCATGCCCTGTCAGCCCGCGATGGCCACCTCCTCTGGCAGGCTTCGCTGCTACCTCCGAGTACCCCGCGCAACAGCCAGGCCGCGATACAGTCGCCCGTTGTCGACGAGCAAGCCGGGCGCGTGATCAGCGCCGACATCCGGGACGGGCGTCTCGTCGTGATGCGCGAGAGCGATGGCCGTCGGGTGGCGGCTCTGCCGACCCGCCGGGGGGTCTGGATATCGTTAGCGTGAGCAAGGTCGGGCGCATCCTGGTCTTCCACGGCGGCAAGGTGGACGTGCAGGATGCCGTCAGCGGCCGTCGCCTGCGCACCGTGACCATCGGGGCCGTCTACCAGTATTTGCCGGCCGTCGTGTTGGAACGCACGGCGCCGCTGCACACCATTCTCCCCGTTAAAGGGAACCGAGCGCTCCCCTCTCGTGCCCCATTTGGGGGAGCACTAACTTGCCATTGATGCTATGGTCCTATCCCAAAAAGTGGGGATTCCGATCCCATCCCGGTGACGCCTATGTTTGCGTCATGTGGTCTGCGCAAAGCACTCAGGAATGGCAGGCATGCGGCGATACCGCTTAGCATGCAGGCGCCTAGCGTTTATCAGCGCCATGCTGCTCGCGCTTGTCCCGCCGCTTCTTTTGCCGGGCAGCGCCCGTGCTCAAGCATCCAGCTCGGGATGCGGCACACCGTGGCCGGCGGGCACCGACATCAGCGGCACCATCCTCTCCGGTGGGATGCAGCGGCTCTACAGGCTACACATACCGGTGGGCTATAACCCCACTGTTCCCTTGCCATTACTGCTGAATCTTCCCGGAAATGGCATGACCCCGGCAGACGAAGCCATGGCTTCAGCCATGTCCGATAGGGCCGACCAGTATACGTTCCTGGTCGTCTATCCGGTCGGTACGGGAAATCCGCTAACCTGGGACATCACGGGCACCCAGGATGTTCAATTTATCTCGTCGCTGGTGAGCTACCTGGAAGGCCAGGTTTGCATCGACACAACGCGCATCGGCGTGTCCGGCTTCTCGGTGGGGGCGTCGATGGCTTACCACCTGGCATGTTCAAACCTCAACTGGATCGCCGCGATTATACCCGTTAGTAGCGAATTGCCCACCGCTCAGTTCTTATGCCAGACGGCCCATCCGATGCCGCTCCTATCCTTTAACGGGGTATTGGACCCGGTCATCCCATATTACGGCTTTGGGCTGATGCCTGCGATTCCCGAGATGATTGCAACGTGGGCACAGGCCATGGGCTGCCCGCGCGTTGGGACAATGGGATTCAATCAGGGAGATGTCGTCGAGACCCAGTACTCTCCTTGCCCCGGCAACGCCGATACCGAGTTCTATACGGTAACCGATGGCGGGCATCAGTGGCCCGGCGGTTACACCATACCCTGGCTTGGCAACAACACAAACGTCATAGACGCGTCGACTCTTGCCTATGACTTCGTCGTCGCTCATCCTCTCGGAGGCATCCCGAGCACCCCAACCGCGACCGCAACTGTGCCGACTTCAACGCCGACCGTCCCCACACCCACCCCGACCGTCCCCACGTCGACTGCGACCCCAACCGCGCCCACCGCAACCCCGACTGTCCCTACATCGACCCCGAGTGCCACGCCGACCGTACCGACCGCGACCCCGACCGTGCCCACGTCGAGTGCCACGCCGACCGTACTAACCGCAACACCAACCGCGTCTCCACCCCTATCAACCGCGACGCCGGCCGCACCCACCTCAACGCCAACTGCGCCGACCGCGACCCCAACGGTGCCCATGTCCACCCCGACCCTACCCACTTCAACCCCGACCAGCCCGACCGCGACGCCGACTGTTCCTGCCGCTACCCCAGACCCGTCCACCTCGACGCCAACCCCGGGCATGCCTACTTCGACGCCGGGTGCATCGACCGCCATTCCTCCGATGCCGTCACCGACCTCGACCGATCTTCAGGTGGGAGATGCAGCGACCAGTTCGCCAACCCTCGTTCCGGCGGTGATCCCGACGTTACAGACGGGTGCGACAGCAGCCACGATTCACTCGGACCCGTCCGCGGCGCTTGCTACCACTCCGACCGATTCCCCGCGGGCAACTAACCGGGCATCACCCGAAGAAACGTCCGCTCCATCCACGAGCAGGGACGTAGCCCACAGGACCACGCCCACGCGGTCCCCTCTCGGCCATAGCACGGCTGTGGCTGTGCCATGTGCGGTCCTGGCTCATGCGTCTCAGGCACCGGCACTCACAGCAGCACACACGCTCTCCACGTGGGCGCAAGTAGCGCCGCTGGGCAAGGCGTGCGCGGTGCAGTTCGATGCGTATGATGCGCGCGGTCGTCACATCGGCCGGTTCAATGCGCGCGTCACGGGAGGTTCGCATGTTCGCCTCGCGGTAACCCTACATCTGCAACGAGCACCTAAAGCCGGACGCTACCGCATCGTGGTGCGCTCTCTGGTGCTGCGGTCGCCACTGTGCAATCCGTGCGGCACTGTGCCGTTTCCCAGGGCCAAGCACGGGCGCGCGCCGCGGCACACGGCGAGTCGAGGGGAAGCCCTGGCTAGTTCGCGGCAAGTCTGACGCGGCCCCCCTGCCTGTTTTATTCATGGGCACTGACCCGAAGCAGTATGGGCGGCCATGAATGGTGCAGGCTATCTGTCACGCCGGTATGGCCCTACACGCTGTACAGAGCTTGTGAGCACGCGGGGCCCATTAGCTGCCGGTTGGCGGCGGCGTCCCGCGGCTAACGCCCCTGCTACCGGCAGCCACCTTGCTGGAACTGCACGGTACTGCATTGGCTGATCACGGGCGCGTAGGGACCCATGAAGCCGTCGGGAGCGGCGCCAACTGGAACAGCCCGCGCCGAGAAGGCGAAGGAGGCTGAGGGTTCCAGTTCGCGCAGGACAACGTAGGTGCCAAACTGCAGCAACGACGAGCCAAGGTCGACCCAGATCACACTGTGATCGGCATCGAGAATCGGCGGCTTGGCCCAGCTCGGCCCGATGGCAAAGGTGACCTCACCTCCCGCATCCACCGGGGCCAGTTCATCGGGCGTGCAGCTTATCGGTCGAGTAGTGATGTCGTACACGCACAGCGACCAATAGCGCACCTGGGTGGTCGTGTCGATGGTTCCGCCGCCCAAGGTATGCGGCGCCGTCGGCGCTCTGAAGCGAATCACATAGATATTGGAGGAAGGCGGCAGGTTGGCGCCCAGGTAGGCACCGTCGATGTTGCCGAAGATGTCGACCTCTGGCCCGCCCAGGCGGCTAAAGCCCTGTGCGGCACTCGGGGTCGGTGTCGGGGTGCTTACCCGTACCGTGGGCGTCGCCGTCGCCAAGGACGTGGGCGTCGCGGTCACGCCGACCGTCCCGGTAACCGTTGGCGAGGCAGAAACACGCGTGGTGGACGTGATCGGAGTCGGCGCCGAGAAGAAAGAACTGAGATCGGGGATCGGACAGCCCGTCGCTGCTCCGGAGGAGACCAGGCGGGCCGTCACGGACGGCAGAGGTACGCCGCCCTGGTCGTCCGCCCCCGTGTCGGGCAGATACAGCCGATAGATCAGCACGAGATACGTTCCAGCGGGCACGTCGACGTACAGCGTGCCGTCTACCGGCGCTACGGGCTTGGGTCCGAATACGATGTGCAGCGTGTAGGTTCCCACTCCGCGCGGTGTTCCCCGCACAAACGGATTGACCGAACCGGGGTCGGGGAGAAACGCCTGATCGGAGAAGCCGGCCAACAGGGCGGCCTGGGGAGTATTGCCGAAGGCCGCCCCGCTATAGACGCCCAGCGAGGTGAAGCGAGACCGTGGATAGGTCCCCGTTACAGTGAGAATCACGGCAGGATCGGCACGCACGTTCGCCGCGTAGTAGCGGGCATTGCTATCTGTGATGAAGACATTCTGGGAGCCGCTCTGCCACGTGCAGGTCGCACCGCCCATCGGACCGGAGGGCTCAATCGCGGGATATGGCGTCATGGTGGGGCGTGGCACCGGCGTCGGCGTCGGTGCAGGTGCGGATGCGTGCGCCAGGGCCAGCGCGAAATCCAGCCGGCTGGACTTACCCCGCACGATACGTACCCGTCGAGCAGTGGAGGCGCGGTGCCGCGACGCAGCGGCCACACAGGCGTAGCTGCCCGGTGATAGGCGCAGCCGGTAGACGCCATGGCGGTCGGTACGCGCCGTCCACACTTTCTTGCCCTGCCTGCACGACAGGCTGGCACCGGCGAGAGGTCCCCTCAGATCGCGGATAACACCGCTCAGGTTGGCGGACGCCGTGCTCGGTTTGGCATTCGACGCATCCCTGGAGTACCGGACAACACCGCTTGGAGCAGACGCAGTCGTTGAGCGCGGCAGATGGCTACCGGTACTCCGGGCCATGGCCCGATCCGACACTGCCTGTACCCCGGCGGCCAGCAGACACAAGCAGAGCAGCAGACGCCCGGCCCGGCGCTGCGTTGCCGGGCTGAGCGAATCCCCAACCTGACGTTGTAGGAGCGTATGGTCCCTAGCCTTGCCCATCGAGACTCCCTGTCCGACCCGCTGAACTGCCCGGCATCGCATTGTCGCCCTCCAGAGTGTTCGCAAAGCGCTCGACCAAGGAATCGGCCCGCTCGGGCAACCCCAGCCGGTCCAGCGCCTCGACGATATGGTGGTCGCGCCTGGAGGTCTCGGCGCCGGCATAACAAGCGGCCAGCTCGCGGCCGATCCAGCGTAGAAAGGATGGGTATGCGGTGTTCATGCTGAGTTGCGTCCAGTCGGGCTCGACGGCCGCGGCGTCGGCATGGTGGCGCAGGGGAAGCCGGCAATACACTTGCGGCAGCGGCCCGGCAAATAGAGCCACATCGCCGCGCAGCCGCTCTTGGACGGCGCGGCGAGCACCGTCCTGGCTGTTGTGATACTGGCCGATGACCAGCGTCGCTCCCGTCGAGGCCAGCGGTAGCAGTCGCGCCAGGCAGAACCTGGTGAAGGCATACTTGGCGCTATCCAGGTACAGCAGGCAGAATCGTTGCCCCGGAGCCAGAGCCGACAGCGCCTCGTGTAGCGAGCCGGACCGCGGCACCAGGATACCGGACAAATCATGCCCGGCAATCACCTCCGCCAGCGGCGACCTATTGCCCGCCGCGGCAGCATCGACGTCATCGCCTAGCTCTCCCGCCGTCACATCGACCTGGTAGACCTTCCTGCCCAGGCCAAGCTCGCGCACCATCAGGGCCAATAGAACGGCACAGCCGTTGCCCGTCCCGCCACAGGTGACAATATCGCCCTCGACATGGCGCATCTCCGCCAGCAGCGTCACCAGCGCCTCGGCCCGGTAGCGATCGACGGCCGTGTAGTGCCGCGTCAGCGACCAGGAACGCTCGAAAGCACGCGAGAGCGCAGCCGATTCTATGCTCGTCTCAAACCGCGCATCGTCTTCGAAGCGATTGAAGGCATGCAGGGAACGCTCGCCGTCTTCGGTAAAGCGGACCGCTCCGTGTCGCCAGTACAGCACGTGGCACATCACGTCCCAGACGGTTGCAACCTCGCGCCACGTCGGGTTGGCGGCAACAGGCGCTTCCGTTTCATCGAGCACCACCTCGCCGATGGCGGCCACACCGCCCTCCGTGACCAGCGCGGCTTCGTGCTCGGCCTGGCGCGTCACCCGCAAGGGGAACAGGGCCGGCAAAGCGAAGCTCACGGCGGCAACGCCCAGCATAACCATAAAGATGTCGTGCAGGCTGGAGCCCAGGGCCGCGTGCATCGCGTGAATGACCGGATGGTGGACGGAGCGTCCGGCACGGACGTGGACGAGCAACAAGCGTGGATTGTCGTAGAGGAACGCGTAGCGCGAGCGCAGCAGCCAGCGATAGCCAAGTGGGAGGTCCGTGGCCATCGCGGCCACGAAGCGCGACGTGAGCAGATTGCCCAGCACGCCCGTGATAATGGCGCCGCCCAGCGAGCGCAGGAACAGCAACGTTCCCGTCGCCTGGCCGTAATGACTCCTGGGAAACGGGCTGAGCGCCACCGCGAACAGCAACATATTCGCCGCGCCCAGCCCCGCTCCGAGCGCCGCCATGGCAGCGAAGAGTTGCGCAGAGGAGGATGTCGGGTGCAGCAGGAGCAGGCCGACAGCGCCGATGACAACCAGTCCCAGACATCCCTGGGTGATGGCTCGGACGTAGCCGCGCCTGCGCCGCACCGCGTTGACAATCAGGCGACTGCTGACGCTGGCCAGCATCAATGGAGCCAGAATGAACCCACCAATGGTGGCGGAGTTGCTGAGAACGCCCTGGGCATAGAGCGGCACGTAGACCAGGCTGGCCAGCGTCAGCGCAGAGAGAAGCGTCACCGTGATCGAGGTGACCACGAAAAACCGCTTCTTGAAAAGATGCAGGTTCATGAGCGGCTCATCGTGACGCAACTCATGGACGACGAAGAACGCCGCGCTGATGCCGGCCACGGCCAGCAAGAGGTCGGAGTGCTGCCGCACAAGGCCGGTGGTCTGGTGCATGGGGATGCTCGCCACCAACAGAACGGGGATCACCACCAGCATCAGAAGGGCCACGCCCAGCACATCCAGGCGCACGCCGGCGTGGCGACTGCGCAGGCGGGGGAGGGCGATGGCCAGGAGCACGGCCACGGCGATGCCCAGGGGCACATTGATGTAGAACACCCAGCGCCAGGTGCTGTGATCGGCCAGCCAGCCCCCTAGCACCGGGCCGGCCACCGTGGCCACGAGCACGATGCCGCCCGCCGTTCCCTGCACGCCGGAGCGGCGTTCCGGGGTGACGAAGGCGCTCATGATCACGATGCCCACGGGGGCGAAGGCACCCGCGCCGAGTCCCTGCAAGGCCCGGAATACGATCAGTCCGGACATGGAATGGGCCTGCCCGCAGAGCGCCGAGCCCGTGACAAAGAGCAACAGGGCGGAGATAAAGACCCATTTGGCCTCGTACAGGTCGGCCAGCTTGCCGTAGATCGGCATGGTGATGGTCACGCCCAGCAGATAGGCCGTGGTCACCCAGGCATACTGGTTGAAGCCGGCCAGGCTGGACAGGATCTTGGGCATGGCGGCGCTGACAATCGTTTGGTCGGCCGCGCCGAGGATCATGCCAAGCAGCGTGCACGCGATGATCAGCCAGGCCAGGGGATGCTCCGCCAGGGCGGCGGGCGTGGGCGCTACAGCGCTGTCCCGGCTAACGGCGGCGCCGGCCGGCGCCGCGACCTGCTTCAGCAGTGAAGCGTCGGTCGCCGTACTCTGCGCCCTGCCCACAAACCACATCTCACCCGCCATTCCTGCGCAGGCCGCCAGGGGAACGGCGCACCACGGCGCGCAAAGGCGGCACGGCGTTCCCGCACGGAGAGGGTTCGGTCAGATCGGTGCACTGCGTCGGATCAATCTGGTCGGAGCAGGTCTGCGGCGTGAAGGAAATGAGCGAGCAGGTCTGAATGGTCGGCAGATATCGCCCCAAAGCGGCCTTCATCTCAAACTGATAGGCGTCCGGGGCCACTCTCATGATGCTGCCGCTGAAGGTAGGGCTCGGCAGCAACTGCCGGTAGGTGACCATGCCGACCGCTTCCGGCCCGAACGGGATCCAGTTGATACCGTTCGCCCGCGTCGCACTCCTTGGCCGGTTAGCCAGTGTCGAGATGAGAACGGTGACGTACCCGGAGCGACTGCGCACGGCCTCATAGTCATGCAGGCAGGCAATGACCCTGGTCGACGCCATGTCGTACATACACACCGACCAGAAGCGGACGTTCTCACGGCCCGTGATGCGATTGCCGTCATAGGTATCGGCGAAGGTCGGCGCCTTGAAGCGCAGCACAAACTCGTCGGCGTCATGACGGTCGAGTCGCATCTGTAAGTAGGCCTCATCGCCGTTGACGCCGGCGCCTCCCTGGCTGCCGAAACGCTGCCATTTCTCGGTAGTGGTAATAGCGAAGTTGGGCGCTGCACGAGCCGGTTGCGGCGTGTTACACGGCGGCAATTGCTGAGACTTGGTGTAGCTTTCCGGCGGGCCGTTGAGATACTCGACGCTGGGCTTGGGCACGTTACCGAAGTCATCGGCGCCCTGATCGGGTGCATAGACGCGGTACATCACAATGATCGGATGATACGGCCCCGTGTAGAGCGTATTTGGCGCCCGCCCGCCGGGCGGCGCAAGCCCCTGGCGAATGGTGATGGTGTAGGCGCGATGCTTCGCCTGGCGATCCGCCAGCGGCGCGAACGGATTAGTACTGCCCGCATCCGGCACGATATCCTTGTCGGCAAGGTGGTCGACGAGCACATTGGACCGGCCGGCGTAGAGCGTGAAGCTCATGTAGCGAGCATAGGGAAAGAGCCCATGAATGCGCAATGTGGGGCCGGACAGATAGGCGAAGGTGGTCAGCAAATACGCGGCATAGGTGTCGACGAAGCCCACATTGCCGAAGCGCTGCTTGCCGATAGCCGCCCGGGGCCACGCGCAAATCTGTTTCGGCGCGCTGGGGCCAGACTGAGCCAGCGGAGCACCGGCCTGAGCGACGGGGAGGCGTTGCGACACCTGCGGCACTAGCAACACGGAGAGGGCGGCGCCCACGGCGGTAGCCACCCGCCGGCGGCGCCTGGCCGTGCATCCCTTCAGCATAAGCGCACCTCCCGGCACCTTCAACTCAACGCATATCCGTGTACAGTGCCGTCGGAGATCGGGACAATCATCAAAGTCGTCCCGTCGGAGGCTGTCGCGAGCGGGAACTGGCCGTATGGCGCGATGTTCACGCCAATGCCCACCGGTATTGACCATAACACGGTGTGGGTGGTCAGGTCAATGGCGAGCACGCTGTTCAGCCGTTGCGGGCTGGCGAGCATGCCAATAATCATCACCGGTTTGCCCCCATTGGGGACGATGGTGCTGACGCCGTCGGGCTGGGCGTTCGCATCGCCCGTCAGGTTGGCCATATCCAGCGCCTCGATGGTCTGGCCGGTCTCCTCGTCGAAGCGCATAACACGATGATCGAACTCGGACCAGACCCAGATGCCGCCGCGCGGATCGTGCGCGGGCGTGGCCTGGATACCCGGTGCCGGCGCGGTCGTGGGATACGGGATGTTGAAATCCCGCGTCAGGTCACGACTCCAGAGCAGGCTAGCGCTGCTGCCCGCGTCGCGCACCGCCAGGAGCGTCACGTCCTGCTGGGCACCGACCATCGTCCCCGTGCCGTCGAAGTAGATGGTCGTGCCCTGCGAGCCGGCAATGGCCAGCGGGCTGGCCCCGGACGGCCCCTGGAACGGGAAGGACCACACCGGATGCAGGTGACCATCGGCATCCACATCGACGGCATACAGGCGCCCGTAGTGCGGCAGGTTGGCCGCCGACTGGCTGGAGGGGACAAACTGCGTGACGGTGTACAGGCGGTTGCCGACCACCGAGACCGTATTGGCCGTGCCCCACTCGCCCGGGACGCCGTTGACCGTATCGGTCAGGTCGACCTTGTCGGCTATGGCACCCGTCTGCGGGTTGATGGTTACGATCAGGCCGCGCCCCTGCGCGTCAAGTCCGGCCTGGCCGACCAGGTACCCGGAACTGAGCAGATTTAGCGAGACAAGCACCGCTTTGGCCGGGTTGGGCGTCTGCCAGCGCACCACCCCTTCCGGGGTAAAGCTGACGATCCAGTTATTGTCGCTGACGTAGACGTTGTCCTGGCTATCCAGCAACGGCGCGCCGCCGCCCGAGAAGGCGTTGAGCAGGCGGCGCGAATCCCAGAGCAGGTGGCCCTTCAGGTCGAGCGCAAAGACATAGCCCAGGTCGTATTGATTGTTGACCGGCACCTTTGTGCCGGAGCAGACGATGATATGGCGTCCGGTGGAGCAGCCGAGAGCGGTGGAAAAGACCACGCTCTTCTGCGAATACTGCCAGGCCTGTTTTGCGGCATTGGTCGGGATGCTGAGGTTTTGATTGCCGTCGAGCCCGGCAGAACAGTGGGCCATCGGACACGGCGACGTATCCAGCGCCATGCCATGGGGATGTCGCAAACCGTCCGGTGCCGGCAACAACCAGACCTCGGTGCCCCCCAGTCGATCCGGCGCCTGGGAGAAGGGATTGGCTGTTCCCAGGAAGAGGCCAAACGGCGTATCCTCCATGCTGCGGACGCCGTAGTTGTACGGATTGTCGAATCCCGTCGTGGACACCTTCTGCCAATGCACGCCGTCCGGCGATTTCCAGAGATCAAAGCCGGCCGTGCTGAGCGCGGCCGAGCCCGCGGCCAGCTTGAAGGTGCTGTAATCGTAGGTGCCGGCATACAGCCAGCCGTCGTATGAGGCCAGCTTCCAGAGATAAACGTTGTAAGGGTTGCCGAAGCCCGCGGAAAGGCCGCTGAGCGGCGCTTTAAAGCCCTCGGGGGTCTGTCGCGCGTCGCCGACCACGAGGTTCCACGAGTCGTCGGGGTTGACTTCTATCAGTTCGGCGGCTTTGGCGGCGGTCCCTTCCGCACCGATGGTCGCGGCGGCGGTACCGACGTAGAGCTTGTCATCGAAGACGGTCATCGCCGTGGCGGTCGGGCTATCGGCGCCGCGGAACGCCCCCTCTACGATAACGGCCGTCCACGAGTAGGGCGGCTTGCCCGCGGCATCGGTCCGCCAGAGCTGGAAACCGCTGTTGTTGGAGATCGCCGCGTACAACTGGCCGTTGAAGGTGGCCATGCTGTAGATCTGGCTGTTGGCCTGGTCGCCGAAACCGATGTAGCTGGCGGTGGTCCATTTGCCGGAGGCCGGGTCGTCGGACATCAGAACTTCGTCGCGATTGAAGTTGGCAAAGAAGTTCTTGCCGCTGCCAATAGGAGCCATGAACAGATGGCCGGCGAATGGGGTCAGGGCGCGGATGGAACTGGCTTTGACGCCCAGCCCCGCCGTCCCGGTCGTATCGAAGTGGACGCCGTCCACGCTGCGCAAGACATAGGCCAGATCGTTGAAGCCGGTCGTCCCGACATACAGAGCGGTCACACCATTCTTGTCGGTGTAGACGGCCATGCTGCGGTAGCCGGCGTCGCGCGCCAGGCGGACGATGTGCCCATTGTAGAACTGGTTGACCATCGGCGATTCGTAGACAAGCTGCCAGGTGTTGGGGCCCGGCGTAAAGGCCCAGATCTGCGCGCGCATGTCCAGGTTGAAATAGGCGGTAGCATCCAGCGGGCAGCCGGTCACACTGCGCACCCAGGCGCTTTTCTTGACAATGGTGGCGTTACACAGGTTGTTGCGGCTCGTGCCGACATACAGCTTGCCATTAAACCAGGCCATGGTCCAGGAATAGTCATTCTGGGAGTCGCCGAATCCGCCCGTGCTCAGCGGCACGAAGCCGTCGATCGACGAGCGGCGATGTTGCGCCCTCGGCTTGCCCGATGACGGCGCCTTACGCGTGGTATGATGCGACGACGGCCGGGAAGCGGCGCCAACCGGGTCAGCGGCCGGCCCGAGCAGCACGAGGAGTGACACCGCCGCCAGCCACATCAAGGTGAGCGAGGAGCGCTTCACCTGGTCCGGCCCTCCCACTGTCCCAGCGCTGCCAGGCATGGTGCGCTCAGTTCCTCATCTCTCACGCGTTGTCCTCATCGTGTTCAGGCTCTCAGTGTACGTATCGCGGCCGGCGCAATTGTTGTCATACTGTTACCTCCGCGTTGCGCTCCGGCTTGAGGCTGATAGGAGCGCGATGCGCCGCCAGGTCGCTCAGCAGTGCAGCCGCCTCCCGTGGGCCATCGTGGAGGGCCATGGCCGCGGCTACCCTCGTTGCGTTGGCGCGATATTGGGGATCCTGCAACACCGCACCAACGGCCTCGTGCAGCCTCCCTGGATTGAGCGCGTCGGGTGCAAGACGCCGCCCTACCCCCGAGGCCACGACACGCTGCGCCACCTCCGGTTGGTCGCCGGCGAACGGCACGACCACCAAGGGGACAGCTTGCTGCACGGCCTTGCTGACGATGCCGAACCCGCCGTGCGTGACGGCCACGGAGGTCCGGCCCAACAGCGAACGATGCGGCGCAAAGCGCACGATATGCACCGCTGGCGACGATCCGATCCCGTGCAGCGGATGGTCGTAGGGCAATGTGGCCAGCACGGCAATGCCCGCCTCCGGCAACGCTGCCACGGCCGCTTCGACCAGCGCTGCACTGCGGCGGTCGGGTACCGGCCCCACCGCGGCCGTGCTGGCTGTCACCAGAGCCAGCGGCTGAGCCTCGGGCAACGATGCCAGCCAGGCGGCCGTCTCGGGCGCGAGCGAGGCCGGCGGGTCCCAGGTACAGGGCCCGACGTAGCGCACCCGTGGCGGCAAATCGGCGCGGTTGTAGTCAAGCTCGGGCACAGTGGGCAGGATGAGCAAGCGGTCGGAGACGGCCGCCGTCGCCAGCGGCCCCGCGTGCGGCGGCAGGCCGAAGCCGGCGCGAATCGCGTTCCACTCGGCCAGCACCGGGGCATAGGCGTCTTCGGCGTGCCGGCGCATGGCCGCGTAGCGCAGGCGCGTGGCCTCGTCGGCAGCAGGCGGTAGCCCCAGCCCAAATGGGGCCAGATCCCCGCCCGGCAGCGGGCAACAGGTCATGGCCAGGGTCGCCAGCGGCAGGCCGCGACGCTGTGCTACCAGGACGGGGCCAAAGCTGCGCTGATCGTGCACCAGGACGTCCGGTCGAAACTCATCCGCCGCGCGGTCGATCATGCGTGCCATGGCCGAAGCCGGCAGGATAAACAGGGCGCGAAAGATGGCCCGGGCGTCGGCGCCACGCAGCGGAGTCTGCCGGGTTTGCGGGTTGGAAGGCCGCGAGCGCAGGGGGAAATAAGCCACGTCAAAACCCCGTAGCACCGGCTCGAATTCGGCATACGTCACGTATGCGACATCGTGCCCGCGCTCCCGTAAGGCCCGCGCGATGGGCAGGCTCGGATAGACGTGGCCGGGCGCCGGCCACACGCAGAAGAGGAACCGGGCCATGCGACGTTTTCCTCCCCCTATCCGGCCACGGCCGGCGCATCGGGCGCCGCCATCCGTTCGGCCTCTTCTCGCGCCAGCCCGGCTGTGGGCGGGGAGGGCCGCGCCACCGGCCGCCCCGTCTCCGCCAGTAATCCCAGCAGCCGGGCCGACTCGCCGGGCCCGTCGCACCGGGCCATCAGCTCGGCTAGGCGCCGCGCAGAGCGCCGGTACTCCGGTCGAGCTATGACCGTCTCCACGGCCGAGCGCAACGTCTCCGGCGTCAATTGCTCGGGGTAGAGCGAAACCCCGGCGCCGGCTGCCACCACACGCTGCGCCACTTCCGGTTGGTCGCCGGCATAGGGCACGATGACCAGCGGCAGTCCGTGGAGCAGCGCCTTGGTCACGGTGCCGAAGCCGCCGTGCGTCACCACGACGCCGGCCCGCGGCAGCACCTCGGAATGGGCGACAAAGCGAACGAGCCGCCGGTCGGCGCGCTCGTTCACGCCGGCCTCGTGCAGGGCATGGGCAAAAGGCAGCGTGGCCAGGAGAGCAACCGGCGAACCAGATAGGCCACTTAGCGCCGCTTCCACCAGGCCGGCGCTGCGCGTAAAGGCGCCGCTGGCGGCCACCAGGACCAGGGGTAGGTCACGGGGCAACCCATCAAGCCACGACGCCGTTTCCCGGTCGAGCATCCCGCCCGGATCCCAGGCGCACGGCCCCACGTAGTGCACCTGTGGCGGCACATCGCCGCGGTCATAGTCCAGCGCCAGGATGGTCTGGACCATCTGCAGATACGGGGAGAGGGTGGCCAGGGAGAGCGGGCCGGACCGCGGCGGCAGGCCAAACCGCTCTCGCACCTCGTTATATGCCGCCAGGACGCCGCCGAAAGCGGCCTCAGCCCGTCGCCGCAACTCGGCGTAGCGCGCGCGCGTGGCCTCATCGCGCGCGGGCGGCAGACCGCGCCCGAACGGGCCGAGGCTCTGGCCCGGCCAGGTAACCACCGTCATGTTCAGCGTCGCCACCGGTAGCCCCTGGTGTTCTGCCGCGATCAAGCCGGCGTAGGACACGTAGTCGTTCACCAGCACCTCGGGGCGCCACTCGGCGCAGACCCCTAGCAGCGCCCGGACCATGCCGGGCAGAGGTCTGATGAACGCGGACATGAAGGCCTCGACGGCGGCCTCCCGCACGCCGCTATCGTCGCGGCGGTTGCGATGGGCGGCAGGATTGCCGCCTTCCGCGGGCCTTTCCAGCGGGAGATAGGCGATGCCGCGCGGCTCCAATAGGTGCCGGAACTCGGGCAAGGTGAGGAAGGCAACCGCGTGGCCGGCGTCGCTCAAGGCGTAGGCCACCGGAAGGCTCGGATACATATGCCCGCGCGTCGGCAACACGCTAAACAGGAAGCGCGCCATCTTTGCCCATCTCCATCATCCGCCGGCCAATGCAGGTGCCGGCATGCCGGGCGCAGCGCCGGTGCGCAGAACCGGGCGACCGGTCGTCGCCAGGCCGGCCAGCAAGCGCGCAGCGGTCGCCGGCCCGTCGCACGATCGCATTTCCTGCCCCAGACGCCGCGCGGCGCTCCGCAGATCGCCGTCGCTCAGGACCTCTAGCACGGCGTCGTGCAGGCTGGCAGCGGTTAAGCGGTCCGGATTGAGGCGCAGTCCGGCGCCCGCGTACACCACGCGCTGCGCGACCTCCGGTTGATCGGCCGCATAGGGCACAACCACCAGCGGCAGGCCATAGCTGAGTGCTTTCGTCACCATGCCGAAGCCGCCGTGCGTCACCACCGCCGAGCAACGGGGCAATACGGCGGAGTGCGGGACGAAGCGGGCCAGGTAGCTGTGCGCGGGCGGCGTACGCCTGTGGAGATCGTGCTCGAAGGGCAACGTCGCCAGCACCGCAACGGTC
>Ga0209062_1003714_pt1 | contig 17149 bp, 10 predicted proteins | sample Coa_R2_2_FD_187158 | JGI IMG/M metagenome (GOLD analysis project Ga0209062, IMG submission 187158) | Surface soil microbial communities from Centralia Pennsylvania, which are recovering from an underground coalmine fire - Coalmine... | ecosystem: Environmental > Terrestrial > Soil > Unclassified...
GCCGAGCATGCGGCGCGCATGACCGCCATGGAAGCCGCCACGAGCAATGCCAGCGAGATGATCGATAAGCTCACGCTGCATATGAACCGCGTGCGGCAGGCGACGATCACGAAAGAGATCATTGAGGTGGTGAGCGGAGCGGCGGCGGCGGAGTGAGGAAGAGGAGTCAGGAGACAGGAGTCAGGAGTCAGAATGCGGAGCCGTGGGCATGGCTTCTGACTACTGTCTTCTGACTCCTGGCTTCCTGAGTCAGGAGTTTTATGGCATCAACGAACGGACAAGTCGTCGGCAAGGTCGTCCAGGTCGCGGGACCGGCGGTCGATTGCGAGTTTCCTGAGGGGCACATCCCGCTGATCTATACCGCGATCCGCATTACGAGCGAAGGGTTCGAGGTTCCCGAGCCGATCGATATCATCTGCGAGACGCAGCAGCACATCGGAGAAGGACGCGTGCGCACGGTCGCGCTGCAGCCGACCGAAGGCCTGGTGCGCGGCATGCGGGCAATCAGCCTGGGACATCCGGTGGAAGTGCCGGTGGGGCCGGAGACTCTCGGGCGCGTGTTGAATGTGCTCGGGCAGCCGGTCGATCAGATGGGGCCAGTGGAGGCGAAGAAGCATTATTCGATCCATCGTCCGGCGCCTTCGTTCGAGGACCAGTCGACGCGCCTCGAGATGTTCGAGACCGGCATCAAGGTCATCGACCTGCTCGAACCCTATCTGCGGGGCGGCAAGATCGGACTGTTCGGTGGCGCGGGCGTCGGCAAGACCGTCATCATCATGGAGCTGATCAACAACATCGCCATGAAGCACGGCGGCGTCTCGGTCTTCTCCGGGGTGGGCGAGCGGACGCGCGAGGGCAACGACTTGTGGCTGGAAATGCAGGAATCGGGCGTCATCGACCCGCACGACTACCGCAAATCCAAATGCGCGCTGATCTATGGCCAGATGACCGAACCGCCCGGGGCGAGGCTGCGGGTCGGCCTGACGGGTCTGACGGTGGCGGAGTATTTCCGCGACGAAGAGCGGCAGGATGTGCTGCTGTTCATCGACAATATTTTCCGCTTTACGCAGGCGGGCTCGGAGGTTTCCGCGCTGCTGGGGCGCATGCCTTCGGCGGTGGGATACCAGCCCAACCTGGCAACGGAGATGGGCGAGTTGCAGGAGCGCATCACTTCGACCAAGAACGGGTCGATTACGTCTGTGCAGGCGATCTACGTGCCCGCCGACGACTACACCGATCCGGCGCCGGCCACGGCGTTCGCGCACCTGGATGCAACCACGAACCTTTCGCGCGATATCGCAGCGCTCGGCATCTACCCGGCGGTCGATCCGCTGGCTTCGACCTCGCGCATCCTCGATCCGCTGATCATCGGGCAGGAGCATTACAACGTGGCCCAGCAGGTGAAGGGGATTCTGCAGCGGTACAAAGACCTGCAGGACATCATTGCGATTCTGGGCATCGACGAGCTTTCCGACGAGGATAAGCTGACGGTGAGCCGGGCGCGCAAGATCCAGCGATTCCTCTCGCAACCCTTCCACGTGGCCGAGCAGTTCACGGGCTTCGCAGGCAAGTACGTGAAGCTGGCGGACACCATCCGCGGCTTCCAGGAGATCGCGGAAGGCAAACACGACGACATTCCCGAGCAGGCGTTCTACATGCAGGGGACGATCGAGGAAGTGCTGGAACGCGCCGAAGCACTCAAGAGGTCCTAGCCATGCCCGAGCTGCTCGATCTGGAAGTGGTCACGCCGGAGCGCGAGCTCGTTCACGAGGCGGTGACCGAGGTGCAGATTCCGGCACGCGATGGCTACCTGGGTATCCTGCCCGGCCACGCCCCGCTGGTAAGCGAGCTGGGCACGGGTTCTTTGAGCTACAGCGCGCGCGGACACAAGCGGTCGCTTTCGGTGCAGGGCGGCTTCGTCGAGGTGCTGCCGGACCATGTTCGCGTGCTGGCCAACACGGCCGAGCGCGCGGAAGAGATCGATGTGGAGCGCGCCCGCGAGGAGATGCGGCGCGCGCAGGAGCAACTGGCGGACGCGGCGCTGGGGGTCGATCCGGCGATTGCGCTCGATGCGCTGGCATGGGCGCAGGCAAAAGTGGAGACGGTCGAGAGGAACGGGCACTAGGGGATCGCGGAGGGCAGCAGCGCGATCCCGCAGTTTCGCTAATCTTCCCAATAAAATCTTCTGATCGGAATTTCCGCGCCGAAACATTGCTTTGCCCCGGCCGTTACCGGGACAATAAGAGGTTACGCATTCTCGCCTCCCGGAGCAAAAAACTTGAACGATTTGCAAGATTTTCTACGCCTTACGTATGCCGAGCTGGAAGAGCTCAACCTCTGCGCCAAGGAGCAGCGGCACAACCGCGTGCCGCTCGAGACCTTGCAGGAGGAGCGCCTGCGCTATCTTGCGGATGAAAAGCGCATCAAGGCCGTCACCGTGCTGTTCAGCGACCTCGAAGGCCGGCTGCACATGCTCGACTACGACAAGAAGTTCCTGCTGAAGAGCTGGGACAACCTGACGTTCGACGGCTCCTCGATCCGCGGCTTCACGGCACAGCGAGAGAGCGACCTGCGGCTGCACATGGACTGGAGCGCCTTCTACTGGGCGCCCTCGGACATTTTCGGCTCGGGCAAGGTGCTCGTCTTCGGCGAGGTCATCGACAAGGACGGCACACCCTATTCGGCCGATATCCGGGGCGTACTCAAGAATTATGCGCAGAAGCTCTATGACGAAAAGGGCTACACGCTGAACGCCGCGAACGAAATCGAGGGCTTCCTGTTCCAGGGGCCGGACGCCGAGCGCCGCTATCATGAGACCGGCAAGTTCGACTACGTCAATACCGGCGGCTACTACCACTCGCTGCCCGGCGATGCGCTGCGCCAGTTTATCGACACCACGGCGGAAGTGCAGCGCGCGATGGGCTTCCAGAACGAAAAGGACCACCCGGAGGTGGCTCCCTCGCAGTTCGAAATCAACTACAGCTACGCCGAGGTTGTGGCCGCGGCCGATCAGATTCAGCTCTACAAGCTGATCTGCCGGCAGGTGGCGACAAAGATGGGGCTGACCGCGTGCTTCCTGCCCAAACCGGTGGTGGGAGTCAACGGCAGCGGCATGCACACCAACGTCTCGGTGAGTAAGAGCGGCAAGAACCTGTTCTGGGACCCGAAGGGCGAAGAGAACCTGAGCCGCTTCGCGTGGCAGTTCGTGGACCGCATTTTGACGCACGGTAACGATCTGTGCCTGCTGCTGAACTCCAGCGTGAACGCGTACCGCCGGCTCGACCCACACTTCGAGGCACCGAATCAGATCAAGGCTTCGGCCGTGGATCGCGGCTCGATGATCCGCATTCCGATCGGCAACGAGCGCAGTGCGCGCGTTGAGGTCCGCTCGGTGGCGCCGGATTCGAACCCGTACCTGGTGATGCTCGCGGTGTTCAAGACCGGCCTCGAAGGGGAAGTAGCGAAGATCAAGAATCTGCGCGCCGCCGAGCGCTACCTGCCGGACAACATTTACGACGCCATCGCGAACTTCCGCAACGCGGAGTGGACGACGACGCTGTTGGGCGCGGACGTGAAGAGCCGCTACGCCGATCTCAAGCAGGCCTCCGCGGACCGCTGCCCTCGGCTGCTGGGCACGTTCGTCAAAGCGCCGGAAGTGCAGTACCACCACGAAGTGTACAATCAGTTCCTCTGGAACATGTTCTAGAGCCGCCGCAGTAGTTCCAGGGAAGCGATAGACGGGCCGGGCATGCCCGGCCCTACTGTTTTCTCACTCACACCTACGGGCAGCGGTGGCAACCCGCGTGCTTGCCTGTGCTCGCGACAGATGGCGCGCACAATCCTGCCGGGCAAACCTTACCCCCAGGGTGCCACTTGGGACGGCACGGGCGTAAACTTTTCTCTCTATTCGGAAAATGCGACCGGCGTCGAGCTGTGCCTGTTCGACGCGGCCGATAGCGGCGAATCCGAAACCATTGCCCTGCGGGAGTGCACGGGGCACGTCTGGCACGCTTATATTCCCGGCATCAAAATCGGCCAACTCTATGGCTACCGCGTGCACGGTCCCTACGAGCCCGAGAAGGGCCAGCGCTTCAACGAAGCCAAGCTGCTGATCGATCCTTATGCCCGCGCGCTGGCGGGGGCGCTCAACTGGGACGCGCCGGTGTTCGGCTACAAGCTCGGCGACCCCGAAGCAGACCTCTCGCGGGACGAGCAGGACGATGCCTGGGCGGTGCCGAAGGCCGTCGTGACTACATCGTACTTCGATTGGGAGAACGACCGGCCGCCGCTCAAGCCGCTGCACGACAGCATCGTGTACGAGGTCCACGTGAAAGGCTTCACGGCCGCGAACCCGGAGATTCCGCCGGAGCTGCGCGGCACGTACGCCGGGCTGGCGCACCCCGTTTCGATCGCCTACCTGCAGAAGCTCGGGATCACGGCGGTCGAGCTGATGCCGGTGCACGATTTCACGGACGACAAACTGCTGCTCGAACGCGGCCTGCGCAACTACTGGGGCTATCACACGATCAACTTCTTTTCGCCGGAGGGCCGCTACTCCGCCAGCGGAACCAATGGGGAGCAGATCGGCGAGTTCAAGGCCATGGTGCGGGCGCTGCACCGCGCCGGCATCGAAGTGATCCTGGACGTGGTTTACAACCACACCGCCGAAGGCAGCGAGCTGGGGCCGACGCTCAGCTTCCGCGGCATCGACAACCCGACTTACTACCGGCTGGTGAACGACAATCCGCGCTATTACATGGATTACACCGGCACCGGGAACACGCTGAACGTGCGGCATCCGCAGGTGCTGAAGCTGGTGATGGACAGCCTGCGGTACTGGGTCCAGGAGATGCACGTCGACGGCTTCCGCTTCGATCTGGCAGCGACGCTCGCGCGCGAGCTGCACAACGTGGACCGGCTCTCCGCGTTTTTCGACATTATCAATCAGGATCCGGTGATCTCGCAGGTCAAGCTGATCGCGGAGCCGTGGGACGTCGGCGAGGGCGGCTACCAGGTGGGCAAATTTCCGCCGTTATGGGCGGAGTGGAACGGCCGCTACCGCGACGTGGTGCGGCGCTACTGGAAGGGCGACGACGGACAGCTCGCCGAGCTCGGGTATCGCCTGACGGGTTCGAGCGACCTTTACCAACGCGACGGCCGGCACCCCAGCGCGAGCATCAACTTCGTCACCGCGCATGACGGTTTCACGCTCACGGACCTGGTGAGCTACGAGCAGAAGCACAACGAGGCCAACGGCGAGGACAACCGCGACGGGACGAACGACAACCACTCGTGCAATTACGGCGTGGAGGGGCCGACCGACGACCCCGAGATCGTGGAAACGCGCGAGCGGCAGAAGCGTAATATGCTGATGACGCTGCTGTTTTCGCAGGGGGTGCCGATGATCTGCGGGGGCGATGAAATCGGCCGCACGCAGCGGGGCAATAATAACGGCTACGCCCAGGACAATCCGGTGAGCTGGTTCGACTGGAACCTGGACAAGCGCAGGGAATCGCTGCTCGAATTCACGCGCCGGCTGGTGGAGCTGCGCCGGGAGCACCCGAACTTCCACCGGCGCAAGTTTTTCCAGGACCGGCGAATCGATCCGGCGACGCCGCAGCGCGAAGTGGACGGCCGCCGTGAGAAGGATATCACATGGCTGCGCCCGGACGGCGAAGAGATGACGCCCGAGGAGTGGACGGCCGGCTGGGTGCGCTGCATCGGCTTCGAGCTGAATGGCCGCACGCTCGATGACGTCGACGCATTTGGCGCAGCCATTCGCGATGAGACATTTATGATTCTGATGAACCCTCACCACGAACCCATACGGTTCTTTATGCCGCGGCGTCCGGGGACCGCCTGGGAGGTTCTCGTCGATTCGGCGGCGCCGGATCGCACCGACCGGCCGCTGCTCCAGGCGGGGAGCTTCTACGAGCTGGTTGCGCGGAGCACGGTGCTGTTGAAGGAAATGAGGGACTGACCGCAAAAATGAGCCGGCGTTTTCCGATCGGCGCCGAGGTTAGGCCCGAAGGCACCCATTTTCGCGTGTGGGCGCCGCGGCGCGCACGCGTGGCCGTCGTCTTCGAGGGTGGCGCGGCGGTCGAACTCGAGCGAGAGCCATCCGGGTATTTCTCCGGTCTGGCGCCGGGCATCGCTGCCGGAGCGCTGTACCGTTTCCGCCTGGACGACGGCGACGCGTTTCCGGATCCCGCATCGCGATTTCAGCCCGCGGGGCCGCACGGGCCATCGCAGGTGATTGACCCGGCCGCATTCCGCTGGACGGACGCGGACTGGCGCGGCCTCTCGATAGAAGGCCAGGTGATTTACGAGATGCACCTCGGCACTTTTACGCGCGCGGGCACGTGGGAGGCGGCGCGCGGCGAATTGGCCGAACTGGCGGCGGCCGGTATCACCGCGGTCGAGATCATGCCGGTGGCGGACTTCCCCGGGCGCTTCGGCTGGGGCTATGACGGCGTCGGGGTGTTTGCGCCGGTGGCGCTGTACGGCACGCCGGACGACTTCCGCCGCTTCGTCGACGAAGCGCACCGCTGCGGTGTCGGGGTGCTGCTGGACGTGGTCTACAATCACGTCGGGCCGGACGGCAACTATCTGAAGCAGTATTCCGAGCATTACTTCACGGACCGCTACAAGAACGAGTGGGGCGAAGCCTTCAATTTCGACGGCCCGTGCTCGGCTCCGGTCCGAGAGTGGGTGGTTACGAACGCCGCGTATTGGGCGGTTGAGTTTCACATTGACGGCCTGCGGCTGGACGCCACGCAGCAGATTTCCGATTCCTCTCCGCGGCATATTCTCGAGGAGCTGGCGGCGGAGATGCGGACCGCCGCAGCGGCGAATGGGCGCCGCGTGATCGTGGTGGCGGAGAACGAAGAGGAGGACTCGCGGCTGGCGCGTCCGCCCGCGGAAGGCGGGTGCGGCCTCGACGGGTTGTGGAACGACGATTTCCACCATTCGGCGATGGTTGCGCTGACCGGGCACAACGAAGCGTATTACAGCGATTATCTCGGGCGGCCGCAGGAGTTCCTCTCCGCGGTGAAGTATGGTTTTCTGTTTCAGGGCCAGCGGTACATTTGGCAGGGCAAGCAGCGAGGCGCTCCGGCGTGGGGGCTGCGGCCGGCGCAGTTCGTCAATTACCTGCAGAATCACGACCAGGTGGCCAACAGCGGGCGGGGCGAGCGGCTTGACCGGCTGACCGCGCCGGGACGCCTGCGGGCCGCCACGGCGCTGCTGCTGCTCGGCCCCTGGACGCCGCTGCTGTTCCAGGGGCAGGAGTTCGCATCCTCCGCCCCGTTCCTATTCTTCGCCGATCACAATGACGGCTTGCGCGAGCTGGTTCGCGAAGGGCGGCTTCAGTTTCTCAGCCAGTTCCGCGAACTGGCGCAGCCCGAGATGCGCGCGGTTATGGCGGATCCCGGAGACCCCGCTACGTTCGAACGGTGCAAGCTCGATTTATCCGAGCGCGAGACGCACGCGCCCATCTACCGGCTCCATAAGGACCTGCTGCGCCTGCGCCGCGAGGACCCGGTATTTCGGGCGCAACGCCCCGGCGGCGTGGATGGCGCAGTGCTGGGCGAAGAGGCGTTCGTGCTGCGCTATTTCGGCGGGCGGGAAGGCGACCGGCTGCTGCTGGTGAACCTGGGGCGCGACCTGCAACTCGATCCCGCACCCGAGCCGCTACTCGCGCCGTCCGAAGGCCGCCCCTGGGAGATCCAGTGGTCGAGCGAGGCGCCGTGCTACGGCGGCTGCGGCACGGCGCCGCTCGACACCACAAAGGGCTGGCAAATTCCTGGGCATTCGGCCATGGTCATGCGCCCGGTGGAGGCGAATCCGGTATGGCAGGATTGACCCGCGTTCTGCCGCTGCGCGAGTTGCACGAGCCGGAGGCTGATCCGCACCTGCGCCAGGAATGGCTGGTGACCAACGGCCTGGGCGGCTACGCTTCCGGCACGGTAAGCGGCGCGATTACCCGGCGCTACCACGGACTGCTGATTTCCGCGCTGCCCAATCCGCAGGGCCGCATGATGATGCTGAACGGTCTCTCCGAGCGGCTGCGGCTCCCCGAGCGGGTGGTCTACACCGGCGCGGAGGAACTGGCTGGCGTCACACCGGAACATACGCTGCACTGTGCCGAGTTCCGCCTCGATGCCGGCCTGCCGGTCTGGGAGTACCGAGTGGACGGCTTCGTACTCGAGAAGCGCCTGTGGATGCCGTATCGACAGAATACCGTTTACATCGCGTACCGGCTGTTGGCCGGCCGCGGAAAGCTGCGGCTCGGGCTGCGCCCTGCGATCCACTTTCGCTCGCATCACGCGCCCGTGAATGTGGAGCAGCCGCACGAGTACCACCTCCACGTTGTGGAGAACCGTTTCGAGATCAGCGCCACGGCGGACCTGCCCACGCTGCGGCTACGAATGACAGGGCCTGCGGCCGCCTTCACGTTCGATCGCAAGGAAACCGGCGCCATCCCTTACCCGGCCGAGCGCCACCGCGGTTACGAGTGGCAGGGCTCGATGTGGAGCCCCGGCTATTTCCGGTGCGACCTGCACGAAGGCGATACGGCCACGCTCGTCGCTTCGACCGAGGCGTGGCAGAAAATTCTAGCCCTTTCGCCCGAAGCGGCGCTGGAGGCGGAGCTCCATCGGAGAATGCTGCTGCTGGCGGCCGCGCCCGTTGTGGCGCGCGAGGGTCCGGCCGCCGAGTGGGTGTTCGCCGCCGACCAGTTTCTGATCGAGCCGGTCGGACGCGTTCAGGACGCCGCGCGCGCCCGCGCCGCCGGCGATGAGATCCGCAGCATCATTGCCGGCTACCACTGGTTCACCGACTGGGGCCGCGATACGATGATCTCGCTCGAAGGCCTCACCCTTACGACGGGCCGGTACAACGAAGCCGGGTGGATCCTGCGCACCTTCGCGCATTACGTATGCGACGGCCTCATCCCCAACCTGTTCCCGGAAAGCGAAACCGAGGGCCTGTACCACACCGCCGACGCCACGCTGTGGTTTTTCCACGCTCTTCACCGTTATTTGCTGGCGACCGGCGACCGCACGACGCTCAAGCTGCTGCTGCCAAAGCTGACGGAGATTATCGATTTCCACATACGGGGTACGCGCTTCGGCATCGGCATGGACCCGGCGGACGCGTTATTGAAGCAGGGCGCGCCGGGCTATCAGCTTACGTGGATGGATGCCAAAGTCGGCGACTGGGTGGTGACGCCGCGGCGCGGCAAGGCGGTGGAGATCAACGCGCTCTGGTACAACGCGCTGCGGCTGCTCGAAGCGTGGCTCGCCGAAGAGGGGCAGGAGCCGGCGGCGCGCGAACTCGCGGAGACGGCCGACCGGGCGCGCGATTCCTTCAACCGCCGCTTCTGGTTTGAGCAGGGCGGCTATCTTTACGATGTGGTGGACGCCGAGGGCGGCGGCAATGACGAAGCGTGCCGTCCCAACCAGGTGCTGGCCATTTCGCTCGAGCATCCCGTGCTCAGCAGGGCTCGCTGGAAGCCGGTAATGGACGTGGTGACGGAGCGCCTCCTTACACCGCTCGGCCTGCGGTCGCTCGCCCCCGGGCATCCCGATTACAAGCCGCGCTACTACGGCGACCTGCGCGCGCGCGATGCGGCGTATCATCAGGGCACGGTATGGGCCTGGCTCATCGGCCCGTACATCGACGCCTGGCTGAAGCTCCACCCCGACCATCCGGCCGAGGCGCGGAAGCTCCTCGACGGATTCGTGCCGCACCTCGATGAGCAATGCATTGGCTCGATCAGCGAAGTCTTCGACGCCGAACCGCCTTACACGCCGCGGGGCTGCATCGCGCAGGCCTGGAGCGTCGCGGAGGTGCTGCGGTGCTGGGTGAAGGTGGCGGAGTAGCGGTCCGGCCGCTCAATGAGCTTCCGGCGCGGAAAGCGATGCCAGGGCTTCGCGCGCCAGCCGGCGAACCCCAGGGCTTGCGTCGTTCGCGGCAATCCATTCGAGGGTAGAGGGGATTGCGGGCGAGGATTGTGGATTCTGGCGCAGCATACTGATGGCGCTGCTGCGGACGTACTCGGCGGCGTCGCTCCTGGCCGCTTTGAGCAGCGCCTCGGCAATGGCCGTCCCGATCGGATGATGGAAACCGCAGGCGAAGATCGCCGCGGCCCGGACCGCGGCATCGGAATCATGGGTCATGGTTTTGGAAAGGAGAGCGTCGATGGGTGCGCCTCGGGGTAGCCGCAGCCCGCGGGCGGCGGCGGCGCGCAGCTCCGGCCGCTCGTCGCCCAGCGCGCTCTCGATGATCGCGACCGCTTCCGGCCCGGCGCTGTTGCCGAGCCCCGCCAGGAATTCGCACTTCTGCGCCGTCGTGGGAGCGGCGCGGTAGCCCGCGATCAGCGCGCGATCGATGCGGTCCGCTTCTTCGGAATGTTGCTCACGCCCTGCGCGGGCCAAGGCTCCGCTCATGAGGCGCGCAGCCGAAGCGATCTGGCGGTCCGGGTCATCCAGCAGCGCCGGAGGAATGCGCATCGCGTCGAGTCCGGGATGGTGCATCTGGATGAACGCGTTGACGGCGTCGATGCGCAGTTTTCGATCCAGGCTCACATCTCGCGCCAGGGCTCCCAGCCCTGCGATGGCGACCGGGGATTCCGCGGAGCCGAGCGCGTCGGTAACCGCCTTCCGTGGTCCGTTCTTCCGCAGCAGCGCGATCGCGGCGTCCACCGCGGCGGGACGTTCGCGGAAGAGCGCCGCCAGGCGTTCTGCCGCTGCCGCATCGTTACCGCCGGCGTTTTGGAGCAGCGATTCTGTGGTGCGCCCCTCGATCAGACTGCGGTCGCGCTCGGCGCGGGCTTGAGCCGGATCGGGATTGTGCGTCACCACCGGCAGCGTCAGCACTTGCGCGCCGGCACGGGCGAGGCCTCCGATGGCACCCGGCGCTGCGCCGGTGCGCAGACTGCCCAGATGCGTTTCCGCCGTCGCTCGGAGTGGGCCGGCGCCGGGCAAAAGCTCGCCCATGCGCACCCGCGTGCTGCCGTCGAGCGCGGCGATGCAGCCCTCCGGACTGAGCGCATATCGGAGCTCGGACTGCTCGACCGCTATATCGAGGCCGCCCGGAGCAGCGCCGGTCTTATCCGCGTGAACGTATTTCAGCTTGCGCTTGATCACGACGCCGGGCGCCAAGCGGTTGTAAATCGCAAGGTACTCGCCCGCCGCATCGCGCTCCAGCACCGTCCACACCCGCCTGTCTTCCGGCGGATGGACGAATTGCGTCTCGGTTGCGATCATCTGGAGCAGGTTTCGATCGCTGGCTGTCACATCCCGGAAGAAGTGGACCGTCAGCAGCGCGCCATCGCTGCCGTACGTGGCCCAGAAGGGACGCGCCAGCCGGCGCTCCACGTCCTGGACATCGCGGGGCGCAAGCGGGACGCCGTCGCCGCGAAGGCGCACATCCATCAACTGCAGCTCGGCATCGTACTCCCCGGATCGCACCGCGCAGACGGTGAACAACCAATCGCCGCGCAGCTCAATCTCGACCGGCTTGCCGCCGTCCGCCTGATCCAGCCGCGCGCGAAAGACCAGCGCCCACCGGCGCTGTTCGCCCGCGGCCGGCCCTCCGCGCGCGGCCGCCGCCGCCGTAATTGCGACGGCCACAAGACCCGGAATCGCCCTGCGGAAGATCGTCTTCACCATGGCGCTATTGCGGGATCGTCTGCACGTTGACCTGCATGACTGCCGGATTCCCAATATGGTTGCCGTGACAGTCATCGGCCTGAAATTCTATCGTGTAGAGGGCGCCCGCGACCGCCGTCCAGGTGACGTTCAAGCCGCCGCCTCCGATCGTGGCGCCGGGCGGGGAGACGTACCAGAACGAGCAAAGATTCGGGTTCGGCGGGACGATCTCTCCGGTCAACTGAATGGGCCCGCTGTTGCCGAGGATCTGGATCGACAACGACTGGTTATTGAATGGCGGCGTCGGATTGCCGGAGGGGTAAGGATTGGTCGAGATGATGTAATTCCCCGCGCTCAGCGAGGTGACGTTCACATTCTCAGTGGCCGATCCGGCCTCGGTGATCGTCCTGCCGAACTGGTCCGTGTAGCACGCGGTGGCGCTCAGTTTCAGCGTGCGCTGCCCGGGAGTGAATGTAGCCGTGACCGAACAGCCTTGGCCAGACGCAGGATTCAAGGTTTGCGGGGGAGCCACGGACCAAGAAAACGGGCTCGGCTGCATCTGGCCGCCGCACAGATACGGGAGGCAATTGACGTTCCCGGCGTTCGGGCTCGTCACGGTTCCAACGAGATTGATCGGAATCCCCGCGACCGCGGTTCCCGGCGGAGCATTGATCGTGACCTGGAGCGGCTGTGTGCAGGCGGAGGTCGGCAGCATAAACGTCGCGACGTTCTCCGCGACGTTCAGAAGCGTGTAGCCCGTGCTCGCCAGGGGACTCCAACTGAAGAGCGTCCACGATTTGCTGTAGCAGAACGGGCATGGTCCGAAGGTAGCCACCAGATCGACTTCGCCGCCGCCCGAGCTGATATTGACGCTGGCATCGACCGAGAATTTGAGGGAGGCCGAGCAGGTGGTCGGCAGTGTGCTGAGGGACCACAGGGCCTCCACGTTCACGGGCGTGTTGACGTCCAGCAGGTCCACGTGGACATCGACGCCGCCGCTCGCCACTCCCACGTTGATACCGCCGAAAGCGTGCACCCCAAGGCTCGCGTTCGGCCCGAAGTTGATATCGATTCCGCTGGGCGCGAGTGTGCCGCTTGCATCCACGCCGACCGACGCGCTCGCGCCGAGTGTGATGCTGAAGATCCATGCCGAGATGGGGGGCAGGTCGAGATCCTGCGACTGCGAGATGTTGAAGTTGAACCCGGTCGTGGTGCTCCCGCCCCCGGGGAGTTCAACGCCGAAAAGGTACGCGTGTACGCTGCCGGACGAGGTGGGCGAGGAGCCGGTGCTGGTATCGGAGTTCGCATTCACGCTCAGCACGTTCACGTCGTTGCCGAACAGAACGGCGTGGCCGCTGAAGCTGGCGTCCATATGGGTCGTTTGGTTGGGGGAATTCGAGGTGCTGATGTCTCCGTTCAGACGCCAATACGCGTCGAAGCTGCCGCCAGGGTTCATATGCCCTGACTTGTCGAACGGGAAACTGGGGTCGTTGGCCGGCGGAGGCGGTGGCGGGTTCCCGGTGTCGTACGGCGCGCCGTTGCCGAAGCGGCGGGCGAACTCGGGTTTCGGAGTAACCACCCAGTTGGGAGAAATGTTGTTCACCTTGTTGAAATAGGCGGTGACGATCTGGTTGGCCTGAGCGGTCTGGGCTGTGCAGCTCGCGGACGTCGTGACCACCTGCCCGGCAACCGGCGCGGGCGTGCAGCTATCAAAATCCCCCCAGAAAGTGGGCATCGGCGGGAGGATGCCTCCGCCCACCATGTCACCCATCGGGTTCGCTGCGATCTGCGCGCGCAGCTTCATGGTAGGGTCTCCGCCCACAATCGTGATCTGCGCCCAATCGGCGCCGACCAGATCGCCGGGTTGCATGCCGCCCGTGCAGGAGGTGATCGCGTAATACTGCCCGGTGGGGTCGGACATGTTGGCGGCAAAACTGCACGTGAAGGCCGGAGCACCTTCGTAGCCGATCGCCAGTTGCACAGTAGTCGAGCCGGCGGCACCGAGCTTGAGGTGCAGGCTGTCCGGCACTTGCAACACTTCCACTGGAAAGCTCTGTGCAACGGGAGTAGCGCCGAACACCACGAAATCGACCGACCCTCCGTATCCCGGCGGCGGCGTAAGCCCAGGGTGGCCAGTCACCAGCGGAACCGAGTGAACACGGAGGTTGTCCAGCAGGTACTGACCCTCCCGCTCGCCGCGTCCCGGCGAGCTGAGCACGAGCTCGATTACGAGGTCGTTGAAACTGCCGGTGCCCAGCGCATTCCGGACTTTATCAGAGATGGCAAACTGCATGGTGTTGTAAACGCCCGGCGGAAAGCGGCTAAAATCCACTTCGCCGAGGTATTCGTGATTGAGCCCAGCGGAGCTGCTGCTGACCGAAAGCGCCAGAGAACCGGGATTACCGGGGTTGAACCGGTCGCCCGGCGTCAGCACGTCGATCTCAAAAACAGAGCCTGGGTTGCCCAATCCACTGAGTGCGGTGGCGGCCGACGAGACCGGCAAACTGGTCAGGGCATTATGGCTCGCCGGATAGACGAGCGCCACCGCGAAATTCCCCTGTGTTCGCGTAGTGGTGGAAACCAGCGCGGTCGGAATCGCGTCATCGCCCTTGACCATCCAACCCGCGGGCGTCTCGAAGCCCAGAACCGCGTTGGAATCAGTCGCGGCGTTCGCCATGGCGGCCGCGGCGGCCAGCAGCAATGAAATACTGATCTGCGGCCGAAAACCCGTGCAGTGCATGCTATCCTCCCGCAGGACGCACTGCAACAGGAGCAAATCACAGCAGATTTCTGGTGCGCCGCTGAATCGAACTCCAAACCGATTCGCCTGCTTTACGGTGGCGCCGTGGAGGATCCTGCAGGGCGCGCGACCGTTGCCGGTTGTAGGAAGTTATATTGCGCAAGATGGAGGCTGTCAAGCTTACTCCGGGTACAACGGATGGGAGTTTCGTGATTATCGGGACTTTTTGCTCACTGGCCTTGCGCTTGCAACCGCCAACGGCATGTCGCAGATTCCCACGCGGCGGTTCGGCCGCCATGAGGTGCGGGTCTCCGCGCTCGGCTACGGCGGACACCATCTGGGCGATGCGGAAGACCAGGCAACCGCTATCCGGCTAATACGCGAGGCGGTCGACGGCGGCATCACATTCTTCGACAACTGCTGGGAGTATCATCGCGGAAAGTCGGAGGAGTGGATGGGCGCGGGGCTGAAGGGCATTCGCGACCGCGTATTCCTGATGACCAAAGTCTGCACGCACGGGCGCGGCGCCGCGCTCGGTCTGCGGATGCTTGAAGAGTCGCTGCGGCGCCTGCAAACGGACTATCTCGATCTCTGGCAGGTGCACGGCGTTTGCTTCGAGAACGATCCCGCGCTCTTCATTCGGCCGAACGGTGCCGCGGAGGCGCTGGAGAAGGCCAAACGGGATGGCAAGGTTCGCTTTGTGGGGTTTACCGGCCACAAGCATCCCGAGATTCACCTTCAGATGCTCGCCACCGGTTTCCCATTCGATGCGGTGCAGATGCCGCTCAATCCGTTCGACGGTAACTTCCTCAGCTTCGAGCAGAGGGTGCTGCCGGAACTCAACCGCCGCGGCATCGCCGCTCTCGGCATGAAGCCGTTCCAGGGCCATGCGCAGGCACTCGGCAAAGCCGCGATCACGGCCGAAGAGTGTCTGCGCTATGCCATGAGCCTGCCGGTCGCGGTGACCATCACGGGCATCGAAAAGCCCGACATCCTCCAGCAAAATCTCACGGTGGCACAGAACTTTCAACCGATGACGCCCGCCGAGATGCAGGCCCTGCGCGACCGCGTTAAGCCATTCGCCGCCGACGGCCGCTTCGAGCTCTACAAGATGTCGCTACAGTTCGAGAACCCGGAGGCGCGCATGGCGCACAACTTCCCGATCGATATCGGCCAGGCGGAAGTGAAGGAAATGCTGGGGGCGTCCGAGAATACCGGGCTTCCGTACCCCAAGTACAGCCCTCAAAGCCAATAGGGAGCACCCGATCGGAGGCGGCAGGATGATGACACAGGGAAATGGCAGCGGACAAATCCCGAGGCGGACCTTGGGCCGCACGGGTGTCGAGGTCTCGATCCTGGGCCTCGGCGGGTATCATCTCGGCTCCGCGGAGAGCGAGGACCAGGCAAAGCGCATCGTCGATGAGGCAATCGATGGCGGCGTCAACTTCTTCGATAACGCCTGGGAGTATCACGAAGGCCGGAGCGAAGAGTGGATGGGCAGTGCGCTTGCCGGCAGGCGCGGCCGCGTCATACTTATGACCAAGGTCTGCACGCACGGGCGCGAGAAAGCCGTGGCGATGCGAATGCTGGAGGAATCGCTCCAGCGACTCCGCACGGACTATCTCGACATCTGGCAGATCCATGAAGTGATCTACCCTAATGACCCGGAACTGATCTTCCGCCCCAATGGAGCGGCCGAAGCGCTGGTACAGGCGAAAAAGGATGGCAAGGTGCGCTTCATCGGCTTCACCGGCCACAAGGACCCGGCGATTCACCTGAAGATGCTCTCTTATGATTTCCCCTTTGACACCGTCCAGTTGCCGCTCAATTGCCTGGACGCGACTTTCCGCAGCTTCGAGCAGCAGGTGCTGCCGGAATTGAACCGCCGCGGCATCGCGCCGCTCGGCATGAAGAGCCTCGGAGGCAGCGGCGAAATGGTGGCGCACGGCGCGGTCCGGGCGGCCGATGCGCTACGGTACGCCATGAGCCTGCCCGTGGCGGTGACGATCAGCGGCATTGAGTCATTGCCCGTGCTCCGGCAGAACCTGGCGGTGGCGCAGGGGTTCCAGCCGATGACGCCCGAAGCGATGCAGCGCCTGCGCGATCAGGTCCGCGAAGATGCCGCCGATGGCCGTTACGAGCTCTTCAAGACCGCCATGAAGTACGACGGCGACGTGGGCCGCGAACAGCACGGATTCCCCGCCCCGGCGGAGCTCCCGCTATAATTCCGCCTCGCCGCACGATACTGAGATTATGTCCTCCTCGTGCCTCTTCGCGCCCATGCAGATTCGCTCCGTCGAGCTGCGCAATCGCATTTGCGTTTCTCCGATGTGCCAGTATTCAAGCGAGGACGGCTTCGCCAACGACTGGCACCTGGTGCACCTCGGCTCGCGCGCTGTGGGCGGCGCGGGGCTGGTGATGATGGAGGCCACCGCCGTGACTCCGGGCGGCCGCATCTCGCCGGCCGATCAAGGCATCTGGAAAGATGCCCACATCGATTTCCTCGCGCGCATTGCGGCGTTTCTGAAGCGGCAGGGAACGGTTGCCGCCATCCAATTGGCGCACGCCGGCCGAAAGGCCAGCACGCGCCCACCGTGGCAGGGCGGCGGTTGCATTGCGGAATCCAATGGCGGATGGCTGCCGGCCGCGCCAAGCGCGCTGCCGTTTCACCCGCACGATCCCGCGCCGCACGAGCTGACCGCGGCCGAGATCCGCAGCCTGGTAGATGCCTTCGCGGCTGCCGCGCGCCGCGCGC
>Ga0209062_1003716_pt1 | contig 17123 bp, 9 predicted proteins | sample Coa_R2_2_FD_187158 | JGI IMG/M metagenome (GOLD analysis project Ga0209062, IMG submission 187158) | Surface soil microbial communities from Centralia Pennsylvania, which are recovering from an underground coalmine fire - Coalmine... | ecosystem: Environmental > Terrestrial > Soil > Unclassified ...
CTCAACTAGCGCTGCATGCCGTGCCAAAGCCCAGTCAAGAATACGATCCAGATAGGCAGGGTCAAGAAGGCATATCCGGCAAACCACATCACGAATCCTGTTTGTCAAGAGAAGTTCCACACCGGGCTCGGCATTAGCAGAACGATAAGCCTCCGCAAGAGCAAGGATCGCCAACTCAGACGAACAAGCTGTCCGCTGTTGGAACAACCCATTGTACACAACTGGAGGTGCCAAGAGCTCTAGCCACTTCACGATCGCTCGTACGCTCTTAGCGCTGTAGGAAACGCGTTGCACATCATAAGAGGGATGATTCGAGAACTCAATTTGGGAGGCAGAAATGACATGTTCGACCAGCCGGACACGCTCATTCTCCAGGCTGACCGGTGCGGCCTGCCACATGGCATCGCAGGTACTTCGATAACTCCAGAAAGGAGTGAGATCCTCATCATTATGCCGATTCCACGCCGTATACGCGAGGAAATGCATCATGTCTATGCGGATGGCGTTCCTCTGACTTGACAGGCGGCGGGCAAGTGGCGCAAGCGTTAACCCTTCAGGCATCTTACGAATCAAACCAAGACGGATGCCTATATTGATGGGCTCGGTTCGCTTAGGTATATCACGAAACTCCCCAATATTCTCGAGAAGAGCTTTAGCCGTCGCAAATACACGATCTGGAGTGACCATCCACCCGTCAATGATGGATAGAATAACCGCTGGATTCGCCTCTTCGGCCAAGTGATACGTCAGAAACTTTACAGACATCGGCTTGCAATACTCCTATATTTGGGTGAAGCATTCTCGTATACCTGCCGTGCCAATTCAAATCTCTGCTCATTGATATGGTTGACGGACTCCGTAATACACACCAAGTTGTGGATAGCACGGTGCATTTTCGCTTCTGTGAGCATCCCGTAGTCTTGACAGAAATAGCACTCATGCTGAGAGATTCGCTTTAGCCGGCTAAATTCAGCCCAGGAAATGCCCTTCTGTATCGTGGACTGCCCGCTCCGGTAAGTCACGTTGTAGCCGCGAGTAAACGGAAGGTGAACTTGACCGAAACCGGCAGACTTGATCCAGGATGCCGAATCGAACGAGTGCGCGGAGATGCCATGGAGCAGCGCGACCAACGATGGCGCACCCAATCCGAAGAGATGGACCCGGAGCCCGAGTCTCCGGGTGATATCGACGACGGCGCGTGCATGAGATACACTGCTCGAGGTGGCAATGTTTGCCTCTTGCCCCTTCCCACCGGTGCCGAAACTCCCGAAGCCTAGGGCACGCACACCGAGGCGAAGATAATGCTCAATACAATACTCGATTTGGTTGCGTGTATGCCCGTGTACGACCGCAACAGCCCGTTCGCGCAATACTTCCGGTAGCTCCGCGTAGAACATAGCACCAAATGAAACCGTCTCTCGGACTTTCGCGTCTACAACGGTGGCAGAGTCTTGGCTTGTAGGTACGTTATCGGGTAGGATGTACCAATCCGCCCATCGATGCTGCCGGTAGCGCTCCAAAAGGGCCATGTAGAGTTCATGATACTTGACACGACCGATTTGCACGTAATATCCACCACTGTCAAAGAGAATGGATGTGCCCTGTTCTTCCTTAAGCGAACGCAGGAGGCTTAGTGCCTCCGGATTAAGCAGCAACGGAGTTGATAACACTTTGGAAAATAGGTTGTGCGGGCGCGATTCAAGTCGATCCATGAGAGCTAGAGTTCGCCGAAATACGCTGGGACCATCGGTCAGTGAGGCATAGGACTCTAGCATACTCAGTGTTCATCCACCTTCAGAACCGCTAACATCTACTATAGGCTACACGTTACGCCGATGTCGCGCTGCCTCTTTTATCCACACGGAGTGAGAATCACTGGCTATCAGAAGAGAAGGAGTCGCCGCCACGTACGACGGCCGTCTTGGCTCGGGCCGCACGTTTCCCGCCTCCTGGAACCTTCCTGCTGATTCGCTGCTTCTGCGAGATGTCCTTCTGCACCTTAAGGCGACGTTGGCACTCGACTCGCACGTCGGATATAGCATCAGCCAAGAGCACCTCAATTGCGTCTCTCGGGATTCCCATCTCTTCGTGCAATTCATCCAGGGTTCGTACCTGCCCGTCGTGAAGTCCGAAACGCAAGTTCAGCAACTCGCGCTTTCGTGATGATAACCACTTCAGAGCGTACCTAATTGCATCTTGAAGCGCCTGAGCATCAACACCTTGAAGCAGCGGTTCCCATCGCCGCGCGACGTTCATGGCCTTCCAGAGATACCCAAGACCCTCGTCCTCCGGTGCTAGTTTATTGACATCGCGAGGCTGTCCCTCAGATTCACCTACCAGTGTCGCTTCGACCTTAGTTGGTGATTGCCTATAGGGATACCAGTCCCTGATTAGTCGGGAATAACTTGGCTGGAGAAGTTTTTCGAGCGCTCGATATTCTATCTGCCGAATACGCTCTCGTGTAACTCCTTGATCCTGGCTAATCTGTTCGAGCGTTCGTTCGTCTCCACCGTCGAGACCGTAGCGTTGAACGAGGATGGCTCGCTCGCGATGAGTCAAGCTCCACAGCACCGTGAGCATGTCTAGCCTTAGTGCCCTTTCCTCCGCTGCAAGAACGACTGTATCCTCCGGATTTCCGGTGAGTAACCTCTCCTGTCGTGAGCTAGACAATGCATCCAAACTACATGGAGGGAAGAGAAACGAAAAGATCGACTCAATTGCCTTCTCATCACTGTCGAGTTGATCGGCGCACCACTTCACGGTAGGCAGCTCACCATATTGATCCGCATAATCATGTGCAATTGTACGCAAGCTCGCCAAGGTCCCCTCAGTGACATGAACCGGCAGGCGGATGAGCCGGCTTTTGTCCGATATCGCCCGCCGTATGTGCTGGTGTATCCAGATAGGCACATAGTTCATAAGTCTCGGAGACCTGTCCGGCTCAAAGCGGTCGATGCCGACCATTAGTCCAAGGAAGCCCTCTTGAACAAGGTCGTCGTACTCCAAACCCCGGCCAGTATATGATCCAGCAATTCGACAGACGAGCCAGAGACTGTCTTCGGTCAACGCTTTCCAGGCTTCGGGATCGTCTTGGCCGACCCTAGGCCGCCGCCCAGGAACACGATGACGAAGCAGACGATCAAGATAGATGCTCTCTTCGGTGCGAGTCAAGCGCTGCATCTCAAAAGCAGATGCAATGAAGTGGATGGAGTCTTGTTCCAGAGCGAGATGATCTAGGTGCAAGTAGCGCAGCACGTCAGCCGGATACGGCATGCGGTGAAGCAGGGAGCCAAAAAAGGCTTCAGCCTCGGCTGCTGACACACCTCCTTCCCGACAGTGCGCAATGGATCTGGTGATCCGAATGCTGTCGCGATCGAGACCTTGACGTAGTGCGCGGCACAACCGCTCATCTTGCTCCAACGTTTCCATTGCGCGTGCGAGTTGGAAAATCGAGATAAAACCGCGCTCAAGCACTTGCGCTTCCATTCGAGGTACGAATTCGTTGTAGAGCCAGTTCTCGCGAGATGATCGACTCCGAAACGCTCGTATCTGGCGTCTACCGGCCGGATCCGACTGGGCGGTGGAACCATCTGAATCTGACGGCCAGCTAATGGAATCGTCCTCATCGAAAACGTCAATTTCTTCCCAGAAGGCTTCATCCATTGCAGGAGTAACCACGAGAGTCCCGAAATCGTCAGGCTCAGGGCCTCCGGGAATCGCCTCCTCGGAAAAGGGAACCTCAACCACCTGTTGATCGCCGTTTTGGCGTGAAGGAATGGAGGCGCCTTCCCCACCTTGTATGCGCGATACTGTGAGCTGTTCGGGAGATACATTCACCATGCCTAGTTCCGGAGGCTGGGTGGGAGAATGGAAAGCTGCAGGCGGATACAGAGTTTGTTGAGAGATATCGGGGACAGGCGGACCGCTGGCTAAGGGCAGCTTGGGCGCAGCTTCACTTTGTTGCCTATCGGTACTTGAGGGCCCTATCTGAGGCACAGCCGGTGTCGAATTACTCGCGCCTCTTGAACGGAACACCAACGATGGCCCGCTTAGTGTGGCAAACGCCTGCTTCAGATCACTGAAAGATCTCTCTGTGTTGGATGCGTTCTCCGGGTTTTGCTGTTGCCCCATAGGCATCATCAGCTTCTCGCGAGACGCATGTTGCAATATTGTCTCATGGCCGTGGTCCACTGTAATTGCAGTCGCTGTTGGTGCCTGGCTTGAACCATTCCATGCTGTGCGCACGGACACCGGTTTAGACAGGTGATCGGTTAAGACAGTAGCATACAAGTGGCTGAATTGCAAGGACCAATCGTTGTACTCCGACCAAGCACCTTGAGAGTGAAGGCGCCTGCCCGAAGATGGAATACGACGGTAGGGTACATGGAGGCTTGAATGATCGAAGGTAAGGATTCGGAAGCTGTCACAGACAGCCATCGTGAATTGGCTGACATTGCTGCCGGCCTCGTGAACCGGCAGATCAAGCTGCCCAAGCTCTTCGCGTCACCTGTTTATGTCGATGCAGCAACTGTGGAGAACGGTCTGATCTATCTGCGCATGCGAACCCATGACGGCGAACTGATCGAGATTCCCGTACCTGAAGACGATCTCACCTCGGCAGCAGAATCGCTTAATGACAGGAGCACCACCACCGTATCTTCCGGACTTGTCCCTCCTCGTGAGCTCTTCTTGCTTATAGAGAGCGCGCGCATTCGCCTGGCCTTCTCGTTCGATCCGTACTTCGCCGTATCCTTGTCGGGTGTGCAGGCGCTTCCGCATCAATTGGAAGCAGTCTACATGTATCTGCTTCCACAAGCGCGCTTGCGTTTTCTACTGGCTGATGACCCAGGAGCCGGCAAAACTATAATGGCAGGTCTCCTCGTAAAGGAGCTTAAACTCCGAGGATCTCTTGAGCGGGTCTTGATCCTATGCCCTGCTCCATTGACCCTGCAGTGGCAAGATGAGTTGCGCTCCAAGTTTGACGAAACTTTCGAGGTCGTAAATGCTAATCTGGGCCGGAACCAACTGGCCGGCAATGCGTGGGACCGCTTTCCTCTGGTAATTGCCTCGCTTGACTTTGCCAAACAGGACCATGTGTGGCAAGACATCTTGCGCGTCCACTGGGACATGGTCATCATCGACGAAGCGCACAAGTGCTCAGCGCGGTCGTATGGTGACAAGGTCAACAAGACCCGGCGTTATGCGCTTGCGGAACGACTCTCCGCTGCAACAGATCGCTTGCTCCTGCTCACGGCAACCCCTCACCAAGGTAGCGCAGATCAGTTTGCCAATTTCCTGAAACTGCTCGATCCCGATCAATTTGCAGACGCAATATTCAACCGGAAGTTATTGCAGGCCAACGATAGCCCGTTCTTCCTTCGTCGGATGAAAGAGTCTTTGCGTGATTTCGAGGGTCGGAAACTGTTTACGGAGCGCCATGTTATCACTCAGCCGTTCTCGCTCACTTCTTATGAGAAGCTCCTGTACGATGCCGTGACGACGTACATAAATCAGTTCCTTCCGCGTGCACGGGGGAAGCGCAAGATGAGTGTATCACTCGCCCGCATCGTGTTACAGCGCCGACTGGCCAGCAGCTTAAGGGCGATTCGTCGGTCGCTAGAAAACCGCCATGACCGTCTAAGTGTGCTGTTGCACGAATTAGAGGCACTGTCGGAGAATGAGCGCGCCCGTCGCCTTGCCACTCTCCAGATGATCCAGGGCGTTGACGATGAACAAGACGAAGGGGATCAAGACGACGAGGCCCGGGAGGAGTTGATTGAGCGCGTTACTGTCGCGCAACGTCTCGATGATTTGAGACGGGAAGTAGTGGCCCTAGAAGAGCTGGTCAAACAAGCACGCGACACGGAACACCGGGGGCAGGAATCAAAGTTGGCCGCCCTGCGATCATGCCTTCTGGGCACAGAATTCGATAGCCTTCGCGACGGGCGTGGCAAACTTCTCATCTTTACCGAGCACCGCGATACGCTCGGATACTTGCGCGAGAATCTCGAAAGCTGGGGCTACACGACTTGCGGTATCCATGGTCAGATGGATGCGCAGGCCCGAAAGGCTGCACAAGACGATTTCCGCCAGTTTTGCCAGATCTGCGTTGCAACAGAGGCAGCAGGAGAGGGCATCAACCTACAATTCTGCCATCTCATGATCAACTATGACCTACCTTGGAATCCGGTACGCCTAGAGCAGAGAATGGGGCGTATTCACCGGATTGGGCAACAGACAGATGTATACGTATTCAACTTTGTTGCCGAGAATACAGTAGAAGGTCAAGTGCTTGAGAGATTATTGCATAAGTTGGACGCCATGCGAGAGGCACTCGGGGGAAGAGTATTCGACGTCATCGGAGAACTCTTACGTCTGAATGATGTGCGCCTGGAGGACATTCTGCGCGAAGCTGCGTATTCGCCGCGCTCCATCGATGCCTATCTGGAACAAATAGAACGTATCGACCCTAATCGCTTGAAAGAGTATGAGGAAGCCACCGGCATTGCACTCGCAAAGAAGAACGTAGACCTCAGTCGAGTCAACTATCAAGATATACGCAGCTTCGAGCGACGGCTTATGCCCGAATACGTCGAGTCTTTCTTCCGTTCGATGGCGGAATCGACCATGGTGCGTTTGGAAGATCGTGCAGACGGGCTCTTACGCATTGAACATGTGCCTGTAAGGCTCCGCCAAGTTACGTCCGCAGCGGCGCGGCGTTACGGATTGCCTTCAGTGTCCTACCCGAAGCTGACCTTCCGTAAGCAAGATCTGCTTCGGAGCGAACATGCGGATGCAGAGCTGCTTTCACCGGGACATCCGCTCTTCGCAGCAATGGTTGATGACCTTGAGCAACGTTTCAAGCACGCTGATCAAGGATGTGCCGCTTTCATTGATCCAACTACTCAGCAAGAGTACCGACTGCACTTCTTCCAAGTGCAGGTGTTAGGCGAGGAACCTGCTGGAGCAAGTGCTCAACGCCACCATAGCCAAAAGACCCGCACGGTCGTTTTGCACGAACAACTTAGCGTTGTGCGGGAAGATGGCGGTGGGACATGCCAGATTGTATCATCGGATATTTTGCATGACCTGACTCCTGACGACGAATCAGATTCACCTTCCTCTCTCGAGGCAGAGCACCGAGCTGGCATTCCCACCGCGGATGATGTGCGCCGGCTTGAAAGATGGGTGCAGGCTACCATCCAACTTCCCATGACGCAGGACCTGCGGAGCGGGCGTGAGCGCGAGGTGACGATTCGCCAAGAGTATCTGAAGCGCTCGTTCGACGAACTCCTAAAGGTTGCTCAGCAGCGTGCCGTGGCCCTAAATATCAGAGTCATGGATGGTGAGGATACCGCACGTCTTGCGCGTGATGAGGCCATACGAAGAGTGACAGAGTTGCAGGAACGGTGTGATCGCAAGAATGCTGAATTAGCTCATCTTCGCGTGCTCCGCCCGGGTCCTGTACTATATCGCGGAAGTGCGTTAGTTCGCCCGGTAACTGATCCAAGTATTGCACATCTCATGCGCCGAGATGATGAGGTTGAGGCCATTGCAATGGCTATCGTTCTCGAGTATGAGCGCTCACGTGGGTGGGCACCGGAAGATGTCAGTCGAGCCAACGACGGAAGTGGATTCGATATTCGCAGCATCGGACCCGTCGATCATGATGGATTGCCTGCGATACGGCGAATAGAGGTGAAAGGTAGGGCCTTTGCCCACCAAGATGTAATGCTCACTCCAAATGAGTGGCTTCAAGCCCATCGACACGGTCCCACCTACTGGCTTTACGTCGTTTACGACTGTGCCTCGAACAAGCCTCGACTACTCACCATTCAGAATCCGGCGGAAGCTCTGGCCGCCGACACACAACAGTTGATTGAGGTAAAGGGATATCGCATTGCGGCCGAAGCTATCGAGCAGACTGGATATCATGGGCGTTCCGAGACGCACGAAGGCCGCTAGTGTTACGCTCCTGTGCCGTGATCCCGGTTCAGCCTATGGCCGCGTCGCTTTTGCGAAGCCGTTGTCGACCATGTAGCGATAGCTCTGGGCCACCGCGTCCAGCGCGTCCATGGCCACCTCGTCCAGCTCGACGATGGTCCACTCCGTATTCTCTCCGCCGGCGCGGACGATGGCCGGGATATCCAGCACGCCGCTACCCAGCGGCGCCATCGGGTCGTCGTGCGTGGCGGGGCCGTCCTTGACGTGCACCAGCGGCGCGCGCGGACCCAACTCGGCCAGCATCGCCGCCGGGTCGAGGCCGGCCACCCGCGCCCAGTACATGTCCGGCTCGATGAAAATATCCGGGTCGATGTGCTCCAGCAGCGTACGATAGGCCGGGCGGCCCTCGACCGTCTCACACTCCCACCAATGCGTGTGCAGGCCCAGGGTCAGCCCATGTTCCTTCGCGATCGCATTGGCCGCGTTGTACTCCTCAGCCAGTTGCAGGATGCCGCCGACGCTGCTGTAGCGCGGGTCGCGCGGCCAGCCGTGCCAGATGACGCGGGAGCAACCGAGGTCGTCGGCCATGCGCAGCGCCCGTTCCCGGCCGTCGCCAAGCGGCAGGTCGGTATGCGCGGAGATGATGGTCAGGCCGAGGTCTGCCAGGTGCCGGGCCGTCTGCCGGGGCGAGGCCCCCTCGTCGAAGAAGGCGGTCTCGATGCCGGCATAGCCGATCTCGGCCACCCGGACGAGCGCCGCCTCAAAGTCGGGCGGGGGCAGGTGGCGTAGCGTATAGAGTTGCAGACCGATACGAGCAGTCATAGCTTATGCCTCACTCTTCCCGCGGCGCCGCACCTTGCGTGCGCTCCAGAATCATCTGATGGAACGCGGCGGTGTCGTTCAGGTGCGGGAACGAGCCCTCGGGCACGTCGACGCCAAGAAACCGGCACAGCGGCTCCCAGCCCTGCTTCACGTCGAAGACCAGCAGTTTGTCCGCCGGCACGCGCTGCTTGACCTCCTGGATATGACGGTCGAAAACGGCAAGCGCATGCTCCTTGTTCTCGAATTGACCGTCGAAGGTGCCTTGCCAGACCACCGAGGTGACCATGCGGCCAAATCCGGGAATGTTCGCCGGTCCGACAGGCTCATCCGTCGCCGTGCTCCGTCGATATATCGTATTGGCAACGCTCTCGTACCACTTCTCGGGGTCACGCAGCGAGAGCAATACCCTCGCATCCGGGTAGGCGTGCATGATCTGCTCGTAAAATCGGCAGGCCGGCCAGTCCACCGTCGCGTTATAATCGCTGAAGACGTCAGCCCAGTCGACCGTCTTACCCTCGGCCGCGGCTTGCCAGAACTCCACGTGGTGCGGGTTGGCAAAGACCTCGACCATGTGATAGCAGGGCCCGAACCCCAACTCTTCGAGCGCTGCCTTGAGCGACAGGGTGCCCGTTCGCCCAAACCCGGCGCCAATCACCTTCATGCCCCTTACCTCCTTGCACATGATGCCGGATATGCACGTGGAACCTATCACAGCGATCAGGGTCTGTCAAAGCCGCTTAATAGCAGGCATCCGGACATCTGGAGCGGGCTTGGACCGTGCCCTGCCCTATGCTAGCATCAGGATAGATGTGTTTCATCGTCTCTAAGGACCATAACCTATGCCATTCGGTTTCTTCTTCGACCCGCGCTACCTCATACTCACCCTGCCGGCGCTGGCCCTGGCTCTGTTCGCGCAGATGCGCGTGCAGGCCGCCTATAGCCGCTATTCGCAGGTGCGCAACAGGCAGGGTCTGACCGGAGGGCAGGCCGCACGCCGCCTGCTGGACTGGGCGGGGCTGAGCCATATCCCGATCCGCGTCGTACCCGGCCAGTTGTCGGACAACTACGACCCGCAGGCCAAAGTGCTCAACCTCTCCGAGGGCGTGGCCTACAACGCCTCGGTCGCCGCCCTGGGCATCGCAGCGCACGAGATCGGACACGCCTTGCAGGACAGCCAGAATTACGCGCCCTTGCGCGCGCGTGCCGCCATCGTACCGGCGGCCAATATCGGCACCAACCTCGGCGTCATACTGTTCATGGTCGGGCTCTTCATCGCCGCGCTGCACATCGTGGCCTGGGTGGGCGTGGCGCTCTTTTCGCTGAGCGTGGTCTTCGCCCTGATCACCCTGCCGGTCGAGCTCAATGCCAGCAATCGCGCCCGTATGCTGCTCACCTCCAGCGGGATGGCCGACAAGGAGGAGATGGCCGGCGTGAGTGCGGTGCTCAACGCCGCCGCCCTCACCTACGTGGCCGCCCTGGCCCAGGCCCTCGCACAGCTCCTCTACTTCCTGGAGGTGCTCGGTGTCTTCTCCAACCGCCGAGACTAGCCGGGTGCACTTTCCAGCCGGGGATCGGCCCGTGCTACTGGCCGACTTCGATGAGAGCGAGATGGTGGCGTGGGCCGTCGGGCGCGGCCTGCCCGCCTATCGGGGCCGCCAGCTCTATGCTGCCGCCTACCGCCGCCTGGCGACCTCCTTCGACGAGCTGACCGAGCTACCGCGCGATCTGCGCGCCGAGCTGGCGCAGGTGGCGACGCTCGCGCCGCTGGCTGTGCAGGAGAGCCGGCGCCACGAGGCGGCCGAAACGGAGAAGGCGCTCTTCCGCCTCCACGACGGCGCGCTGGTTGAAGGTGTGCTGATGGACTACCCCTCGGAGCGCGTCAGCCGCCACACGGTGTGCCTCTCCACGCAGGTGGGCTGTCCGCTTGGCTGCCGCTTCTGCGCCACGGGCCTGCAAGGCTGGACGCGCGATCTCAGCCCCGGCGAGATTGCCGGGCAGGTCATCCATTTCGAACGCGTTCTGCGCGCGCGCCGGGAGCACGTCACCAACGTCGTGTATATGGGCATGGGCGAGCCGCTGCTGCCGTATGAGAACACCATCAAGTCGGTACGCTTGTTGACCGACCCGCGTGGCTTCGGCCTCGGCCAGCGCCACATCACCATCTCCACGGCCGGCGTCGTTCCCGGCATCCGCCGGCTGGCCCACGAGGGGTTACAGGTCGGCCTGGCCATCTCCATCCATGCCGCCACCGACGAAGCGCGCTCGGCGCTGATGCCGATCAACCGGCGTTACGGCCTGGGCGAGCTGCTCGATGCCTGCCGCGAGTACGTGGCCCTCACCCACCGCCGCATCTCCTTCGAGTACACGCTGATGAACGGCGTCAACGACGGCGCCGGCGACGCGCGCCGCCTGGCCGGCCTGCTGCACGGGATGCTCTGCCACGTCAACATCATCCCCTGGAACAGGGTTGAGGAGATGCCATTTGAGCCGTCGCCGCGTTCCCGTATCGAGGCGTTCCGCGACATCCTGGCCGCCGCCGGCATCCCGGTGACCATACGCGACACCCGCGGCGACGCCATCAAGGCCGCCTGCGGCCAGCTCAAGACGGGCGCGACCCGCGCCCGCCGCCCCATCTCTGCTCCCTTACCTGTCGCCGCGGTCTAGCGTGCTCCTCTCCGGATGGCGTGACTGATCCGCGTGCGCGGTGTTTTACTTAAGGCGCCTCTCGTTCCGCCCGCCGGCCTCGTGGCCTACACCCCAGTCGCTGCCGCCACGTTCCGCCTCGAATGAGCGGGCTTTGTGGATAACGTCGCCGCCCAAGTCGTCCAAATATGGTATGCTGTCCAATGTAGGCAACTACATCTTGTGCCATGGAGCTGTCCTGTCGTGGGATAGTTGCAATAACGGGGGAAGTCCGGTGTAATTCCGGCGCTGTCGCGCAGCGGTAAGGCGACCCGCCAAGCCCGAATGCCCGTCCATGGCTCGATCACTCTGTGCCCTTCGCCGGAAAGGGTGTGATCGATCGGACATGGCCCGAGGACGCTCGGACTCCGTGGACGTTCATCATGCAAGCTCCGATGAGAGGGCGGGCCTGATGACCAGAAAGGAGTCCGCATGTCCGCCACCCCAGCCGCGCCTTCCTCCGACACGACGCCTGCGGCAGACCATCACCCCAGCCCTACCGTCCGCACGCGCGATGGCCGCATCGTCCCCTTCGACGCGGAACGCATCCATATTGCCATCGAGAAGGCGTACCGGGCTACCTTTGACATCCCCGCGAGCGCCGCCCTCCCCGTAGACGTCGCGGCCACGATCACGTCGCTCACCGGCACGGTCGCCACCTGGTGCCACGGACATGAGATCGTGGAGGTCGAGCAGATCCAGGACGAGGTGGAGCGCGCGTTGATGCGCGCCGGCGATCACGCGGTGGCACGGAGGTACATCCTGTACCGCGAAGAGCACGCCCGCCGGCGCTCTGCCCGCGTGCTGCATTATCGCCGGGCCGACGGCACCATGGTCGCGCTCGACACGGACACTTTGCGAGGTACGATAGCGGAGGCGTGTCATGGCTTGGATGTCGATACCGCCGGGATCGTCGACGCAACCATGGCCGGCCTCTACGACGGCATGCCCGAGCGCGAGGTGCGACAGGCCGCCATCCTGGCCGCGCGAGCCAAAGTCGAGGTCGAGCCGGCCTATTCCTACGTCGCCGCGCGGCTCTTGCTAGGCACGCTCTACGCTGAGGCGCTGGGGGTGCCCACTCCCCTTGCGGCGGCGGACGCCGCCTACCGCCGCTATCTGCCCGCCTATATCGAGACCGGCGTCGCGGCCGGCCTGCTTGACTCGGCGCTGGGCACCTTCGACCTGGCGCCCCTCGCCGCCGCTCTCGACCCTGAGCGCGACCTGCTCTTCGCCTACATGGGCCTGCAGACGCTCTACGACCGCTATCTCTTGCAGTGGAAGGGCCGGCGTATCGAGCTGCCGCAGCTCTTCTGGCTGCGGGTCGCCATGGGCCTGGCCCTGGGTGAGCCCGACCGCGAGGCGCGCGCCATCGAGTTCTACGACCTGATCTCGCGCTTCCTGTTCACGCCCGCGACCCCCACGCTCTTCAACGCCGGCACGCGCCACCCGCAGCTTTCGTCGTGCTTCCTCACCACCATCCCCGACGACCTGGGCGACATCTACAAGTGCCTGCGAGACAACGCCCTGCTCTCCAAGTGGAGCGGCGGCCTCGGCAACGACTGGAGCAATATTCGCGCGCTCGGCGCCCGTATCCGCGGGACCAACGGGGCCAGCCAGGGGGTCATCCCCTTCCTCAAGGTAGCCAGCGACTCGGCCGTGGCCGTCACTCAGGGCGGCAAACGCCGGGGCGCCGTCTGCGCCTACATCGAGCCGTGGCATCTCGACGTCGAGGAGTTCCTCGACCTGCGCAAGAACACCGGCGACGACCGGCGGCGCACGCACGACCTGAACACCGCGCTGTGGATCCCGGATCTGTTTATGCAACGCGTCGCCGAAGGCGGGGACTGGACGCTGTTCAGTCCGGACGAAGTGCCCGACCTGCACGAGCTGTACGGCCGCGCCTTCGCCGCGCGCTACGCCCACTACGAGGCCGAGGCGACGGCGGGCCGGCTCCGGCTGCACAGGACGCTGCCGGCGGTTGAGCTGTGGCGACGTATCCTCACTGCCCTCTACGAGACCGGGCACCCCTGGCTGACCTGGAAAGACCCCGCCAACGTGCGCTCCCCCCAGGACCACACCGGCGTCGTCCACAGCTCAAACCTCTGCACCGAGATCCTGCTCAACACGTCGCGCGAAGAGACGGCGGTGTGCAATCTCGGCTCGCTCAATCTGGCCGCGCACCTCACCCCGGACGGCCAGATCGACCTGCCACACCTGGAAGCGACAGTGCGGACGGCCGTGCGCATGCTCGACAATGTCATCGACATCAACTACTACCCGACGCCCGAGGCACGGACCGCGAACCAACGCCACCGGCCGATTGGCCTGGGCCTGATGGGCTTCCAGGACGCGCTGTACGCCCTGGGGATCGACTACGCCAGCTCCGCGGCGGTCGACTTCGCCGACAGGAGTATGGAGGCCATCGCCTACTACGCGCTGCTGGCCTCGGCCGAGCTGGCCCGAGAGCGCGGGCGCTACGCGAGCTTCGCCGGCTCCAAATGGGATCGCGGGCTCCTGCCCCTGGATACGGCGGACCTCCTGGAGCGCGAGCGTGGCCTCCCGGTAGAGATGGACCGCACGGCGACGCTCCCATGGGAGCGCGTGCGCGCGACGATCCGGGCGCACGGCCTGCGCAACAGCAACATACTAGCCATCGCGCCGACCGCCACCATCTCCACCATCGTCGGCGCCTCGCCGTCGATCGAGCCCACCTACACTAACCTCTACACCAAAAGCAATCTCTCGGGCGAGTTTACCCAGGTCAATACGGCCCTGGTGCGCGACCTCAAGTCGCGCGGGCTGTGGGACGACGAGATGCGCGACGCGCTCAAATACTACGACGGCTCGCTCCAGGAGATTGACCGCATCCCCGCCGAGATCAAGGAGCGCTATCGCACCGCCTTCGAGATAGCGCCGGCATGGCTGACCGCCTGCGCGAGCCGGCGTCAGAAGTGGATCGACCAGGGGCAATCGCTCAACCTGTACCTCGCCGGCCCCAGCGGCAAGAGCCTGCACGAGACCTACATGGCGGCCTGGATGGCGGGCCTGAAGTCGACGTACTACCTGCGCACACGGGCGGCGACACAGGTGGAGAAATCGACCCTGGACATCAATCGGTGGGGCATCCAGCCGCGCTGGATGAAAAGTGCCAGCCCATCCGCCGCGCTTCAACTCCGGCGCGGGGATGCGGAAGCCGCGGACAACGCGAGCACGGCACCCGCGTGCGCCCGGGGCGAGGAGTGTGAGGCCTGCCAATGAAGCGTCTCATCAATTGCCGCACCGTGGACGTCAACCAACTCATGCCGTTACACTACCGCTGGGCATGGGAGCACTACCTGAACGGCTGCGCCAACCACTGGATGCCCACCGAGGTACCGATGGGTGCCGACATCGCCACCTGGCGCTCGGACGCGCTCTCGCCCGACGAGCGCCGCGTCATCCTGCGCAACCTTGGCTTCTTCGCCACGGCCGAGAGCCTCGTCGGCAACAACCTCGTCCTGGCCATCTTCAAGCACGTCACTAACCCCGAATGCCGCCAGTACCTGCTGCGCCAGGCCTTCGAGGAGGCCGTGCATACGCACGCCTTCCTCTATATCGTGGAGAGCATGGGCCTTGACGAGCGGGAGGTCTTCGACATGTACCGCTCTGTTCCGGCCATCGCGCGCAAAGATACCTTCGAGATGGAGCTAACGGCAGCGTTGCTGGAGCCCGGCTTCTCGACCGAGACGGCGGACGGCGCCCAACGCTTCCTGGAGAATCTGATCGGCTACTATGTCATCATGGAGGGCATCTTCTACTACACGGGCTTCGTGATGATCCTCGCGTTCCACCGCCAGAACCGCATGACGGGCATCGGCCAGCAGTTCCAGTACATCCTGCGTGACGAGACGGTCCACCTCAACTTCGGCATCGACCTCATCAACGGCATCGTGGCGGAGAACCCGGAGCTGTGGACGCCGGACTTCCGGCGGCGCATGGTCGAGCGGGTGCGCGAGGCAGTAGAGCTGGAGGCCGCCTACGCGCGGAACTGCCTGCCGCGCGGTGTGCTCGGGCTTAATTCTGAGCTCTGCCACCAGTACGTCGCGCACATCGCCGACCGGCGCCTGGAGCGCATCGGCCTACCGGCGCAGTACGGCGCGGCCAACCCCTTTCCGTGGATGAGCGAGACGATGGACCTGGGCAAGGAAAAGAACTTCTTCGAGACGCGCGTCACCGAATACCAGGCCGCGGCGACGCTGCGCTGGGATTGAAAAAGAGATACGGAGAACACCATGGCCATATCAAGCATCCTCGGCTACCCGCGCATCGGGCGCGATCGCGAACTCAAGCACGCCTGCGAGTCCTTCTGGAAGGGGTCGCTGCCGGAGGAAGCGTTACGCGAGACCGGAGCGACGTTGCGCCGCGCCCACTGGGCGGCCCAGCGCAGAGCCGGTATCGACCTGATCCCGGTCAACGATTTCTCGTTCTACGACCAGGTGCTCGACGCCATCGCCCTGGTCGGGGCAGTCCCGGAGCGCTACCAGTGGCAGGGCGAGACGGTCGATCTCGCCGCCTACTTCGCCATGGCGCGCGGTGCTCAGCAGGCGGGGCTCGACGTCACCGCGATGGAGATGACCAAGTGGTTCGACACCAATTACCATTACATCGTGCCGGAGTGGCACGCCGGGCAGCGCTTCCGCCTCGCATCGACCAAACCCTTCGACGAATTGGCCGAAGCCCAGGCAGCGGGCGTGCCGGCCAAGCCCGTGTTGGTCGGCCCGTTCACCCTGACCCTGCTCGGCAAGGCCGGCGATGAGGGCGGGAATCTGGATCTCCTGGGCGAGACGCTCGACGGCGTCGTGGAGGTCTACGGCGAGGTGATCGAGCGCCTCGCCGCCGCCGGAGCATCCTGGATTCAACTCGACGAACCCTGCCTGGTGCAGGACCGCACGCTAGAGGAGCTGGCCGCGCTGCGCCGCGCCTACACGAGACTGGCCGCGCGCAAAGGCGCCGCCCGGCTGCTTGTCGCGACCTACTTCGGCCACGTGGGCGAGAGCTACGAGAGCCTCGCGGCGCTGCCGGTGGACGCCGTCGGGCTCGACCTCGTGCGTGGCCGCGAGAACCTGGACCTGTTGCGCGGCCACGGCTTCCCCGGCGACAAGCTACTGGCGGCCGGCGTCGTGGATGGGCGCAACGTCTGGCGCACCAATCTGGAGGCCGCGCTCGACGTCCTCGACGCGGTGTCCACGTTAGTTCCTCCGGAGCGCCTGATCGTGACGCCCTCGTGCTCGCTGCTGCATGTGCCGTACGATGCCACGCGTGAGGAAGGACTTGATGCCGAGGTGCGCGGCTGGTTGGCCTTCGCCGAGCAGAAGCTTGCCGAGGTGGTCACGCTGACCCGTGCCCTCAACGAAGGGCGTACAGCGGTGGCCGCCGAGTTGCGGGCGAGTGCGGCCGCGGCGCGGGAGCGCGCCACCTCTCCTCGCGCGCGCGATGCCACGGTGCAGGCGCGCATGGCCGGCGACGGGGCCGCGGCGCGCCCTTCCTATGCCCAGCGCCGCCAGATGCAGCGGGCGAAGCTGAACCTGCCGCTCCTGCCGACCACGACGATCGGCTCGTTCCCGCAAACCGCGCAGGTGCGCCGCGTGCGCCGTCGCTTCGAGGCGGGGGAGATCACGGAACGGGAATACGACCGC
>Ga0209062_1003717_pt1 | contig 17122 bp, 20 predicted proteins | sample Coa_R2_2_FD_187158 | JGI IMG/M metagenome (GOLD analysis project Ga0209062, IMG submission 187158) | Surface soil microbial communities from Centralia Pennsylvania, which are recovering from an underground coalmine fire - Coalmine... | ecosystem: Environmental > Terrestrial > Soil > Unclassified...
CGCGACGCTGAGCACAACCACACCTCGCAAAAGCCGGTCCGCACTATAAACAGCGCGAGAAACGCTCGCAAATTCACCCGCAACGTAATACAGTTATGCCCATGAAACCGGCATAACTTGCCTCGCCCGCGCAAAATCAACCAATTTCGCGACAGAAACTAGCTACTTTCCGGCGCAAAATTGAGGTTTGCGGCATTGTGGTCGATAGCGCCGGGCTAGGCAAAACCCGCCGGGGGCGACCGGCGGGCGACAAACGCGATGATGTTATGAGGGCTTAAGGAGCCGCCTGTTTTTCCATGGCGCGGCCGATGTTGATGAGGTTGTCGGCGATGACGCCGAGGCCGACCCAGCGGTGCATCCCGACATAGCCCTTGTAGCGGCAGCGGTCGAGGCCATGTCGCCGTTTGGCGACGCTGATGCGTCCCTCACAGCCGGTACGCCACTTCTGGCCGTTGCGGAACCAGCGCTTTTTCTGCTCGCGCCTGCGCTCAAGGCTTTTGGTCGAGCGATTGGGAATGCAGACGCGTTTGACGCCTCTCGCCTTCGCGGCAGCCTCGTTCTTGGCGGAGTAGAGCGCGGCGTCCGCCGCCGCCAGATGCGGCGGGCGTCCGAGCAAGGCCTGATGCGTCTCGATGGCGGGGATCAGCAGGTCGCAATCGTTCGGCCGCCGCGCGTAGACCTCGTAGTCGATGATGATCTGGTTCTCCGCCTCCTGCAGCTTCACCATCTTTCCAAATTCGTTAGGCTTGCCGGCCTTGCCCTTGCGAATGACTTCGGTCGACGGCTCGAACAGGCTCAACAGCTTGCCCTCGCTGCGCGTGTTGCCGCGGAAGATGCGCGCTCTGGTCTGTTTCATCGCCTGCCTGACGAGCGGCACCATCTCATCGAGTTGCGCCCGCAGGCCTTCCAGCGCCACCTGCTTGAACACACTCGTCGCCTGCTTCACGCCTTCTGCGACTTCCGTGGAGAAGCGCTTGGCCTGCCCCACCACGCGGCTTGTCGTGTTCAACAATGAGCGATAGCGCTGCTTCAACTTGTCCTGATTGATCTGACCCTTGGCGCGCGCGATCCGGCCGATCTCCAGCAGGCGGAACTTGACGCTGCGGCTGCGGTCGCGCAGCTTGGTTCCGACCGCGCCGGCAATCTGTGTGATCTTCTTCATGATGCGGGTCAGCACCCGAACGCCGTCGCCGAGCAGGGTGCTGTCGGTCGGGTAATGAATGTTGGTTTCCACCACCGTCGTATCCACGCGCATCCGCCGTCCCGCGACCACGCCTTTGGCCTGAGCTATTTTCACCATCCGCTCGTGAATTGCTTTCAGCGCCTGTGGCCGGAGCACTGCGCCCCAGCGCCCCATCGTCTTGGCATCGGGCACCTTGCCGCTGCCGATGCGGGTAAAGTCCCGGTACACCAGGTTGGCGCGCACCTCGCGCTCCAGCACCTCATAGCTCCAGTTGCGAACATGCTTGAGGATCAACAAACGCAGCACCGCATCGGCCGGCGTACCCCGGCGTCCCCGGCAACGGCTTTTGGGATGGCGTTTCGCCAATGCCTCGTACACGATCGCGATGATCTCCTCATCGGCCAGCACTTCGTCGGCGTGCGTCATCCAGTCTTCGCGAAGATCGCTGACCTCCTCCGCGATCAGCCCGTCGCCGAAACCGAGCTGCGCCCGCCGCATCTCAATCATGCTGCTTGCTCCGCCGCTTTGACTATCGGGAAGCACAAGTCCAGGCTTTCGCCGATGCCTACCTCGTCATTGCAGTATGCTTTGTGGTCTCCGCAATGATGGTGCCGTTCATGCGCGGGATCACGCCAAAATAAGACGAAATGGTGGCCGGTGATGCGGCGGCCCTGGTTGTGCCCTCACCCCTACAATGCAGGGCGGCATGGGCGACTTCGCCCGCTCGCCGATGCCAAAACCGTCCCGGTTGCTGTCGGCGTCGTACTACGAAACTGTCCTTTGTGTATCCTACAGCCCTCTATAGCCCTCCCCCTCCATTTCAGTTGTTGCGTTCCCCCAATTATGTGCCTTTTTAATTGTCCCCGACATTCGACCGCGCCGGGCGGTCGCAGACATCGGGGACGGCTGTGGGGCCAGTTTTAGTCAAATCCGAAGCGGCTTTGCGCGGCGTGCGGATGCTGCGCACGGCGATGGGACCTGCGATCACGAACTGGCTGGAAGATCCGGCGATCGTCGAGGTCATGCTCAACCCGGATGGCCGGCTGTGGATCGATCGCCTGGCCGGGGGACTCAGCGACACCGGGAAGCGGCTGTCAGCGGAACACGGCGAGCGCATCGTGCGTGTCGTCGCCCACCATGTCGGCGTCGAGGTGCATTCCGGATCGCCGCGGCTTTCGGCCGAACTGCCGGAGACCGGAGAACGCTTCGAAGGCCTGATCCCGCCGATCGTCGAAGCGCCCGCCTTCGCCATCCGTAAGCCGGCAGTCGCCGCCTTCACCCTCCTACACTACACCGAGGCCGGCATCATGACGGCCGAGCAGGCGGACATCCTGCGTGGCGCCGTCTCCCAGCGCCGCAATATCCTGGTTGCCGGCGGCACCTCGACCGGCAAGACCACGCTCGTCAACGCGCTCCTGGCCGAGGTGGCGTCGACGGCCGACCGCGTCGTCCTGATCGAGGATACCCGCGAGCTTCAGTGCAAGGCGCCGAACCTCGTCGCGCTGCGTACCAAGGACGGTGTCGCGTCGCTGTCCGACCTGGTGCGCTCGTCGCTGCGGCTGCGGCCTGATCGCATCCCGGTCGGTGAGGTGCGCGGGGCGGAAGCCCTGCAGCTCATCAAGGCCTGGGGGACCGGCCATCCGGGCGGGATCGGGACGATCCACGCCGGGTCTGCGATCGGCGCGCTGCACCGGCTCGAGCAGCTCATCCAGGAGGTCGTCGTCACCGTACCGCGGGCGCTGATCGCTGAAACGATCAACGTCATTGCGGTCCTGGCGGGACGCGGCACTGAGCGGCGGCTGGTCGAGCTTGCCGTGGTCAAGGGCTTGAAGCAGGGCGGAGACTACGCGCTCGCGCCGGCGGTGAAACGCAACTCCGGGGGAGGCCGCTCATCATGCCGATGATGGGGCGCGTCCGCGCCGGAATGATCGCCTCACTGGCCGTCGCAGGTCTGTTTGCCGCGACAGCCCCGGCGTTCGCGGCCGGCTCCAACATGCCCTGGGAGCAGCCGCTCCAGCAGATCCTGCAGTCGATCGAGGGGCCGGTCACCAAGGTCATCGCGGTGATCGTCATTATCACGACCGGTCTGTCGCTCGCCTTCGGCGATGCCGGCGGCGGCTTCCGGCGCCTGATCCAGATCGTGTTCGGCCTGTCGATCGCGTTCGCGGCCTCGTCCTTCTTCCTGTCCTTCTTCTCGTTCGGCGGCGGAGCGCTGATCTGATGGCCGGGATCGTCGACGTGCCATCCATCGCGGGCACCGGGACGCCAGTCCAAAAGCCGGAGGCCCCCACCCTCCCGGCGCTTGCCGGACAGCTGCCGGTCCCGCCAGGCCGAATCCTCGTCCGCCGCGCCATCAAGGTGACGGCCGAACACTTTGGCACGACTCCGGACGTTCTGGTTTCTGCGCGCCGGACGCAACCGCTGATCCGCCGCCGGCAGGTTGCGATGTACGTCGCCCGCACGATGACCGGCCGCAGCCTCGGCTTCATCGGCCGCAAGATCGGCGACCGGCACCGCACGACGATCCTGCATGGCGTGCGGGCCATCGAAGGCCTGCTTGACGCCGGCGACGCCGAGATGGTGGCCGCCGTTGGCGCGATCATGGAGCGGCTGCAGATGACGGCAGGCGCAGTCCGGATGACGGTCCAGCATCCTGGCGGGGGGCGCTGATCTGATGGCCGAGATTGCCAATGAGGAACCGATCGCGGGCTTCGAGGCGCCGGTCCACCGTGCGCTCACCGAACCGATCCTGCTCGCAGGCGCGACGCGCGCCGTCGCGATCCTCAACGGCACGGTGTCGGCCGCTCTTGGCCTCGGACTGAGGCTGTGGATCGCCGGGCTGGTGGTGTGGGCGATCGGCCACATGGCCGCTGTCTGGGCCGCAAAGCGCGACCCCTTCTTCGTCGAAGTGGTGCGCCGGCACGTCCGTTATCCGGCCCATCTTGGCTCGTGAGGTCATCATGTTCAATCACCGTAACAAGCCCTCGAGCCTCGCCGACTTCCTGCCATGGGCGGCGCTGGTCGCCCCAGGCATCGTCCTCAACAAGGACGGCAGCTTCCAGCGCACGGCTCGCTTCCGGGGACCGGACCTCGAAAGCGCCACGCCCGCCGAGCTGGTCGGCGTCACGGCGCGGCTCAACAACGCGCTGCGCCGGCTCGGATCGGGCTGGGCGATCTTCGTCGAAGCAAGCCGGTTTCCGGCCCGGGGATATCCCGCCAGCACGTTTCCCGATCCGGTCTCGACGCTGGTGGAGGCCGAACGGGCGGCCCAGTTCGAAGAAGAAGGGGCTCATTTCGAGAGCGCCTATTACCTGACGTTCGTGTTCCTGCCGCCACCCGAGGAGGCCGCGCGAGCTGAATCCTTCCTCTACGAGGGCGTCGTCTCCGGCGGAAGCGTCGACGCGCACCAGATCCTCAAGGGCTTCATCGACCGCACCGACCGGGTGCTGCAGCTCATCGAGGGCTTCGTGCCGGAAGCGGCCTGGCTCTCCGACGGCGAGACGCTGACCTATCTGCATTCCTGCATCTCGACGCGGCGCCAGCGCGTCCGCGTGCCCGAGGCGCCGATGTATCTCGATGCCATCCTGGTCGATGAGCCGCTGGTCGCAGGGCTCGCGCCGCGGCTCGGCAAGGCCCATCTGCGCACGCTGACCGTGATGGGGTTCCCCTCGGTCACCTATCCGGGAATTCTCGACGATCTCAATCGCCTGGCCATTCCCTACCGCTGGTCGACCCGCGCCATCACGCTCGACAAGACCGACGCCACCAGGGTGCTGACCAAAATCCGCCGGCAGTGGTTCGCCAAGCGCAAGTCGATAGGGGCGATTCTGAGGGAGGTGGCGACCAATGAGTCATCGGCCCTCGTCGATAGCGATGCTCACAACAAGGCCCTCGACGCCGACGCGGCGCTGCAGGAACTCGGCTCCGACCTGGTCGCCCAGGCCTTCGTCACTGCGACCGTCACGGTCTGGGACGAAAACGCGCGCGTTGCCGACGAGCGGCTCCGGCTGGTCGAGAAGGTGGTCCAGGGCCGGGATTTCACGTGCATCTCCGAGACCGTGAACGCCATCGAGGCCTGGCTCGGCAGCCTGCCCGGCCACGTCTATGCCAATATCCGCCAGCCGCCGGTCTCGACGCTCAATCTCGCCCACATGATGCCGCTCTCCGCGGTGTGGGCCGGCCCTGACCGCAACGAGCATCTTGATGGTCCGCCGCTCTTGTTCGCGAAGACCGAGGGCGCGACGCCGTTCCGGCTGTCGCTTCATGTCGGCGATGTCGGTCACACCCTTGTGGTCGGCCCGACCGGCGCCGGCAAGAGCGTACTCCTGGCGCTGATGGCGCTGCAGTTCCGGCGTTATCCCCGCGCCCGGATCTTCGCCTTCGACTTCGGCGGTTCAATCCGGGCCGCGGCGCTCGCCATGGGCGGCGACTGGCACGACCTTGGCGGCGCGCTGTCGGGCGCCGCCATTGGGCCGGTCGCGCTGCAGCCGCTCTCATCGATCGACGATACGGCCGAGCGGGCCTGGGCGGCCCAATGGGTGGCCGCCATCCTCGCCCGCGAAGGCGTGGCGGTCAGGCCCGAGGCCCGGGAGCACCTGTGGTCGGCATTGGGGTCTCTTGCGAGTGCGCCGCTGGCCGAGCGCACACTCACCGGCCTCTCGGTCCTTCTTCAATCCGCCGCCCTGAAGCAGGCACTGGAGCCGTACTGCGTCGGCGGCCCGTGGGGCCGGCTTCTCGACGCCGAGGCCGAATATCTCGGCGATACCAGCGTCCAGGCTTTCGAGACCGAAGGCCTGATCGGCACCAGCGCCGCTCCCGCTGTGCTCGCCTAACTGTTCCATCGCGTCGAGGGCCGGCTCGATGGCAGTCCTACGTTGCTGATCATCGATGAGGGCTGGCTCGCCCTCGACGACCCGACCTTCGGGGCGCAGCTGCGCGAGTGGCTCAAGACGCTGCGCAAGAAGAACGCGAGCGTCGTGTTCGCCACCCAGTCGCTCGCCGACATCGAGACGAGCGCCATCGCGGCCGCCATCGTCGAGAGCTGCCCAACGCGCCTGTTCCTCCCCAACGAACGGGCTATCGAGCCCCAGATCACGAGCATCTACCGGCGTTTCGGTCTCAATGACCGCCAGATCGAGATCCTCGCCAGGGCGACCCCGAAGCGCGACTACTACTGTCAGTCCCGCCGCGGCAACCGCCTGTTCGAACTGGGCCTCGGCTCGATTGCGCTCGCCTTCACGGCCGCGTCCTCCAAGGCCGACCAGGGCGCCATTGCCAACCTGCTGGCGAGCGAAGGTCGCGCCGGCTTTGCCACCGCCTGGCTGCGCCACAAGGGCCTCGAGTGGGCCGTTGAATATATCGAACCCGCAGCGGCGCCCAACGCCGCGGCCGTAGCTGAGGAGATCGGATCATGACCCGCCCCCAGGTCCGGCTCCTCCTGACCGTCACGGCGCTGGCGTTCGCTGCGGGGCCAGCGGCGGGGCAGCAGGTCGTCTATGACCCGTCGAACTATGCTCAGAACGTGTTGCAGGCGGCCCGCGCCCTGCAGCAGATCAACAACCAGGTCCAGCAGCTTGAAAACCAGACCCAATCCCTGATCAACCAGGCGAAACACCTAGTGAGCCTGCCTTATTCGCTGGTGTCAACCATCACCAGCCAGATTCAACGCACCGAACAACTCATCGCCCAGGCCCAGCGCATCGCTTACAGCGTTTCGACCATCGACAAGGCCTTCACCACCAACTACGGCGCGATCAATCTCAACGTCAGCCAGCAGCAGATGGTAGCAGGGGCGCAGCAGCGCTGGCAGACGTCCGTGGCGGGCTTGCAGGATGCCATGCGGATGCAGGCGACGGTGGTCGGCAACATCCCCACCTCCCGCACCACAGTGACGACGCTCGGCGCCTCAAGCCAGTCGGCGAGCGGGATGCTGCAGGCGATCCAGGTGAGCGACCAGCTGCTGGTCCAGATCTCGCAGCAGCTTGCCGACCTCATCGCCTTGCTGGCCGCCCATAGTCGCGCCGAGACCCTCATCGCCGCAGCGAACGCCACCGACCAGAACCAGGGCACGGGCGAGCTCTCCACATTCCTCACGCGAGGATCGGGCTACCAGCCCCAGGCCGTCCAGATGTTCCATCAATGAGGCAGTGAGGCAGTGATGAATACTGGAGTCATCGACCAGTTCCTCAACACCTTCACGACCTATATCGACTCAGGCTTCGGCCTGCTGGGCGGCGAGGTGGCGTTTCTCGCCACCACGCTGGTCACCATCGACGTGACGATCGCGGCGCTGTTCTGGGCCTGGGCCGCTGAGGAGGACATCTTTGCCCATCTCGTCAAGAAGACGCTCTACGTCGGCTTCTTCGCCCTCCTGATCGGCAACTTCAACGGCTTCGCCAAGGTCATCTTCAACTCCTTTTCCGGCCTCGGCCTGAAGGCCGCCGGCTCCACCCTCACAGCCGACCAGTTCCTGCAGCCGGGCCGCATCGCCCAGGTCGGGATCGACGCCGGCTGGCCGATCCTGCAGGCCGCGAGCAGCGTTGTCGGCTTCACAGCGATCTTCAGCCCGACGATCTGGCTCGAGCTCGCCGTGCTGCTGATCGCCTTTCTGATCGTCCTTGGCTCGTTCTTCGTGCTGGCGATCCAGCTGTTCGTCACCCTGATCGAGTTCAAGCTCACCACCCTGGCGGGCTTCGTCCTCGTGCCGTTCGGCCTGTTCGGCAAGACGGCGTTCCTGGCCGAGCGGGTTCTCGGCAATGTCATCGCGTCGGGCATCAAGATCCTGGTGCTTGCCGTCATTGTCGGCATCGGCACCAACCTGTTCAGCCACTTCACCCAAGGGTTCGGCGGCAACCAGCCGGCATTGCAGGATGTGCTGGCCATCGCGCTGGCTGCGCTCACGCTCCTCGGCCTCGGCATTTACGGTCCCGGCATCGCGACCGGCCTTGCGGCCGGCGCGCCGCAGCTCGGCGCCGGTGCCGCGATCGGCACCGTATCCGCAGCCTACGGCGCCGGCAGGGCCGCCCCCGCAACAGCGATTGCAACCGGCGGCGCAGTGATTGGCGGCGGCCGGGGCGTCGCTTCCTTCCTATCGGGCAGAGGGTTTTCGACTGGCAGCGGCGGCGGCAATGGCGGCCCGGCCGGTGGCTCCGGCAGTCCGCCCGCCTGGGCGCAGCGGATGCAGCGCCGGCAGACCATGAGCCAGGGCTTTGGCGCCGTGGGCCGGGCGCTGCGGTCCGGCGAGCGCGGCGGCGCATCGACCTCCGTCAACCTGAGAGGGGAGGACCGCTGATGTTTCGTCGCCCTTCGGTCCGCTATGGCCGCACGCCCAAGCCGCAAACGCCCTACCAGAAGGCCGCCCAGGCCTGGGACGAGCGCATCGGCGCCGCCCGCCTCCAGGCGCGCAACTGGCGGCTCATCGCCTTCGGCAACCTGTGCCTTGCCGCGGGCCTGGCCGGCGGCCTGATCTGGCTGTCCTCCCGCGGCACCGTCACGCCGTGGGTGGTTGAGGTCGACAAGCTCGGCCAGGCGCAGGCCGTCTCGCCGGCGATCGCCGACTACCGGCCGACCGACGCGCAGATCGCCTGGCACCTGGCGCACTTCATCGGCAACGTCCGCTCGCTGCCGGCCGATCCGGTCATCGTTCGCCAGAACTGGCTCTCGGCTTACGACTTCATCACCGACAAGGGCGCAGTCGCGCTCAACGACTATGCCCGCATCAGCGATCCGTTCGGCAAGGTCGGCAAAATCCAGGTCGCGGTCGACATCTCAAGCGTCATCCGCGCCTCCACCGACAGCTTCCGCGTCGCCTGGACCGAGCGCCGCTATGAGACCGCGAGCCTCGTCTCGACCGAGCGATGGACTGCCATCCTGACCGTGGTCTTCGACACGCCGCACGACGCCGAACGGCTGCGGAAAAACCCGCTCGGCGTGTTCGTCCACGCCATCAACTGGTCGAAGGAGCTGGCCTGATGCAATCTCGGTCGCTGGGGTTCGTCCTGATGATATCCGCCGCGCTCGCCGCCTGCGCGACGTTCAAGCCGCCACAGATCGGCTATGACGACGAGCAGCCCGCCGAGCCTGCCGTCCTGCAGCGTGAACCGCCCAAACCCGTCCAGGTGGTCGAGGTGCCGAGGCCGCTGCCGTTGCCGGGCCAGCTCAAGCCGGCGCCGGGCGCACGCTCGGCGCCTGAGCCGCGCGATCCGCGCCAGCGTGTCGACCTCGCCAACGCCGCCGCCCGTGTCCAGCCGAGCCGCAGCGGCTATGTGAATGCGGTGCAGGTGTTTCCGTTCGCCGACGGTGCACTCTACCAGGTCTACGCGGCGCCCGGAGAAGTGACCGACATTGCCCTGCAGGAGGGCGAGCAGCTGACGGGCCCGGGGCCGGTCGCCGCCGGCGACACGGTCCGGTGGATCATCGGCGACACCGAGAGCGGGCCTGCCAACGCCAAGCGGGTTCACATTCTCGTCAAGCCGACCCGGCCCGGCGTCGTCACCAACCTGGTCATCAACACCGACCGGCGCACCTATCACATGGAGCTGCGCTCGACCGAGAAGACCTACATGGCTTCAGTGTCGTGGGTCTATGCCCAGGACCAGATCATCGCGCTCCGCCGTCAGAATGCGGCAGCCGAGGCAGCAATCCCGGTAGACGCCGGTCTCGACATCGACCGCCTGCGCTTCCGCTACACCATCGAAGGTGACAATCCGCCCTGGCGGCCGCTGCATGCCTTCGACGACGGCCGCAAGGTCTACATCGAATTCCCGCGCGGCATCGCCCAGGGCGAGATGCCGCCGCTGTTCGTCATCGGCCCGGAGGGCAAGACCTCGGAGCTCGTGAACTACCGGGTGCACGGCAATCACATGATCGTGGATCGCCTGTTCGCCGCGGCCGAGCTTCGTCTTGGCGACAAGGGAGCCGAACGCCGCGTCCGCATCGTCCGCAACGACGGGAGACTGGCGTGGTGAGCGAACCGGACCGGACTCGATCGGAACAGGATTACGAGCCTGCTGGTGCGTTCCGCCTGCGCAGCGAGGGGCCGCCGGTCATGCGGCTCTCCCGCAAAGTGCTCACCGGTCTCGTGGGCATCGGCGCCCTCGTTATCTTCGGCGCGCTGATCTGGGCGCTCTATCAGGACAACAGAAGGCCTGGCGGCGGGACCGAACTCTACAACACCCAGAACAAGACGACGCCCGACGGCCTGTCCGCCCTGCCGCGGGATTATACCGGTCCGCCGCCGGAGATCCCGCGGCTTGGCCCGCCGGTACCTGGCGACATCGGCCGGCCGGTACCTGCGCTGGGTCTCGACGGCGTCGATCCCGAACAGCAGCGTCTTGCGCAGGAAAACGAGGCGGCGCGCATCAGCCGCCTGTTCGCCACCACCAGTGCGAGGGAACGGCCTGCGACTGAATCTCCGGCCGCTCCTGCTACGGACCAGAAGCCGGCGCCGGGAGGGCAGACTGACGCGGCTCCGCTCGACCCAGCGGCGCTTCTCAACATGCAGGACCGCAAGGCGGCCTTTGTGAACGGCGCCGTCGATCGCAAGACCGTCACCCCCGATCGTCTGGAAAATCCGCTGTCCCGCTACGTGGTCCAGGCCGGCTCGGTCATTCCGGCTGCCCTCATCACCGGCCTTCGTTCCGACCTTCCCGGCCAGGTGACGGCGCAGGTGACCGAGAACATCTATGATAGCCCGACTGGCAACTACCTGCTGATCCCTCAAGGGTCGAAGCTCATCGGCACCTATGACAGCCAGGTCGCCTTCGGGCAGAACCGCCTGCTGCTGGTGTGGACGCGGCTGATCCTGCCGAACGGCCGCTCCGTCGTGCTGGAGCGCCAGCCCGCCGCCGATCCGCAAGGCTTCATCGGTCTCGAAGACGAGGTCGATCAGCACTGGGACCGGCTCGTCATTGGGGCCGTACTCTCGACGGTGATCGGTATCGGCGCCGAGCTTGGCTCCAACGCCAACGACAGCGCCATCGCGTCGGCGCTCCGGCAAGGCAGCAGCAACAGCCTCAGTCAGACCGGCCAGCAGATCACACAACGCAACCTCAACATTCAGCCGACCCTCACCATCCGGCCGGGGTTTCCGGTGCGGGTAATCACCAATCGCGATCTCGTCCTCGCAGCCTATCAGGGTTGAGAGAACTGGCCGCCGATGCGGACGTCAAAAGCCAAAGAAAGGAACCTCGAGTATGAAGTTTGTTGTCATCGCCGCTGTTGTTCTGTCCTTCATCGCGCTCGTTGGCTGCGCCCAGACGGCGAGTCTTGGCTCTGCTAGCCGTGCTCCAGACACTCGCGTTCCGAAGCGTTTCCCGCCAGACGTACAGGATTGCATGCGGGTGCCATTTCCCCAGTGCTCCGGAGCATAGCGATGATCAAGATCGTCGCCTTGTTTCTCTCTTCGCTGGCGCTTTCCGCTTGTGCATTACGCGAGCCGCCTCCACTTGAACGCGGCTACAGCGCGCATTATCGCGGGCACTGCGAGAAGCATGATCTATGCGATTTCCACGGCGGCACGGAATACTGACCGCCGTGATCCTCATCACCACCAGTCGGGATTGCCGGTGCGGGTGATCATCAATCGCGACCTCGTACTCGCGCCCTGCCGGAGTTGAGCCACCCCCATGACGAAGCTGAAGCTTTCCGCCATTCCTGATGATCGGCCGGTCAAGCTCACTGTCGAACTGCCGGGCGCCGTGCATCGCGATCTCGTCGCCTACGCCGAAGTTTTTGCGCAGGAGCATGGCCAGCGAGTCGAGCCCGCCAAGCTCGTGCCATCGATGCTCGCACGGTTCATGTCGGCGGACCGTGCATTTGTCCGCGCACGGCGTGCAAAAAGTGATGCGGGCTGAGCCGTGACGGCCAAGCGACTCTCACGATTGCCAAGCGCGCGATCAGATGCCAGCGACGCGCCCGGCGACGTGCGGGCTTGGCGGACGCCGACACCACTGCAGTCAACGCCAAGACGCTGCTCCAGAAGTATCTTCAGGCAACGCGGAGGATATGATGGCCAACTTTGTCCTTGTACATGGAGCGTGGCACGGAGGCTGGTGCTATCGGTACACCGCGAATGAGTTGCGCGGCAGGGGTCACGTCGTGGTCACGCCGACGCTCACTGGCGTCGGCGAGCGTTTCCATGCCTCAAGCGAGGCAATCGCGCTCGAAACTCACATTCGAGACGTCGCCGGCTGCATTGAAGCTGAAGAGCTCGACGAGATTGTCCTGTGCGGTCATTCCTACGGCGGGATGGTCATCACTGGAGTGGCCGATCGGATGGCGGAACGCATCAAAACCCTCGTTTATTTGGATGCGTTCGTTCCCGAGCACGGAGATTCGTGCAACGGCCTCTTGCCGAAAGCTTTAGGGCCCGAGGTAGCGCAGCGATTTCTCGAAGGCATTCGCGGCGTAGCGCGGGAACAGCATTCCGGCATGGTAGCGCCGCTTTCTGCCGAAATGTTCAACGTAACTCCCGAAAGGCGGGATTGGGTAAACCGGCGCTGTGTGCCGCAGGCGCTTGCTACCTTTGAAATGCCGATCCTGCTTTCGGGTCGAGCCGATGCAATCGAGCGACGAATTTTCATCCTTGCCGATAATTGGGATCCGAGTCCCTTTCGCTTCTTCGCAAAGAAATACGAAAGCGCCGCCGGATGGCAAATCATGAAGATGCGCTGCGGTCACAGCATCATGGTCGACATGCCAGGCGAACTCGCGGCCGCGCTTGCCGATCTCGCCTGAGAGCAGCTTCCGCGAGTTGGGCCGACGAGGCAATCTCGACCAGGATTTTAAGCACCTTCGTCGCGGCGGAATGAGGCTTTCCGAAGAGGTCCTGTTTGGAGCCGCCCATAAGAAGCACCGAAACATTGTTTCCGCTGCGATAGCGGTACCCGGCGAGCGGATGCTCGCGCATAGAGGAGGTGAGCATGCATAAAATCGAAATTTCTCCTGCGGTGATGGATCGCGTGAAGGCATCGCGGGGCCGTACTCACATATTTGATCGTCCCGATCCGGCGCGCACGGCTCATATCATCATCGATCTGCAGAACGGATTTATGGAGCCCGGCGCCGCCGTCGAGATTCCCCAGGCTCGGGAGATCGTGCCGAATGTCAACCGGATCAGCGCCGCGGTCCGCGCGGCAGGCGGCCTCAACGTTTTCGTCCGGTACTTGGTAGACGACACAGCAGTCACCCAGTGGTCGACCTGGTTCACCTGCTTTGCGACGCCCGAGCGCCGCAAGGCGCTGAATGACACCTTCTGCCGCGGCTGTCACGGCTTCGAGTTGTGGCCGGAACTCGACGTGCAGGCTAACGATCTCATCGTCGACAAGACCCGCTTCGGCGCATTCGTGCCCGGCTCCTCCTATCTGCACGACATTTTGCAGGCGCGCGGAATCGACACGCTGATCATCACCGGAACCGCGACTAACGTATGCTGCGAATCGACGGCGCGCGACGCCATGCAGATGAACTACAAGGTCATCTTCGTCGCGGACGGCAACGCGACGAATACCGACGCGGAGCATAACGCGACTCTCAATAATATGGTGCGCCTGTTCGCCGACGTGATGACGACCGAGGAGCTCCTCGGCTTCTTGCGATCGTCCTCGGCCGGGTGCGAGGCGGCCGAATAGACATTGCTGCCGAAGCATAGTCGGTAGCGCGCCGTCTCCTGCTGGTCTTCTGTCCGGCGGCCGACGGGGGGCAGCGCGCGATTACCATGGTGACGCCACTTTCTCTACGGATGAGGCACGCAATATCGCGAAAGGCCGACGGAACTACCGTTTGCCGCCGTGCCCTTGAGCCGCCAGTCGGGAAAGGGAAGGAAGAACAAGGTGCTACTATGCCGCCTTCCGCCAATAGCAAAACGTAGCTTCATTGATAGTGGGTATTGCGGTGTAGCGGACCCCCGATTTGAACCCCCGACCGCAACACAGCGGGTGCAGCTCGCGGCGCGTCCTTGAGGACCGCCGAGACGGGAACGCACGCAAATGTTCGACGAACTCATCCTATGTTGTTTCCATCGCGCGCCGGCCTACCGGTTCGAGCGCAAACGGGCGTAGGTCGATTTGATTAGCTGATCGAGAGCGGTCGCAGCGTCCTTATTGAGATTGGGGTCGTCGCGCAAAATCGATGAGATTTGCGCAAGGGGGCTCGCGCCGCCGAAGCCCTTCTGTGGCACGCCCATAAATCGGTCGGCGGACACGCCCATCCAGTGGGTGAGGGCGGTCAGGCTGTCCACGTCCGGCCGCTTGCCCTGCGAGAGCCGCGTCAGGGTCGAAGCGCTCACCCCGGATTCGGCCGAAACATCCTTCCAGGTCAGACCGCGCGCAATCCGTTCACCATCCAGCGCCGCACGGAGGGCGTCGACGTCGAACTGCGCCGGCTCTCTTTTCTTCGATTTCACTCTTGCAATTCTCCACCTATAATGCAATATAGGATTTCACAATAGCAATCTCGTTTCATTGTTGCAAGGAGATTCATATGATCGAGCATACGAAGGATGAACACGTGCACGACCCTGGCAACCTGGACGAAGGGGGCAACGACGGGGGCAACGGCCACGACCAGAAGACCACGATCTTTGTGAACGAAAAGCCGGTCACCTTGGACGACCCGAACCAGACCGGTATGTCGATCAAGCTGGCTGCTATCGCGCAGGGCGTGCAGATTCAGAGCGACTTTGTGCTGAGCATCGAGCGCGGCGGCGGCAAGACCGAACTGATCGGGGATGACCAGCCCGTTCAAGTCCACAAGGGCGAACGCTTCCTTGCCATCCCGAACGACGATAACTCATGACCCAGATCCAGCCCCAGATCGAAAAGGCCATCGCCGAGATCAGGTGTTCGTTTCCGGACTGCCGCGTCGAATCGGAGCCGGACGGCTCAGGCGGCGCGTACGTTACGGTCCACGACGTGCCGCTTGGCCCGCCTTATGCGCAGGCGAAGATCTGGGTCGGGTTTCAGATCACGTTCCAGTACCCGTACGCGGACGTCTATCCGCACTTCACCTGCGCCGAACTAGCGCGGACCGACGGTCGCTCCCTAGGTGAAGGCCTCGGTAACGCCAACTGGCGCAGCCGGCCAGCGACCCAACTCTCGCGCCGTTCCAACAAGCTCAACCCGGCCTTCGACACCGCCGCGCTCAAACTTCTGAAAGTGATGCAATGGCTCCGAACGCACCCATAAAGCCGTGGCGGCTGACCCTTCCCGAAGACATGTACGGGAAGCTGATGCAGCACCTCTTTCCGGGCGACGGCGACGAGCACGGCGCGATCATTCTCGCCGGCATCTGCGAATCCGATCGAGGGCTCCGCCTCGTTGCGCGCGAGCTTCATCTCGCGATCGACGGCCAGGACTACGTACCGGGCAAATACGGCTACCGCATGCTCAAGGCCCAGTTCATCCAGAGCCACATCCTGCGCGCCCGCGATGCGAATCTGGCCTATCTCGCGATCCACAATCACGGTGGCTCGACATCCGTGGGGTTTTCGGCGGATGACTTTGCGTCGCACGAGCGCGGGTATCCGGCGCTGGTCGATATCTCCCGTGGGATGCCGGTGGGTGCGCTTGTGTTCGCGACCCAGGCGGTGGCGGGCGATCTCTGGTTTGCGGGCAACAGGCGCGCCGATCTCAGTGAGGCGCATGTTGTTGGCAATCGCCGACAGTTTCTCTACCCGCGGCCGCCAGCACGGCCGGCACCCGCCGGTGCGACCTATGACCGTCAAAGCCGGCTCTTCGGCGATGCTGGACAGGCCATCCTGTCGAGGACGCGCGTCGGCCTTATCGGATTGGGCGGCGCGGGCTCGATTCTCGCCGAACTACTTGGTCGGCTCGGAGTCGGCGAGTTCGTGCTAGCCGATCCGGACAAGGCGGAAGTCTCGAACCTGCCGCGGCTCATCGCGGCGGATTTCAGCGACGTGTCGCCCTGGTGCGTGCCTGGTTTCCTGCGGGAGCGGTTCCGCCGCTTCAAGGTGGATATGGCCGCGCGCAACATCCGGCGCGCCAACCAGCGGGCGCAGATCATGGCTTTGCCCCGCGACTTCCTCGATGCGGATGTCGCTGAGCGCTTCAAGGATTGCGATTACCTCTTCCTTGCCGCGGACACTATGAGCGCACGCCTGCTGTTCAACGCCATCGTCAACCAGTACGGCGTGCCCGGCGTACAGGTCGGCGCGAAGGTGCCGGTCGGCACCGACGGAAAGGTCGGCGATGTGTTCTGCGTATCGCGGACGGTGCGTCCCGGGCATGGCTGCCTGTGGTGCAACGGGCTTATCAGCCCGTCGCGTCTGCAGGACGAGGCGGTCCCGGCGTCGACCAAAAAGGCATATGCCTATGTCGACGATCCGGGCGTGGCCGCCCCGAGCGTGGTGACCATGAACGCAGTCGCCTCCGCCCATGCCGCGGACGATTTCCTGTTTCACATGACAGGGTTGAAATACGAGAACGCTGAGATGGCTTGGTTCAGGTGGAATGCGCGCAAGGGCAGCGCCAGCTATGACCTGCCGCGAAGGCACGCGCAGTGTCTCGAATGCTCGGCGGCCGACGACAGCAGGCTTGGGCGCGGGGACAACTTTCCGCTCCCCACGCGGCCGCGCCGCTAGGAGCCTTTCTTCTCGCGACAATGATAGAGCGTATCGTCGCGGATTTCGGTGACCAGCTCCTTGCCTGTATCGACATCGCGGCGGACTAGCACGCCGGGAAGGTGAAGCGCGAGCAGGCAGCAATTCTCATTTTGACCTATGGGGGTCTGGCGAGCGGTTTGTCGAAGGCGAGGGTGGCCATGAGCTGTTGCCAGGAGGGGAAGACGACGTAGACGGTGATGGCTCGCAGGTGGTTGAAGAATCCGGCGCGGGTGTGGATTTTGGCTCTGGCTTTCTGCCATGCCAGATCGGCGAGGTCGGCGACGGTGTGGCAGGCGAATGCCAAGAGATTGAGAGTGACG
>Ga0209062_1003718_pt1 | contig 17120 bp, 5 predicted proteins | sample Coa_R2_2_FD_187158 | JGI IMG/M metagenome (GOLD analysis project Ga0209062, IMG submission 187158) | Surface soil microbial communities from Centralia Pennsylvania, which are recovering from an underground coalmine fire - Coalmine... | ecosystem: Environmental > Terrestrial > Soil > Unclassified ...
AATAGCGGCGATAGTAATAGCGGCGGCGGTGACGCCACGTGCGGTAGGTGAGCAAGTGCCAGATGGCCACCAGGATGATCGCGCCCACCAGCGCACGGAGCAGGGGGACACCGGCCACGTAGATATCCCCGATGCCGTTGATGATGAGCAGGTGCGTCATCAGCCAGATGCCGATGAGCGCGGCAATGATCGCCCCGATAATGCCAAACGGCAGTCGCCAGCCAACGATGTATTCCGCAACCACACCAACAATCGCTGCAACAATCAGGTAAATGATGAAACTCGCGCTGATCGTGAGAACAGCGTCACCAGAAGTGAGCATTTGAAACATAAAGAACCTCCTTCTTGCGTTTCCTGTAGACAGATAGCGAGTCTTTCAAGCATGCTATCTCTGAAAACATATTCTGCTATAGAAACGGGATAGGGAAGCTCAAGTGTGACAAATTTGATCCCTTGCTCAGGCTTTCTCAGCAATAATTAATCTTTGCCTGGACTCTTTTTCCTATTGCTCACCTGTGTTACACTATGGTTGCTTTCTGATAGCAAAAGTGCGTTTCCCACTTGAACATTCTTGCGCACAGAGAGGGATAGGGCGACTTATGGCTGAGTTGATACAGGGCGCTTCGTCGTTCGCTACTGAGGGTGAGCGCAGGGCGGCTGAAATTTTGCGGCAATTACCGGGAAGCTGGCTGGTTATCTGCAACAAAATATTGCCGCTTGCCGGGGGGCGTTCGTTTGAAATGGATTTCGTTGTCGTTGGCAAACGCCACGTCTTTTTGCTCGATGAGAAATCCTGGCGCGGCAAGATTATCGGCAATGAAGAACAATGGGTTCGACCCGATAGCACCTCGGAGCGCAGTCCGCTGGCGAAAGTAGACTACCTGGCAAAAATTCTTGCCGGGCATCTGAAATGGCATATGCCCTCACTGAATAATGGCTCTCATTTCGTGCGAGGCGGCGTTCTGCTTTCTGCTACTGACGAACCTCCTCTGCTGCGCGACAGGCGGGCGGCGGAGGGCGTTTTCCTGTTGCAGGATGTCTGCCAGCGCCTTCAGCACATAGACAGCAATGGGGGAAACGAGGATGTTGGCAGATTACGTGAAGCTATCAAAAAGTCGCTGATTGATCTCACGAGTCGGCTCGCCGTTCCACAGCGCATCAATGATATCTTGACCGTTGAGGAAGCTACGACCATTCGTCCCGGTGTGCGTCTCTTCCGCGCCACGATGGATGGAGGCGGTAGTCGTCACCTTATGGTCTATGATTTGACCGCTGACCCTGTTTCGCCCGATGAATTGCGCGACTTTTATCTACGAGAGTTTCGTATCCTCAGAGAATTACACGATACCGGGCTTGTGGCAGAGGTTGAGACGCCATTTATCTGGTCAGATAACTTTTTCATCGTGCCGGTCGTTCCTCTCAAAGGGCAACCACTTAGTACCTATCGTTCGCCAGAAACGACGGAAGAACTCGCGCAGGAATTGTTTCTGGCGGCAGCCAGCTTCCGGGCATTAGATACTATCCATAGTCGTGGTATTTTGCACCGTGCCATCGGAGCCGATACCGTGTATATCATGCAGGGTGGGCAGAATCCAAAAGTTGCCTTTACCAACTTTTTTGCCGCTCGCATGGGTACTATATCTATCGCTTCCCGGTTGGATAAAGAGAGCCTGATTGCTGAAGACCCGTATGCATCGTTTGAACTTGCCCTGGGGTATGAAAATGCCTCAGCGGCAACCGATGTCTTCAGCCTTGCGCTTGTCTTCCTGGAGCGAATCGCCGGTATTCCTATCTCAGCGATTCGCTCCAATGTCGAAAGCGATGTCTCGTTTCCTGATATCCAGAAACGCTGGTCGTTTGTTCCCACAGAGATTACCGACGATCTGGCCGCGCTCTTTCGACGAATCATCGTTCTCACGCAGCAGGAAGTGACGCCAGCGGCCAGGGAGATTGCGGAGACACTGGCAAAACTCGCTCGCCGTCTCCGTGCGGAGCAACCTGAAGCGCGTTTCTTCCAGAACGGGCGTTACAAATTGCAGCGTATTCTGGGACAGGGGGCAATGGCGCGAACCTATCTTGTCAGTTATGCCAGCGATGAGGAACTGGGCTACTGTGTCCTCAAGCAGTTCCTGCACCCGGAGGAGGTGTATGAGCAGGCAAAAGCAGAATATCTCGCGCTCAAAGATCTCAAAAGTAAGTATTTCCCGACCATGATGGATATCTTTCTGCCTGAGGATGATGTCCATATCAAGATGGAATATATTCCAGGGCTGACGTTGCAGGAAATGAAAAACAAATTTCCTCTGCCGCTGGATCGCTGGCGCACCTTTGCGCTGGATTTGCTGAGCGCGCTTGAGGAACTGGAACGCAGACAGATTCTGCATCGCGATATCAAACCGGCCAATATTATCTTGCACGATGAAGGGAATCACCTTGTCCTGATTGATTTTGGTTTCGCGGTGAACCGGCAGACGATGGCGCAGGTCGGCCCAGGGGGAACGCCCCTCTATTTGCCGCCTGAAACGCTGTCCTTAGCACAACTGCCGCCCTCGATCGACCGCTATGCGGCGGCTGTCGTCCTTTTCCAGGCCCTCACCGGCTTCCTCCCTTTTAAATTGAGTAATGGCCAGCAGCGAATATTGCGCATTCCATCGCAGATCACAGATGAGACGGTGCGCCGCGTCGCTGCTGTCTTGCTACGCGCCGTCTCCAATGATCCTGCGCAGCGGCCTGATTCGGCTACTCAAATGCGACAGGAGATACAGAATGCGCTGCTTGCCGTTCATGAGCCGCCACCTGTTCATAAGCCAACGGGAGAAGCCGAACTTTCGCCGCACATCAATCCCTGGGTCGGGCAAATTCGCGGCCTCTACCGCAACAGCGCAGGCGGCAATGCCGATAATCGAGGGTTGGATTCGGACTTTGTGCGCAAAACCTATGTGGAGACGGCGCTGGACAGGCGATTATTGCCTGCCATTTTCGCGCACCACCCTGTTGCCGTCTTCCTGACCGGTAATCCCGGCGACGGCAAGACCGCGTTTCTGGAACAGGTACAGCAAACATTGCGGCAGCATCAGGCGCGACGCCAGGGTAATGCTGATGCCAGTGGCTGGGAATGGAACGATAGCGGCCATATCTTTCGTAGCTGCTATGATGCCTCCGAATCTCATGGAGAGCAGAGCGCCGACGATCAATTGCTGCACAAATTGCACGGACTGGAAGGCGCACATGCCCCCGATTTTCCCTTAACCGTGCTGGTCGCTATCAATGATGGACGCCTGGCCGATTTCTTCAATCGCTATGAAGCGCAGTTCCCCTGGCTGGCAAAACATGTCAGGCAGGCCAGACAAACATTGTTCCCGGAAGCCTCCCCGGTCTGGGTCGTCGACCTCAAGCGGCGTGCTTTTGTTCGTTTCCCCGGCGCAGATGTATCTGAAGCCTCTATTTTTGCGCGTATCTTGCAAAGCCTCGTTGCCCCCGAACAATGGAAAATCTGTGAAAGCTGCACGGCGCAGGCGATTTGCCCCATTCGCCAGAATGCTGCCGCCTTGCGCAAGAAGCGCACACAGCAGGCGCTGGAACACCTGCTGCTGCTCACTCACCTGCGCCGCCACCGCCATATGACTATGCGCGACCTGCGTTCTGCCCTTGCCTATGTGATTACCGGCAATGCCGATTGTGCGTTCATCCACGCTGCTCAATCGGATGAAGAGGCGGGGGCGTCATTAGAGAACTTGAAATACTGGCATTCAGTGTTTGCGCCTTCAGAGATGCAGGATGATATCCTCCAGGATATCTCCTCGCTTGACCCGGCGCGTTTCCCTCACCCGCATCTTGATCGCTACCTGCATTTCCACCAGTCGCTTGCCGACGCGGATTTCCGGCGCACCCTCTTTGCCGATGGCGCTGATCTGCCCGCGCAACGCTATAAAGACGAGATTGAGTGGATCGGCGCGGTCAAGCGACGCCTGTATTTTGAAGCAAAGTCGGCAAGGGCGCAGGAAGCCGCCGCCGGGACAGCGCCAAAGGTACGCCCTCTGGCGTTACTCCCGTACAGATATGCCAGAGATTTCATTGATTTGCTCGACAACCAGTTTGATGCGGAAGGGGTAGAGCAGATACGCGAAAAAATCGCGCTCGGTCTCCTGCGTTCTGATGGCATCATTGAAGATGTGCCGGAAGGAACCTTGAGCGTGCAGGTGCGCGCCTCTGAGGAGCAGCAGTTGATTGTCCTCAAGCAATTCCCTCTCAGTGACTTTACTTTACAGACGGAGCATACTTCAGAGGGGGATATCATTGAACGCTTGCCAGAAACAATCATTCTCGAACACAGACGGGGCTATCCTCGCCTCGAAATCAATCTTGACCTGTTCGAGTTGCTCATGCGTCTGGCAGACGGCCTGCTCCCCGAAACCGTCGAATTCCAGCCCTTGCTTGAAGATCTCAAACCGTTCAAAAACGCCCTGATCCTGGGTGAAACACGCGACCTCGTTCTCATTGAGAGCCGCTACCGCCTGCATCGCATCACACAGGAAGCAGGCAAGATTGTCCGCACCACGCTTTAGAAAGGAGAACACGGTGAAAGTCAAGCTGCCGAAAGAACTGAAAGGGACAAAGTTTCCCAGAGTGATTTCCATTGATATGAACAATTTTGATATCAATGTGTTCTTACCCATGCTTTTCTACACAATTCTAGCTCAGGGGCGTGGCAGAGTCCGGCGTACAAATGATCCAAGCGACATTCAAAAATATGTCGATGCACTGGCCCAACATTCGGCGTTGGAAGGTTTTGATGACAATGTAGGACGCAAAGTATTGGACCGACTTGTGCGGACGACGTTGATTACAACTGGTGGTATAGGGCGTTCTCATTTTGGAGAGCAAATCACTTCTATAGTTCCCTACACCTTACTGGCGCATAAACCGGGCTTTCCTGCAGAGGGGAGCCGCCTGCGGGGAGCGGATTCATTTATCTATCAGGCTTTGCGTGAACATATGCATAGGGATGATAGAAGCCTTCAGCAGGCAATAAAGATCATTTTCGGACGTGGTATCACTATCGGAAACATGCCCAACCTGGGTGGCTTTTACGACGGAACAGAACCGCTTGATACGCTAGCACTCCTCTCAACTGCTTTCCTTGATGGTTTCAAAGATACGCCTACAGGGATGAATCGCGAGCCAAATGTTATTGCGGCCTGTCCAAAACTGGCACAAGAATTGGCAGAAGATATATTAACCTTCCTGTTTAAGTTTTACGAACGTATGCCTTCACAGGCACTAACCTATAACCTGCTTGCGCTCATCAACTTTGAGCTGTTCACCTACACCCTCAAACTGGTTTACGCGATCAATGCGCTGGTGCGTGACCCTGAGACGCTGCCTCCCGCCATGCGTGACTCTCTGGAACCGTCGCCGCCGCAACTCTACCTGGATTTCACACAGAATGTGCGCGGGCGCAGCCACGAAATGGCAAAAGAGTGTGTGCGTAGAGATATCGAAGCTTTGCAGCAATTTTTATCATCAAATTTGCTGCTCAGATTGCTGGACTCATATGTCGTCTCACTGCGTCGCAACGCGCAGAGAAAGGCAAAAATTGATGCGGTGCTTGATGGCAACGAATCCGGGCCATTATATCTGCAAAGATTACTGTTGCTGCTCAATGAACCGTCATTAAGCGTACACCTCGAGGCTCAGGCGCTGCACGATGAAGAACGGATCAGAGAAGAGAACCGCTTGCCCGTAGAATCCGGCTTGGTGGCCAGTGACGATGACTTGAACTGGCTGGATGATATCACTGCCAGCGCGGATTCAGATATCGAGCGCGTTGTCAGTCTGCTGGCCGAGGGACAGAGAGATAGCGCATTGAAACATTATGTAAGCTGGTACTGGAGCGTGGGCGGGATGAGGGAACCGCATGGATTGCTCGCCGGGACGGTAAAGAGCCGGGCATCGTGGCGCTATGCCCCTAAAAATGATTTACTGGCGGTGCTGGTACAGGTAGCGGCGGCGCGGCTCTCAAAACAGGGGGTGGTTGAGCCGGTTCGCTTGCAGGAATTCTTGCGCTTTCTGGAAGCCCATTACGGCATCTTAATTGATCGCCCTCCTGATATGTTCAAAGGAGCCGAGTATATTGCGGCTGCCCATGAGAATCTGCGTGCCATGCAAAATCGCCTGCGCCAGATGGGCATTTTCCGCGATCTCTCCGACGATTTCACCGTTCAGCAACTCCACCCGCCGTATGCGCAGAACACGGCGAATCACATAAAGATCACAAAAGCATAGAAAGTCGCTAGAAAAGGCGAGGTATGTTCTGATGAGTGAGAGACGCACACAACTGCTTGCCAATGAAATATTTGCCCGCTTACAGGGAACAACGACGGGCCACTGCGTCCGTGTCGACTTTCTCGAGCGAGAAGACGCACTCACCATTTGTCGTTATATGACGCAACGCCTCCAGCAGCAGCCATCCGATCTGCTCGTGCGCGTGTTGAGTGGTCGCGGTCAGCAAGGCGAGGATAACAGCCTGTTTATCACCACCGACAGGGCCGTTGAGATACGCAACCGCAAGCAGGGGCGGCTCTGTCTTTTTGTGCCTTCTGATCTGGTGGATGCCGCCTATAGCTCCCTTGCCAATTCATTTGCGCTGATTGATGGGCAGACGCTGTTTGAAGCGGCGCTCAGTAAAGAGCGGAGAAAGCTTTCACAGGACGCTCAGCGGGTTATCCGCTTTGTCTCATATGGAACTGTGAGAGCGAGTTATGAACAGCGCCTGGACTTTGCTATCGCTGCCCAGATGCTGGAAGATGATGAGCCGCCGGGCCTGGAATTATGGCGCGTTGGTCTGATCGCCGATGCGCGCCCGGATTTTGTGGCTCATCTTACCAGCAATCGTGAATGTGCAAATCTGCTTTCACGACCGCTGCGCCCGGATGCGACGGTACGCGAGCGTATTCAGAGTCTGAAGGTGGATAAAGAGACGGCGAACGCGCTGAGCCGCTTTTTCCGCAACCGTTCGATGAACGATGTCTCGTCCTGGTCACGCGAACTTGTCGCAGAAGGCACACTGACCTTTGACCGCTGGATATTTCCCGGTACCGACCGCAGCGATATGCGCTCGGTGAAAATACAACCCTTTATCAACGGACAGGGTATCGTCGAACGTTACTGCCGCCTGTTGCAACCAGACGGAGCAAACGGCAGTCTACTCGCCATGTGCGCACCCGGAAAGTCGATGGTCGTCAAATGGTCCTGCGAACCGGCGCAGCCGCAGAATTTAAGCGGCTGGAGCGTGCGCATCCTGCCAACCGATTACGACTACGAGCTTGCCGAAGACAGCGATTTCGTCGAGCCAAAGATACCGCGTGTTCCGGCGAATCGACGCAGCGTCACCATCAAGCTTGACATGGAGGAAGGCGAGATACCGACCGGCCCTGTGAGTGTGCGCGTTGCTCCCCTTGATGCGGCGGGCAATGAGCTGACCAATGCAAACAACGAAATTGTCTTCGACAGAAGCAATGAATTCTTTATGAAGAGTGGGGCGGATGAGCAGGCGGAAGGCACACGCGAAAACCGCAGCCTCGTTCCCACGCTTGCTTTTGGTCGGCTTGAGGCAGTGATGAGGCTCGCGGAGAAACAATCTCTTGTTGAGGAGCAGGCACAGTGGATTGCCAGAGACCTGTTCAGCCTGACCTTCTCCAACAAAACCGTTCTCAATATTGGCGTCAGTGAAACCTTGATTGCGTTGGAAGAGAGGATCAGGGATAACCCACGTCAGGGTGGTTGCTTTCTGCTGGCGGTAGATGAAATTGCTCCCGTTGCAGTCGATGCTATTGAAGTATGTCCCCTGCATTCTGGCGGCAATCCCGCGTGGGCCGCGTTCTGGAAAGCTCGTGAAGTATTTTTCAACCGGCTCAAAAAGCAATCATCGCGCGATACGGTGGAGACGGCAGACTGGACGACCGAGTTGGCCGGGGTTGCCTTGCGCTACGCCCAGGAATATCAAAAACTGCTTGATGGGCTGATTAAGAGCAGGTGCGAACGCACGGAGATGCTGGAGGCGCTCTCCGTTGATTCGCTGCTGGTGCGCGTTGCCAGCAAAGGGGATGCTGTGGAGGAGGCGCTGATCATTCTGCCAACACATCCACTGCGTATCGCATGGATGGTGAGTTACACGCAATTACTGCGGCGCTGGGAGGAGCAGCTACTGGCAATACCCAGAAATAAGCGTAGAAATAGCATAGACCAGGAGGCGCTACGCATGCTGACGCCGACGAATGTTCCTGCCTTTGCCTACCATATCGCTTCCAGCAACGCTTTCCTCTTCTTCCAGAATATCAGGTTTTATCATGGCGTCGCCCTGCCTGCCGATATTGCCGACCCACGTCGCCATTATACGAATATTGTGCGTATCCTCGGTGGGGGATCTGAGCAAATCGATATCGGTGATATCCAGCCCGGCCATCTGAAAGAACATCTTGATCGATTCACTGCTTCTCATCCCTATACGCGTACTCTGGTGACAACGCTGGTGAACCCGGATCGTGGCGATTTTTTCGCCGAGGCAGTGCGACTCTTCCTTGACGAAATTGGCCAGCCCGATGAGCAGGAAGAAATGCGGAACGCACCATCATTTCAGATCACAGCTTACATGCCAGATGAGTACATGCATTCTCTTCCTGCGCTTGCACAAAAATTGCGCGACCAGCGTCCTGCCTCTGGCAGCCAGGTGACAGATTACCTCCTGCCGACGCTTTCGACTACCGTGCGCCCCATCAGCCAGCTGGCGCGCAGGGCGCCGGAAGCACACCTCGCGCTCGTCACCGATTTGACCAGACCATCTATCACCGTTGGTTCGCAATTATTCAATAGCCCGGAGTCTCGCGCGGAAATCAGCAGCTTTTCACTTTACGGCCTGATCACGCGCTTCATTCCCCAGTTCAGGATTGATGAGCGTGGCCTGCTCTGGAACTACCATATCATCCCGGAAGGTATCAAGCGACCTGAGCCTCATCCCGTTAGTCCGCGCTATAGCGAGTCGCTGTTGGATCTGCACCAGAGTGTGCTGGATGCGCAGGGCTATTTGCTCAAGGAACGCAATGATGCCTGCCCGATGCTTGAGGTGCGCATTGAACAGGAGCGCAGCACCTTACTGGAACACCTGCATAGTAATACCAACTGGGTGATTACGCTCGACCGCTTTTTTGCTCTCGATTACTACGATTCTCCCTACCAGCCGGAACTGCGCTCGCTGGCCCAGAAATACGTGCTGGACTATTCGCCCGAATCGCTGGAAGGATTCGGACACCGGATGCTGGTGACAACGGCATGGCATGAGGAAATTGAGACGCTGCTTGCTCAGGCAATGGAGGAACTTGGTTTCAGCACGGTCGATCAGAGCGTCGGACAGTTACTTCACCATCTAAAAACTGTTTCCGGCAGATTGGCGTTGCAGGTGCTAGATTCCGCAACCAGCGCCTCTGCCGTCGTTGGCCTGGGCGTGGTGACAGCATGGTTACAGCGACAGGGAAGACTCAAGGATGCGGTACTTGTCCCTGTAGACATTTATCCGCGTATGTTCTCGCTCGACGGCAACGGCAAACTCCAGGCGGGCGAGCGACGCTGTGATATGGTGCTGATCTCTCTGCGCCGCGACATTGTAGACGCGACCTTCATTGAGGTCAAATGGCGGCGCAGCCAGGCGCCCTTACAGGAACTGGCGACAGATATGACCTTGCAGATGGAAAGCTCGGCCAGGGCCATGCGCAACCGCTTTTTCAATGAGAAACGAGTAGATGGCACGCTGCAACGCGCCTATCTTGCCAGTGTCCTCAAGTTCTACTTCGAGCGTTCCCGCCGCTACCAGCTCCTTTCTTCTGACATGGAGAGGCCATTTCTCGAGCGCCTCGCGCGTCTGGAAAAGACCGGCCTGGAATTTCGTCCCACCTATGAAGGCTATATTGTCAATCTTGATGGTCAGCCGCGCAACAGACCAATTGAGATCGATGCACAGCCGGAAAGGGCGAAAATTATGATCCTCACCGCGCGCGATTTTTACGACACCCCTGAATTTTCGCCACTCCTGACTCCTACCCCGGTTGCAGACGAGAATGTTTCCGCTTCTCTTGAAGATCAGGAGCGGCCTGGTAGTCAGGAGGAGCAAGTCATATCTCCGGCAAGTATCCCTTCTACAGAGGAAGAGGCAATAGATGAGGGGGATGATGATTTTTCAACCATTCCCACTGAAAAGCTGCCGACCCTCTCAAGCAATCTGCCGCCGGAAGAGATCATTATCCCTCTGGGAGAAGCGGGCGACGAGCCGGTTGAGTGGAAGCTCGGCACGAAAGGCAGCCCACACCTGTTCATCATTGGCATTCCCGGTCAGGGAAAATCGTGGACGACAACGCGTATTCTCAACGAACTGGGTAGGCAACAGGTGCCGACGCTCGTCCTGGACTTTCACGGGCAGTTCGCCGACCCACACGGCTCGTTTATGCGTACTGTTCATCCAGTGGTGGTAGACGCGGTCAGAGGCTTACCTTTTTCACCGTTTGAATGCAGTGCTGGCAACGGCGTGGCCGGCTGGATGGCCAATAGCTACGCGCTGGCGGAGATCTTCGCCTATGTAACCGGCATGGGAGTAATCCAGCGCGACCTCATCCGCACCACACTTCAGGAAGCCTACAAAGCGCATGGTTTCGTCGATGATGAGGAAGAACCTCTGATGGACCTGGACTATCCCACCGCAGAAGAGATAGTACAACGTATCGAGCGCAAAGAGCAGGAGCGTCACATAAACAATGTGGTTGCCCGTTGTCGTCCTTTGCTGGAAGCGAACCTGTTTCGCCCGATCAAAGATGCTCCAGACATGCTCGCAGCCATCCGCGAAGGACTGGTGATTGATCTGCACAACCTCTATGCAGAGGAATTGCAGCTCGCGGCAGGGGCGTTTGTGCTGCGCAAGCTTTACAAAGATATGTTTCGCTGGGGAAATGCCGACCGCTTGCGCCTTGCCGTTGTGCTGGACGAAGCTCACCGCCTGGCGAAAGATATAACGTTGCCGAAACTGATGAAAGAAGGGCGCAAGTTTGGCATCGCCGTCATTGTTGCCAGCCAGGGTATCAACGATTTTCACCAGGACATCTTAAGCAATGTCGGAACGAAAGTGATTTTCCGTGTCAACTACCCGGACTCAAAGAAAGTTGCCGGCTTCATCCGGGGACGTTCCGGTCTGGACCTCGCCGGGCGCATTGAGCAATTGCAGGTAGGCAGGGCCTATGTCCAGACACCGGAAATGCCTTATGGCTCACTCGTACACATGTATCCTCTGCAAGAGGGACAGGGATAGCAGACAATACTTCCAGAAAATGCCTCAGCGGATTACTGCATCCACTGAGGCATTATTTCATTTCTCTACAAACTCGTTCTATACCCTTCTGTAAGAGATCACTCCTCGTAATAACGTCGCCGGTAGAAGTGCTTGTGGCGGTGACGCCAGTTGCGGTAGGTGAGGACGTGCCAGAGGGCGACCAGCACGATTGCGCCGATCAATGCGCGCAAGAGGGGAATGTTGTTGACGTAGACATCCCCCACATTGGAGATGACGAAGACGCTGGTCATCAACCAGATGCCGATGATGGCGGCGATGATGGCGCCCACGAAGCCAAAGGGGAGCCGCCAGCCAACGATAAACTCGGCGATGAACCCGATAACCATCGCCACGACCAGGTAGATGATGAGAGTAGAACTGATGGTGAACGTGCTGCCACCAATCTGGATAGTCACGCCATCCGCCAGTACCGGCAGCATACGCCCCAGGAGAGAAAACATGCAAGCCTCCTTTATGCAGGGAGAGAAACCTGCCTCTCTCCCGAACTATTGTTCACTTTACTGAACGAAAAAGCGAGCGGGATGTCACATGCGCTCCGAAAACTCGTTTCCTATCTGGCTGATTTCATATGCCAACCATCCAGATAGGTATTTTTACTTCCGCGTGTACTCACTACTCCTCTTGAATAAAATTTGAAGTGAAAACCTTTTGTAGCCAGCGATTGCATGAGTGAAGAGAGTTCATTTCCACCTACAACCCAGATGCCTCCCTGCCTGTCGCGTCGGTCTATAACGGTAAGCCCACTTTTTTCCAGAGAAGCAATTAAGCCGGGGAGATCGTTGGGAAGCACGGAGCTTTGCATCTGAACGTTTGATACGACTGGCTGATTGTTGCTCACAGGAGCGGCTTTCTGGTTGACTGCACCTTGATTGCGAGAGTGTCTATAATCTGTAGCCTGCGTTCTGTACGCCTGAGCGACAGGTGTTTTTTCAGCCTGCACTCTACTGTGTACTGGTGCGATGGGTATTTCCTCACGCTGAGTTGCCCATTGCTGGCGCAATTCTGCTGCCCTACGGATGATGCGTGCTTTCAATTCCTCGCCCGCCTGCGCTTTGGAGGGTGCAGTTAGTTGTGTAGATAATACTCCTTCTGCTGGAATCTCAAGTGCGCTGAGACGGGCAAAGACGGCTTGCATGGCTTTATCGGGATCGCGGAAGAACTGGCTGCCGCGAATGCGCACGAAGCGCCAGCCGAGTCGTTCCAGGATGGCCTGCCGCGCCATATCTTCCTCCAGCTTCTCCTGCGGGTGCCAGCGGTCTCCGTCACATTCGATGGCTAAACGCTTGCCGCCACCCTCAACTACCAGATCAATGCGATACGCTCCCACAGGCCACTGCGGAGTTACGCGATAGCCTGCCTGCATGAGCCGACGCAAAACCAGTCGTTCAAATTCGGAATCAGTGCGCTGTTCCTGTACCTGTAGTTCTCGTGTGAAAGCAAGTGGATCTCTGGCATGTTCGATCAGGCGGCGGCGAATATCGTTTGGCTTCAGGTCAATGTCCGGATTCATTGAGTGGATGACCCAGAGTTGATCGCGAGCGCGGCTGGCAGCAACATTGAATCGCTTTTTGTATCGATCATCTGGTCCGAACTCGCGCAATGGCAATGGCCCGCTGCCGGTCGGCGCGTCGAGCAGAGCGAGAAAGATCACATCGCGTTCATCGCCCTGGAACTGGCCCGCGTTACCACACTGGACGCGACGGCGCACGTATTCCTCGGCGGGCAGATGACGGCGTAGCAGTTCATCAATGCGCAGAATTGTCTGATCTTCGCTGAGCATAGAAATCACGCCGAAGGTCGCATCCCTGTATTCTGGTTGTTGTGTAGCTGCTACCAGTAGTGAAGCCACCGTCTGTACTTCCTCCTCGTTGATCTCGCCTTTGAGTACGGTACTCTGCACGTGGTACGCAACCGTAGGTGGCTGGCGGTGTACCTCGCTATCGTCGCGCAGTGGCTTGATCTTGCCGTGATAAGAGAGGTGGTTGCTGAACTGGATGATTGGCGAGACGCAACGGAAATGCTCGCGCAGGCAGATCGGCGCGAACGAGGCTTTTGCCAGGTCGTAGATGGATAGCTTCCCATCGTATAATTCAGCATTGGGAATGCCCTTGAGATATTCGTCGATCAGGTATGTGGTTTCGCTAATATCTTGCCCGATCGCTATCGGACTAACTTGCTCATCGTCACCGACTACAATCACCTGCTTTCCCATGTAGATTGCTGTCAGCGCCAGCGCATCTGATTGGCTGGCCTCGTCGATAATGACCACATCAAAGTGTGTGTGCCGTGGATTGAAATTCTCGACAACGCGGCTTAGGGGCATGATCCAAACAGGGACGGCGCTCTGGCACATGGGTATCAATTCTCTCGCTTTGGCCCGCAGGCGGGGCGCTCGTTTCCCTGTTCCCTTGCCAATCCTCTTCATAAGTGCTTTCCACCCTTGTAGGGCCTGTCGCTGTTCCAGGGTGGTACGCCGCACCTGCGCAGCCCAGGCTTTTTTCTCTACCAGTTCTGCCGTCGTGCGCTGGAGTTCGGCGCTCAGGTGAGCGATACGCTCCTGTATTTCCTCTAAAGAGGTGCTGGCTCGTCGTTCCAGTTCGTCATAGAGTTGCCGCCAGAGCCATGCCTTCTCCGGGTCGCCGGGCAACTCGCTTTTCCCATGCACGCCTTCTCGATGGCGAATCGCCGCAGCCCAGGCTGGCGCAGCCATTTCTAGCTTTGCCAGTAAGGAGTAACGGCGCTGCAAATCCTTCCGCTGGCTGAACAGGTCATTCAGGTGCTGAAATGCCTGAGCATATGCCATTACATTGCCCGTATTGAGTGCGGTTAGCAGCAGTTCTGTGATTTCAGCTCTGCCTGCGCTACCCCCGCCGACCGTTTCCAGATACTGACGGATACTCTGTAGTTTTCTTTCGTTTGCCGCGAATGTTCTCCGCTGAATTTCTGCCTTCAGGAGTAAAGGAAGCCTTTCTACGACTGCTGTTTGCAAACGCAGCAGCTCTCCATACGTAGTCAGGTTGACGGGGATTTCCGCAAAGAATACTTTCCACTGGAATCCCTGCTGTACCAGTTCGCGCTCAAGGGGTAGCCAGATGGTGGAAAACCAGTCCAGACACTCGTGCAGTGGCTGGATAAATCTGGCACAGATTTTTTCCGGCTCTATTGCTGGCATCGGTATCGCCGGGCCGCCACATGGCACCATCTGCCGCTGCCAGCGACTCAGGAGATTCTGGCGTGCAACCTGTAAATGAAGCATCATGCGCAAAGCTTCGAAGTGTTCTGGCAATTCCGGTGCCTGTCCCAGCACCTGCGAACCGGCGATCAGCGTTTTCCAGTCAGGGTGCATCAGCAATGTCAGTTTACTAAGCTTGCCACCATGCGCGAGAATTTCATCCAGCACTTTTCCAGTCTTGCCCGGCAAACAATCCTCGCGTATTGTCGGATTATACCTGAAAAGGAGCGGTTGCGTCCTGGCGGCCAGCGCCAGGGTATTCTGGATATCCGCGATAAGATCATCCCAGACCTGCCGCCAGGAGCCACCTTCGCGCCCTGCCTCGATGGCTGCTATCTGCCAGGGGGCAGCATTGCGCAGCAGTTTGACAGCATCATCAATCCGCTCTTGCAGCAGATTCAACGGCTCGGCACAAATTGCTGGATTACGGGGTAATAGACGCCACAGATCGCGTCGGTAATCCAGTTGCTCTTTTTGTAGTTGTGTTTGTTCCTCTACTATCCGAGCGAAATCAAGCGGCGGCAAAAGGCTTGCTGGCTCAGGCAAAGCGTTCTGCATTTCTTTTTCGTCGTTAGCCGTGACTTTCCTACTCGATGTGTACAGCTCAACCAGTTCGTTTGTGAACAGTGGCAGCGGCAAACTGGATTTTACCGGCGTGGGTATCCATGAGGCCGTCTCCCGGTTGGCTGCAATCTCTCGTGCTGCCTGTGCTGGTGTATATTGCTTTCCTGCTATAACGATTTCGCTATACTCATCATAACGAGCCGCGCTAAGTTGCCGACGGGCCTCACGGAGCCGACTGAGCAGATCCAGGCGATGCCGCGTTAACCTGGCTGCTTCTCGCTCCAATGTATCCGGGTGGTCGGTAGCCAGTCGCTCGGTAATCGCATCAATAGTGCCTTCCAACTCTTTGTTGCTGCTGCTATCATTGAGGACGCTGACGCAAAGCGGTTGCAATGGTTCAACCACCTGCTTCTTGAGGACGGTTAAAGCCTTAGCTGTATGGCTGGTTACCAGAACGCTTTTGCCTTGAGCCAGCAAGTGACCTATCAAATTGGCAATCGTGTGTGTTTTGCCTGTTCCCGGCGGTCCCTGTACCAGCACAGCCCCTTCTCGCTCAAGTTTGCGCGCAATTTCCAGCTGTTCCGCGTTCGCCGCTTTACTAAGCAAGATATGCTCATCCTCCCCGTTAGGGGAAGTGAGCAACGAAGTGGTTGCTTCTGGCTCTGCCTGTTCATGAGAGGTATTATGCTCGATGCCGACGATGCGTTGGAGCGAATCAGGCAATGTATCGCGGTGTGGGAGATCTTCCAGGATGGATTCGAGAGCGATACTGAAACCCAGGGTACGGGAACGAAGAAAAATAACCGGATCGAGCATCATAGTGGGAATGTGTTGATCTATTTTCCGTGATGGTGCTTCATCAAGCAGTTGCCCGTATGGTGAAAGCTGTGTTACCACGCGCTGTAAAAAATTCCTGGTTTCATCTCCGCCAAGCGGATGCCATTCCCCCCGGTCAAGATCATCACGCAATTTGCTGATAGTGGCCGCGCTGACATCGGAAATGGCCGGGAAGAGGGCGGTGTAGAGTTCAGGGGGCCGGTCTGCCTCAATCAGTGTAAATTCGGGAATGGTGGGATCGAATTCCAACTGGAGGCGTTGGAGCAAGATGGGATGGTGGACGCTGCTCCCGGTAAGTGGATGCCAGTCCAGTAAGCCGTTGCCCAGCATCAGCTCTAAACGCTCTGCCTCGCGTTCAAGCTCTGCCTGGAGAGCGTAGAGCTTCTCGAAGACAGCCATTGTTTGATAGGCGGCTCGCTCTGTCTCAAGCCAGCGATTGCGTTGTGCCACCCATGTTTCCAGGAGCGACTGCCGCCGTGGATCGTCTTCAAATTTGACGAATTCCCCGGTTGTTCTATTCATGATGGAGCCTGTGGGTTTCACTGCGACTGTCCCGTTGAAACGCTGCCAGCCGGGTTGTAGCCAGTCAATAAGTTCAGTTGGTGGCTCAGGCGGTGGTATGAGTCGCGGACGCTTGACCTTGAGAATAAAGTTTTCTGCTGTAGAGGTATCTCTGCCTTCCATCGATTCTGTCGCGACATTATTGTCATGGTCCTCAACGTCTTCCCCTTTTGTGGGAACAGTGCCGATACGTATGCAAGGATGATTGGGAAGATCGTGGAACCATAGAAGCCAGGGCTGGCTTCCTATGTCTCGTTTGGGAGGGTTACGTCGGAGATTGAGCGCCTGAAGGTAGCGAAATACACGAGTAAGCTTGATATGTGCCTCGCTATGCTTGCTCGAAGTCACTTGAGCCTCGCTTCTAGCCATTTATCTGGTATGATACCGGTATGAATTAGTCAGCCTAATTTGGCCTTATTACTGTTACTACAGTTTTGTTTATACAAGTATAGCAGAATCTTTATTGTATCTCAAGAATATCAGGAAAAAATAGGATGTGAGTAGCACAAAACCCTTCTGCCAGCCCTTAAACTGGCA
>Ga0209062_1003719_pt1 | contig 17117 bp, 21 predicted proteins | sample Coa_R2_2_FD_187158 | JGI IMG/M metagenome (GOLD analysis project Ga0209062, IMG submission 187158) | Surface soil microbial communities from Centralia Pennsylvania, which are recovering from an underground coalmine fire - Coalmine... | ecosystem: Environmental > Terrestrial > Soil > Unclassified...
CCACGGGTACTTCCGGCAGGCCCAGCTTGCGCGCCGCCAGCAGGCGCCCGTGGCCAGCGACGATCCCGGCGTGGCCGTCCACGAGGATCGGTGCGTTGAAGCCGAATTCCACAATTGACGCTGCGATTTGCGCCACCTGTTCCGCCGAATGAGTGCGCGCGTTCCGGGCATAGGGGACCAGACGGTCCACGGGCCAGATCTCGATGCGCCGCGCCAGCGCTGGCGTAATGGAAACGGGTTCGAGAATCACTGGAGTCGAACTACGACGCGCGCCGCCGTTGGCCGCCCGTTCGCGCACAGTTGGCCCACGTTGCGCCCGGGCGCCACAGAACGGCCTGTCCTGCCAGGCTGCCGGGCGGCCGCCACGGCGCGCGCTTCTGGTGACCACCGACCACCTGTTTTTTCATCTACCGCTAGCGACATTGCGCGACACGGCAACGCGCCGCCGCCGCGCGCCCGGAAGTACCTATGGCTTTAACGCAGGCATATTGGGTATCTTGTTAGCGAGGCGCAAAGCCATGGACTACAGCAAGATCATCACGATCGAGCCGGGCAAGATGGGCGGCAAGCCGTGCATCCGGGGAATGCGGATTACGGTGTATGACGTGCTTGACTATCTCGCTTCCGGCATGACGGAAGATGAAATCTTGCACGATTTCCCTTATCTAACGCGCGATGACATTCGCACCTGCCTGGCTTTCGCCGCAGATCGTGAGCGGCGGCTGGCAGGTATGCCGGTGTGAAGCTCCTCTTTGACCAGAACGTGTCGCCCTGGCTCTGTGGCGCGCTTTCCGATCTGTTTCCGGACTCGGTACATGTTCGCGATGTTGGATTGCGTGAAGCTTAGGGACGCAACCATCCGGAGCTACGCCGCGCGCATTTCAGACTCCTTGCGCCGCCAGGAACGTATGCCGGCTCGCGCCCTTGCGCTTTCCCATACCGAGCAGCACGTGCGGCGCAATCACGGGCATGTTGGAAAGCTCGCCGAGCTGCGCGATGCCCGTGTGCGCCGCGCGCTCGTACCAGTAGCGAGTCGTATCCACCTGCTTTCGTGCGGAAGACTCACGATGATCTCGTGGATCACGCAGGAAACGAATGGCGACGCCGAACTCGATCCACACGGCCAGCCCGCGCGCCACAAAGCGCTTGGCGCGGTTCTTCGACGTAAATCCAGCACCAGACAGCGGATTTTCGATTCGGATGTTTTTGCGCACGGGTACCGTAGAGCCAACGGTCGGGTTGCGGGTATGCCCGCAAGGGAACTACGGATTTGTGGGATGCGGTAGTTGCGAGAGGCCCGCGCGCCTCTGGGAGACCGCTGAGAAGCGATCTATTCAATCTCTAACACGGCCAGGTGGGAGCGTCAAGAAAAAAACGCAGCGCCGTGATTTGTTCTTCCACGATCGTTGGCGATGGTGCTTATCGCTTCTGCATGTATAGGAAACTTTTTGTCGTCTCCGTCTCGCGATACGCAGTACGAACGAACATGCCTACCATCGGTCCCATGGCTACCAACCGGCCGTGGGGTGATCGATCGCAATTTGCATGTATAGGGAAACTCTTGTCGTCTCCGTATCGTGATACGAGAGTACAAGCGAGGAAGGCCACCATGCCTACCATGGCTACCAGAGCTACCTCGTTCGAGATTGGACCTGAATTGGACCCAGTTTGGACCCAGTTGATGAAGCCTCTGGGGTTGAGGGCGTGTAAGTCTTTGAAAACTATGGTCGGGCCGCCGGGATTTGAACCCGGGACCTCTTGCACCCCAAGCAAAATTTATCAATAACTTACGAGCATCGTGTACTGAAACCAAAAGACTTAGGTCCGATGGATTTGGACGCCAAAACGCCACCAAAGACGATGTGGACTCCAACCCGACTCCAATGCCGGCCGATTCCGATCGTGGAATACCACATGCGTCGCGCGCGCACGCGCGGTTGTACCCGACGTTGTGATTCCGTGCAGCACGAAGAAAAATCAGCCCCCATACATGACGAGCAGCATGTGGGAGAGGCCCCCGCACGACGGCGCCCAGTAGCTGGCGCGATCTCGGAGCACGGTGCCTTGGTGCACGCCGCGTCAGACCCTAACGACCGCGTCAAATACCAGCACATCGTAGATTCGGGCCTCCGGGTTCGGACCGGTGATTACATTTACAAACCCATCCAACTTAGCCAATCGTGCGGCCCGGATGCGCTCGAAATCACCCAGAATCAACTTGCGTTTAGATTCTACCGGCACTACATGCCGGTAGAACAAGGCCTTCCGCGGCGCTGCTGTCAACTCGTACAATCCCGCGACGGAACCGTCGAATAAATCCCGAATGACCGCACTCGCCGGCAGCTGGAGCCTTCTGGCAATCAGTTCGACCGAACCCGTTCTCGCGGCGGAGGTGTAGCGGGCCCAAGTCTCGTCCGGACTTGCGCAATCGAAACAGCGGATGCTGTCTGGCCCCTTGCCAATTACCTCAAGCACACCGGCGTCGACTAGCGCCACAAACACTCTCAGCTCGTTCGCGTCTTCAGATCTGTCGCGATACGGGTCGAACGTCGACGATTTGGGTGGAAAAACGCCGGAGCAGATCTTGTCGAACTCGCACTCTGACGGCACGCTATTCGACACGAGATGGCGCCGGATCTTCAGGTTGGTGGGAGTGTACAGCAGATAGGCGGATGAGGGAAGGCCGTCGCGGCCGGCGCGCCCGACCTCCTGGTAGTAGGAGCCCGTCGTCAGCGGCGTCGCTGAATGACCGTCCTCGTCCTCGTCCCCGATACCTCGATGCTCGTTGACTTACGTGGGGCGTTGTTTCGCGGTGAAGGGTTCGCTGACTGTGCCGTGGACCGCGTACCATACGCTGGTGTGCTGAGAAACTCGCGAATGCGCACAGTTATGCGCTCCGGGTCGCCCGTCTCGCACTCCCAGATAACAAGGACGTCCCAGCCCTGGGCTCGCAGCTTCTCGCGGTTTGCCTCATCGCGGGCTTTGTTGCGCTGCAGTTTCGGCACCCAGTACTCACGGTGCGAGCCAGGCTGATGGCCAAGGTGGCAGGTGTGGCCGTGCCAGAAGCAGCCATGCACGAAGATGATTTTGCGCCGTCCAGCAAAGACGAGGTCGGGCCGGCCCGGCAAGTCGTGTCGATGGAGGCGGTAACGGAAGCCGCACCGGTGTACGAGACTGCGTACGAGCAGCTCTGGCACAGAGTCTTTGCTGCGGATGCGGGCCATGTTCTGGCTCCGCTGTGCAGGCGTAAGCCGATCCATTCTTCCACTTCAAGCTTACGGCGTTCTTTACGCGCCGGCCTTTTGTCCCAAGGCGCGCTGTATCGTACTGGTCATCACGTTCATCGCGGGGAGGTTGAGGGTGGAGTTGAATGCCTCCTTCAGGTTCTCCACAGTCGTGGTGAACTGGCCGGCGCAGTGCAGTGCGCGCAGCCTACCGGCGTGGGTGTTTGGCCCAAGCTCGTAATGCCGGAACGTGAGCGCGCCGGCTTGAAGGGGGTACTCGGAAAGCTTGGCCCCTAGGCGGGCGATGAGCCGGTTGTACACGGGCGTCGGACACACAAAGAACAATCCTCGCTTGCAGAGGCGCTCGCGCCGGTACACGTTGCCCTTGGTCAGAAGCTGGGGGATGATGCGCTTATTGACATTCTCCCAGTTGATGCTTGGATCAGTGGGGTTACACTCCGGCGGCAACGTCAGCCCAAAGAGGGCGTACCACTCCCGCTGGTAGCTACCCGTGGTGTCCATGGTCTGGACCTCGACAGGCACAAACTCTTCCAAGACACCTGCGGGAGTGATCTTCGCTAAAATCCAATCAGCGGCGTAGCTGCCCGTCGTGCTTCCACTGCGTTTAGGGACACGCAATTCCCGCCCCCATCGTTTGCCGAACGCCACAACCCGGTGGTGCTGGCCCTGGGTTACGGCAAGATCGCGCGGGTGGATGATCGTCGCCTCCGGGCCGAATGCCTCGCGCGCAACGTCACGAATGACCTGGTAGTCATTTGCGTAGAGCCGGTCAGGGCATACTAGAACCTCCTCGCCGGTGGGCGGCCTGACCGTACACACCCCATGCGTCTTGCCTCCAGCCCGGAACTTCTTCCAGCACGGCAGGCTGATGCACGGACACACCGCCGTTTTGCGGTGCCGTGTGGCGACGGCGGAGCGGTCGGCGGGCGCGAACCCGAAGACCTCCGTGAGCTGCAAGGCCATAAGCGAAATAGAAGGAAGGATTATTGTATCGCACGCGTGCTGGCGGGTCTCACCGATCTAGGAGTGTTTCGCGAATGTGGGTGGCGAGTGCGGTGGCCAGCAGCGGGGGAACGGCGTTACCGACCTGCTCGTATTGCGAAACCCTGCTTCCATAAAACCGGAAGGTGTCCGGAAAAGACTGGAGGCGTGCAGCTTCGCGCACGGTGAGGGCACGGTCCTGCTCGTAGTGAAAGAAGCTTCCCCAGTGCGGATCACATTTTGTAAGGACAGTACCGCTGAGGCCCATCGGGTCGATGCGGCCATACCGCCTGGTGTGGTCACTGCGCCGGGCGCGCTGCATGCCCGCAGGCAGTAGGCGGTGGGGAATTTCGCGCCAGCTTCCGCCGGGGCGGATGTACTTCAAACGTTCGAGGTTTTGCTCAGAAAGGGTTCCAGCGACGTGGTTATACAGTCGCGTCGCTCCGTCGCGCATGCGCGCCTGGTACGCGCTACGCGGCGCCTGGGTGTAGTCGGCTTCTTCTGCTCCCTCGTTGATCTTCAATGGTGGCAGGTCGCTTATTGCCTCCGCGACGGTTGTGTGCGGCACGAGGAGCGCATCAAAGAGCGTCGGTGGCCGGTCGCCGTTAGTGATCAGGGGCAACCAGGTCAGTTCGCGTCCGCCTGTGAAGTTTGCGCGGACAGGTGCGAAGTGGGTCGGGATAGGGAACGTGATTTCTTTCTTGGGAAGGATGGTGCCGATGAAGAACAACCGCCAGCGCTCCTGTGGAACGCCGTAGTGCGCGGCGCACAAGATCATGTGCTGCATCCGGTATCCGGCATCCTCGAAGAGGCCATAGATAGCTTTGATGAACCGACCGCCGTCCATGGAGACCATGCCGGGGACGTTCTCCATCACGATCACCTTCGGTCGAAGGCCCTCCAGGACCAGCCGACCATAGTGCCGAAACAGGTGATTGCGGTCGTCGGTGCGCGAACGCTTGGGGGCGTTGATGGAAAATCCCTGGCAGGGCGGGCCGCCGATGAGGACGTCGAGTGCTCCCTTTTCGAGCCCTGTTTCGCGAAAGATGTCCTTGGCCGTCAACTCCTCAATTGAGCAGGGGAAGAAACACGTCCCATCGTGGTTGCGCTGGTACGTCTCGGCGTACTCGAGGCAGATGTCGTTGGCAAAGGCGATGCGGAAGCCGGCGTGCGAGAACCCCAGCGAGAGCCCGCCGGCGCCGGCGAACAGGTCAGCCGCAACAAGATCCGTCATACCCATACATCCATCGGCAGTTGTCGCCCCAAACTTTTACAACAGAATATAACGCAAATGTTCCAGTCTGCGCACACTTCTATCTCTGGCTCTCGGGGATCTTCTATTCTGCGCTAGGGCCGCCCTTGAAGCAAGTGAAACACCGGGCCTCATCCCTGGCTATCCACAGATGGATGTCGCCCGCCTGCTAGGAGATCGCGGGAGGACGGTGTTGAAAGCCCGTGGAAAAACCATCCGCTGCGCGAAACGTTCCGACCGCACTCGGGCGGACTGTTTGGCCTGAGATATGATTGACGCTTGGCACAGGATCGTTTCGGAATCGGCGAATGGTACGGTCGACCGTTCGTCACCCTTACTCCAGAGGAGCGTCGCCGGTTTGCGGGGGCGGCCCATCGCTCAGTCGCGTGCCCGTTTCGCAGCACGCCGGCAGCGGTGTTTCCTTGCAGCAAGGCCGGCGGCGTGTGCTCGTTGCGGCTCTACCACCAGGACGATGAAGGTGCCGTCACGACCGTTGCGGGGCAGAGTCTGCGCACAACGTGCCCAAACCGGTTTCACCAAGATCACACGATCTTCTCGTGGATAGGAGAGGTCCTACTCGGCACGGCTGAACCACTCGTGGTCGGCGAGGTCGGCTTTCTGGAACGCGAGAACGGCGAGGCCGGCGACGACGTGGGGCGCATCGACCACATTCTCGTACACCCGACCCGCGATCCATTGCACTGGTGCGCACTTGAGATCCAGGCCGTGTACTTCTCCGGGGCAAGCATGCGCGCCGACTTCACTGCAATACGTGAGCACGGAGGCGCAGGTATTCCGTTCCCTGCGGGCTTTCGGAGACCGGACTATCGCAGTAGTGGCCCGAAACGCCTCATGCCCCAGCTCCAGATCAAAGTGCCCGCCCTGCGCCGGTGGGGGAAGAAGCTTGCTGTCGTCGTGGACGAGGCGTTCTTTAGTGCGCTGGGGCGGATGGATGCGGCGCAGCATGTGAGCAACTGCGATATCGCATGGTTCATCGTCCGTTATGACGACGACGCCGAGGCATTCACGCTTTCGCGCGGCACAGTTCGGCTCACCACGCTCGAGCGCGCCGTCGAAGGGCTGACCGGCGGGCAGCCCGTGAGCTTGGAGACGTTCGAAGCGCGCATCGCAGCGAAACTCGGCGTGGCCCAACGGTGAACACCGTCTCATCGGCCGGGGGATGCGCGGGGTTGCCTGAGACTTCAGCAAGTTGCATCGCCGTAATCACTACAGGTATAAAGGCCTATTCAAGATCGAGTAGTCCGTTGTTTTAGGCGGTGCACACCCATGCCAATGCCTCTCGAAAGTTGTTTTGATCCAGAACTCGCGGCCACTGCCCGGGTACCCTCACCCTGGTGCGTGCCGCCGCCGAGGCGCACTTCTTGGATTGAGCCATGAAATCGGAGGTCTGCCAGTCGTGATCGTTCGACGGGTGTGGGAGGGAAAGCAGTGGCAGAAGTACATTGAGGACCTGCTCGTCCTCCACTATGGCCCGGAAGATTTCCAGCGGGTTCCGGATGAATACCAGGGTGACCTTGGCATCGAGGCCTTCACCCGCAGCGGAGTCGGCGTCCAGTGCTATGCACCGCAGGGCCACCTAAACATCAAACAGCGGTACGAAAAGCACCGGGACAAGATGTCCGCAGACATCGGCAAGCTGATCGCTAACGGGAATGGGCTCAAAGCCGTGCTCGGGCAGACCATCTTGAAGCGTTGGTTGTTCATAATCCCGGACCACGATAACAAGCAATTGATCGAGTTCGCCAACAAGAAGGCGTGCGAAGTTCGGGAAAAGTCCCTGCCGTACATCTGCCCGGATTTCGAGATCCAGGTACACGACGACGGGGCGTTTCCAGCCGCGCGCGCAAAGCTCCTGGGTGTAACAGATGTCCAGTTGCAACTCGACGTGCCCGAGGCCGGCGTAACCCAGGTACAGGACTGGGCGTCGGAGAACGACAGCCTGGTTCGGACCATCGATGGCAAACTGGCTCGTGTATCGACCCTGAAATCAAAGGAGCGGCGCCAAGAGTTCCGCAACCTGCTTGTGGCGCGTGCTATCGAAGGGCAGAACATTCTGGAGCAGGTTAGGAAGATCAGCCCCGATCTTTACGAGCGCGTGATCGAGTTGAAAGCTGCACGTGCAGTGACTCTTCAGATGGAAAGCTACATGAGCACAGTCGATCCCGCCGACCGGCTGACGTCGGTTGTCGCCGATTATGTCGCCACGCTGCATGCGCAGGTAAAGGTGCTGCCGATGGGCGCCGAGAACGTTCTTGGTTACGAGGCCGTGTGCGACTGGCTTGCCTTGTGCAACCTTGACTTCCCCGAGGTCGGCCATGCCTGAGGACGTGTTCAGAATCCCGGAACTTGCGGTGCCGATCACGTTCCAGCGGAGGCCCATCAGCATACCCGGCGACCTGCGGCCGCACTGGCAGATCGGCGTCGTGTTGCTAATCCTCTGGAACAGCCGGAAAGCGAAGGCTTCGCTACAGAAGGTCCATATCATGAACTGGGCCGTTCGCGACGCCGAACGGCGTGCCGCGCTGTCGGGCTACATCGATGGAGAGGTAGGGCCCGAAGATGTCGTGGTCCGCTACGAGCCCGGCCTCGATCGGGCGTTGCGGTTCGCTGTCGCGGAGGGACTTGTTGCCGTCGTGAAGACCAATGAGTTGCAGCTCACCCCGAAGGGAAGTGAGATTGTGCAGCAAATTGAAGCCGCTGACTGTCTGCAACCGGAAAAGCACTTCCTGAAAGAGATGGGATCGCGTGCCAGCGAGAAGAGGATGAAGGCACTGCTACGCCTGGAGTCTCTGATATGAAGCTGTCTATTCGCAAGCTGTTGATCCGCATCAGCACGGCGGAAGGCATCGTCGGCACGCGGCTGGATTTCGAACAGAAGCTCAACATCATCCATGCGCCGAACACGATGGGAAAATCCATCTGCGTGAACGGGATCATCTACGCGCTTGGACTCGAAGGGATGATAAGCGCGTCGCCGGATCCGCCGTTCGGTAGCGCAATGACGGATACGATCGTTGTGGGCGATCAGTCACGCGCGGTGCTCAGCTCGGAGGTTCTCCTGGAGATTGCGAACGAAGAGGGCACGGTCGCCACGGTCCGCCGGGCTGTCGCCGGTAAGGAAAACCGGCACTTGGTGTCCGTGTGGGACGGTGCGATCATCTCAAACCCGGATGCCGGTATTACGCAGAAGGACTATTTCGTGCGGGTCGGCGGCGCGGCCCAACATGAGGCAGGATTCCACCACTGGCTGGCAAGCTTCATCGGGTGGAAACTCCCGATGGTCCCCACGTTCAGGGATGAGGACGTTCCCCTGTATCTGGAATGTATCTTCCCGTTGTGTGTCATCGAGCAGAAGCGGGGCTGGGCCGGATTTCTCTCCAGAATCCCAACATACCTGCGCATCCGTGATGTGGCTGAGCGCGCGGTCGAGTTTCTGCTCGCATTGGACGCCTACCAGAACTCGATAGCACGACAGAAACTGCGGGAAGAGCAGGCCCGAATCAAAGGGGAATGGCAGAACACCCTCACCGCAGTTTCGACAGCCGCCCGCCTGATCAACGGAGTCGTCGTTGGCATGCCTGCGGAGCCCGCATCTCTCTGGCCACCGCAGCCCGGTCCGCAACTCGTCGTTCCTGAAGGCGATAAATGGATATCCGCGCGCCAGGGACTCCAGTCAATGCGAGCCGCCCTGCGCACCTTACAGGAACAAGCGCCGGAGGGGAACGGCAACCGAATTGCCGAATTGCAGACGGAACTGCGGACCGCCGAACAACAGTTGAGACGGGACGAATACGTTCTTGACCAGAACCTCACCGAACTGGAACAACAGCGGGAGGCGCTCGGCAATGTGAACCGGCGCCTTGCGGCAATTGAGCAGGACCTGCGGCGCAACAAAGACGCAAAACGCCTGCGCCAGTTTGGTTCGATGCTGCCGCTGCATGTGACTCAGGGGGAGTGCCCGACCTGTCACCAAGCCGTGCAGGATACGCTCCTCAGTCAGACTATTGATGCGGCCCCAATGTCGCTCGACGACAACATCGGATTCATCGAGTCACAGAAGGCGACATATCTCGCCATGCGACAGAACACACTGCGCCTGGTTGCCGCGAAAGAGGCGCGCTTCGAGGCTCAAAATGCCCGCGTCGAAAACATCCGGAGAAACATTCGGGGCCTGCGCCAGACGCTGACGGGTGAACGGGCGCCAGTGGAGAGGGAAATCCGGCAGCGCCTTCAGATCGAGGAGTGGATCGAGAACGCCGAGAAGACCCTGGGCGAATTTGACGAGAAGCTCCAGCGTTTCGGTGAATTGTCGAAACGTTGGAACACTGTGCTCTCGGCCATCAAGGCGTTGCCTGAGGATGACCTTTCCGGCGATGACATCGCTAAGATCTCGGCGCTGGAGAAGAGTCTCAGACAGCAACTGGTCGAGTACAAGTTCCGGAGCCTGCCGCCGGATTCGCTCTCCATCTCACGAGACACGTTCCGGCCGGAGCACGAGAAGTTCGATTTCGAGGTGAACAACTCCGCGAGCGACCTGATTCGCATGATCTGGGCCTACGTCAACGGCCTGTTGGAAACCGCGCGTTCGTTTTCGACCAATCACCCTGGGCTGCTGATCATGGATGAACCGAAACAGCAGAGCGCACATCGAGCCGACCTGGGTACTTTTCTACGCAGGCTGACACTGGCCGGCCAACACGGGCAGCAGATCATCATCACCACGAGCGAGGAAGACGACACGTTCGGTCAGTTGATCGCGAATCTGGATTGCAAGGTATTGGACTTCGACGGCAAGATTCTCGGCCCACTGACTACTGGCTGAATTCGCTCAACTTCGGAGAACAATAGCTCACGCCATGACTGAGGACCCGCTTGAGTCGTACCTGAATGGACTGCGCAGCTTCGCCGAACGAGCGATTACCGCGCGCGGAACGTGGCAGATCATTTTTGAGTTTCTGGAAATGGAGCTTCGTGCTGGAAATGCAGAACTCGCAGCGCTGATCAACTGGCGCCAGGACCAGATGACCGCGCAGGACCGCGCGGAGGCAGCTGGATTCTTGACGTGCGGCTTCTTTGCCGGACACTCGGATGAATTCCGCGCAGCGGTTTACCTTGTGTCGTTGGAGATGGACCGTCAGCGGCGCGCCATCAAGCTACGGCGATCCCTTGAGCGCTATCGCCAGAGCGACCCTGTGTTTTCCAGCGGCGCCAAGATGCTCGGATTTGTTAGTAAGCGTAACGAAATGGTGGACGCGCGTGAGCTTCGTCAGGAACGGCGATCCGGACTCCTGGCATATGGGACCAGTTTCGTGAAAGTATCTGGCCTACTTAATCCCGAAATCCTTAGCTTCGTTCGAAGCCATGCACCGGCCAGCACGCAGATCGAGGTGCGCCTCGATCCCGATTATCCTGGCGGGCCCGCCGATCCTCCATTCGCTTCGTATACTCCTGAGCTGCCGATTGAATTCCTGAAGTTAATTGCCGACGTTCCACTTAGCAGGTTTATACAGACGCGACGCTGGGCTGTGCCGATCCCAGGTGTCGGTGCGACTGATGCCCGGAATTTCGCGGAGTACTTCGCTGCCGGGTTGAGGGCGCTCGAAACGACCGCCGTCCACGACGGCGCCCGAACGGAGATCTACTTCGAGGAGATCGAAGATGCCGGAGGTATTTACATAGACATGCGCGATGGTGGACTTCGCGAACGAACGGAGGGCCCAGTCCTCGGGCGTATGATCCATTTCGACACCGAATCAAAAGCCAGTTCAGCCGCTCGCGACGTGACTCTAATCCACTTGGACCTGGCGCTGAACGTCTATGATGAGGGTGCCTCACGCGCGAGGCTTACGACTGAACTGCCGCAGCGCGTTGAGGCAAGCAGGCGGATACACCTGTTCAAAGCCGCTCCTCTCCCTATGCATCTGCTTCCTGGCATCGCGTACCTTTTCTTTCGATCATGGCGTTTGTTGTACAAAGCGCTAGCAGCGTCCCGGGACATGCAATAGACGGTCACTGGACCACCTGAGTCCCTAACGCAAGGCCGTCAAGCACGGATACGCCGTCCCGTGCCGGAGAGGAGTTCGTAGGTGGAGCCTCAACTTCTCGGATAACAGATTCGATCTTCCGTGCAGGGTGCCCGGCATCAGCCAACTTCGCCTGAATCCGCCGCGTCAGCTCGTTCTGCCGCTCCGGCGCCACAAAGGTGTACTCGCCGGTCATCTCCAGGTCAGCGTGGCCGGCGATCTTGGATGCCTCGATGGCGCTGCCGCCGACCTCCTGCCGCCACGTGATGTTGGCGCGGCGGAAGGAGTGCGGTCCCAGGCCGGGGAAGTCGCAACCCTCGTCCTGGGCGGCTTGGTGGAGTGCGTCGCGGACGCCGGAGTCCCAGAGCGGCTTGTCATGATCCCGCTTCTGGTGAAACACCCAGGCGTCGGGCTTCGCTCCGTCCGCGGCGGCTTTTTCGCGGAGTCGGGCGGCAACGGCAGTGCGATTGACCGCCGCACGACGCGGCACGAAGGCTACGCGATCAGCCAGCGGAAGCGGAAGCGGATCGAAGAGTGCTTCGGGTGGCTGAAGACGATAGCGCTGGTGCGCAACGTGCGGCACCGCGGAATCGAGAAGGTGGGCTGGATCTTCACCTTCGCGGCGGCGGCGTACAATCTGGTGCGGATGCGGAATCTGCTGGCGCGTCCGGTTCATGCCGCATGAGCCAGGGGAGAAGTGTGCCCGCCCGCGGCGAAAGCGGGCAGAATGAGCCGCAGTCACAAGCACTTACCCTCTTCACGTGCGCTTCAGGGCGCCTGTCCAGCTGATTCGACATAATGCGGGTTGCAGATTTCGCCAGAAATCGGCGTTTTTCCGCGGCCTGCTAATCTAAGAAGCCGGAAGCGCCCAAAAGTTTTTTAGTACAGTATTGACGGCGCAGATTTTTCGCCCCTTTCCTCCGGTAGATCTGATTCGAAACGAAGAGTGTTGATGCCATGCCCGAGCGGGCCGCATTACCATAAAGATAGATGCACGACATCTTAAGCAGTCCAAGATGCAATTGCTTAGGGCCAGGTTTCATTTAGCAAGAACCCTCGGCCGCTTTGCCAAACTCTGCTCCCATAGTTACGGGAGCTTTGGCAGAATAGCAGCTCGAAGATCTCTATCCCTCAAATCCCGATCCGCTCGACTTCATCGATGCTGATTTCATCTGCTCGCCGGTCGCAGAGCTTCGCCGTGCGCGGTGACGAGTGGTTGGCCATCGCCTGCGCGTGTTCGAGGGTGCCGTTATTCTTGAGGTAATCGGTAATGCCCGTCGCCCGCAGGCTGTGGTTGCCGATCTTGGTTTTGATCCCAGCCGCGCGGGCCCGATGCTGGCGGACTCGGTCGCGCCGGAGCGGGTCCGGGTAAACGTGGGCGGAATCGATCACCAGCCCGTAGGCGCGGTGGAGCCGGTTGAGGGCGAGCCCGGGGGTGTACGCGATCACGATTCTGCTGGCGAAGGAAGTTGCCGGCGGCCCGCAGCCGGTGGTGGCCGTCATCGACGACCGTATATCAGCGCCGTTCGAAATCACGGTCGCGGGCAGCGTCGAGTAGCAGGCGCGTGATGAGGGCGGTCCAGCCGGTGTGATGGCTGGCCCCGAGGCCGCGGCCGGTATCGCCGTCGAAGTATTCGTGGAAGAGGGTCAGGCCCGAAACCGCAGTCCGCACAATCCAGGTCCGAGCGGCCCGCCGGGGGCCGCAGACGGAGCGATTCGGCATAATCCGGCATTCGGCATAACGCCGATAATGCCGCGTTCGGCATTATCGGCGCACGTGCGCGAAACTCTGCCGCGGCGCCGGCGGCGCGCTGGCGAGCTGGAGCAGATCCAGATGCTGCTCGGCCATGCCAGCATCCAGACGACCGAGCGCTACCTCGGCAGCCGGCAGGACCTGGCTCACGCACCCAATGATCGGATCGGGCTTAAACTCGTCGGTTGTTAGCCGTTTCTGCTCGACGGCGTACGCTCGCCGCACTCGAAACGCGCCTACGCTCTCGCCGTCGCCCTCGAGGAATTTTCGCCTAGTGGAACGGGCAGGGCCGGCCGGTGTTCTCAAAGGCGACGGTGCAGGCCTTCCGCGTCCACATCGAGGCACGCGAGGGGAGGCGCGCCAGCACTGCTCCAGATCAGCATCGTTCGCTCGTCGAAAACCCCCACAAGAACGTGCTTCACTGCCTGCACCAGGTCTTGCAAAACAGCGTTCCGTGGATCAAGATAGACCCCTGGGGTAAGATCCGCCGCGTGTGTTAAGGAGGTAAAAACGAGAGTGGTCGGATAGGGACTCGCGACCGCCACTAGCTCTTCAACCGCCTTCTCATCCGCCGCGGCACCTGTTAGAAAGGCGCAAATTCTGCGCTGCCCGGGATCATGGAAGGAATCCAGCGAGAACCACTGGAGCGAGTCCGGGCGCGCGTGCTCCAACCGGTATGCGGTATCGGCGACGAGCACCGCGCTCGGATCTGTCTTGAAATACCGCAGGAGCGCATTGGTCAGCGTAGACTCAAGATCCGTAGACGCTGGGTAAAAAATATCCTCGTTGAGCCGGCCCAGGTCGATGGGGGTGGACACCTCAGGTGCCCACACCCATAAGCTACCGCCCGCGATGTGCTGCTCCAAGTAAGGGCCTAGGCCGAGGCTACCCCGGAGCCGCTCGCGAAACAGCGGAATCGCGTTATTCTCCAACTGAATTTCTTTCATTGTTCCTACTTCTTCGGCGTCATTGTGCCGTCTTTCCAAACATCCCACCATTTTCCACCCGGATCTTTGTAGTCCCAATGCGGGGCTTTGGGAGCGGGATGATTGAGATCGGGATGCAGGCTTTCCTGGCGGCCATTCGGATTATTCTTGACCCAGTTTCCTTCAGAACTGCCGGGAGGTCCGTTTCCTTGCCACGTCCAGTCAGGTCCAGGAACCACCGCCCCGTCATCGCCTGGCCAGCCGTACGGACAAGGGACGCGTTGCGACCAGACGTTGTATAATCCCTGGACGGCAGCTCCCGCCAACAGCGCGACCTCTGCCAACACTCGAACGCCGTTCCAGAGAGCGCAGAGCCGAGGCTCGCCGATGGTGCACGGCGGGAATGAAGTCACGGTTGCCGCTTGCAGGAAGTTGTATTCTTCGAGGATGTTGTACGCGGGAGCGCTGACGTTAACGTTGTACGTCCCGTCGCCGTTCGACGACCATTCCGCCGTAGCATTCGCCAAGCTACCGTTGCTCAGCAGCGCCGTTGGCGTATAGGCCCGCACGGCCGTCGTGCCCAAATAGCCGTATTGCACGGTTACATAGGTCGGTCCGTCGGCGGGGCCCGAATGGTATTGCGTTATCCGTTGAACCTCCGCCGGTGGAGAGGAAATAGTATCCGAGTGGATTGCTGAAATAGGGGGTTCCGTAGGGATCTGTGTACGCATAGGCCGCCACCACATAGTGGTCGCTCTCGATCTGGTACACAGCTCCGCCTATGGCCGGCTTGTTCATATAGCCGTAGGCGATGTTTGAATAGCTCCCACTGCTCGCGCTTCCCCATCCATACAGCCAGCCGTTCTGAAACAGATAACCCTCAACGTAAGCGTCGTAATAGGCGTCCGCCCAATAATCAAGCTCTGTTGCCGAGTAGGTGCTGATCGTTGTGTCGGTAAGGTTGACTACGGCGCTGATTCCGTAGACCATTTGCGCCCGCGCGCTCGCAGCTGCCACAACCGCCGCCACCAACATCAACGCCGTCCGCATGATCATTCTCGCCAGCTTCATTTCAATCCTCCGCACGGTCATTTGTCTTGCCTCTCCAACGGGGGTAACGGATTTGTCCCGGGATCGTATGATCGCGGAATGGCGACTCGCTGCACGCGCGCCTTCGGCGCAAACACCTGCTCAACGAATGTGTCAAGACGCGCCGCGTCGGTTGGACCAAGCTGGGCTGCGAGCAGATCCAGGCAATTTTGAATCAATTGATCGCGCTGCCGTTGCAGATCGCCAAGCTCCGGCGGGGGAGGCGGCAACTGCCCGCCCGACGTTTGCTGGTTTGCAATCGACAGACGGAATCTCCGAATCACTTCCCTTGCCTGTTCATCTTTCGCGCGGATGGCGGCATCGAGATGCCGCGCGATGGCTCTCACCTGTGAGAACTTGGCGGCAGGCAAGCCCACCCGGCTGGGGTATAGGTCGATCGGCCTTCTCGAATCCAAAGTGCTGATTGGCTTGGTGTCAGCATCCAGAAGCGCAACATGGGCGAGAAAGTGCCGGTACAGCATTCTTTTCGATACAGCGCCGCCCTCCTGCGTTTGCCCCGGTAGCTGCACGGTCAAGAGTGCGCTGACTGTAAACACCAAGACCGCGCCTCGCGTCGCCCGTGTGAAAAGCGAACTGAGCGTCCTCATAGTCAAAGGCATATCCTCCTTAAATTCTGAGATTTGGTTGCCTACATGTCCTCACGCATCAAGTTAAATACTCTTATATCATCGGAAATATACTGTGATCTTGTAAGGATGGCAAGTCAAAAGTAGTTACAAAGTACAAAAGTTAGACATGCGCGATGGTGGACTTCGCGAACGAACGGAGGGCCCAGTCCTCGGGCGTATGATCCATTTCGACACTGAATCAAAAGCCAGTTCAGCCGCTCGCGACGTGACTCTAATCCACTTGGACCTGGCGCTGAACGTCTATGATGAGGGTGCCTCACGCGCGAGGCTTACGACTGAACTGCCGCAGCGCGTTGAGGCAAGCAGGCGGATACACCTGTTCAAAGCCGCTCCTCTCCCTATGCATCTGCTTCCTGGCATCGCGTACCTTTTCTTTCGATCATGGCGTTTGTTGTACAAAGCGCTAGCAGCGTCCCGGGACATGCAATAGACGGTCACTGGACCACCTGAGTCCCTAACGCAAGGCCGTCAAGCACGGATACGCCGTCCCGTGCCGGAGAGGAGTTCGTAGGTGGAGCCTCAACTTCTCGGATAACAGATTCGATCTTCCGTGCAGGGTGCCCGGCATCAGCCAACTTCGCCTGAATCCGCCGCGTCAGCTCGTTCTGCCGCTCCGGCGCCACAAAGGTGTACTCGCCGGTCATCTCCAGGTCAGCGTGGCCGGCGATCTTTGACGCCTCGATGGCGCTGCCGCCGACCTCCTGCCGCCAGGTGATGTTCGCGCGGCGGAAGGAGTGCGGGCCAAGGCCGGGGAAGTCGCAACCTTCGGCGGCCGCCGCCTGATGCAGGGCGTCGCGGACGCCGGAGTCCCACAGCGGCTTGTCATGATCCCGCTTCTGGTGAAACACCCAGGCGTCGGGCTTCGCGCCGTCCGCGGCGGCTTTCTCGCGGAATCGGGCGGCAAGGTCGCCGATGCCCAGGATCCGGCGGCTGTCCTCGCTCTTCGGGCGGCCGACGTCCTGGTGCCAGACGCGCTGCTCAATCTTGATGGTCGCGGCGTCGAGGTTCACGTGCTTCCACTTCAGGCCCAACACCTCCGAGATCCGCGCACCGGTGGCGATGCAGGTTTCGATGATGAGCTTGTTGGGCTCTTCCAGCCTGGCGAGCACGCGGGCCGTCTCGTCGAACGACAGAATGCGGCGCTCGTTCTTGTACCGCTTCTTGCCGAGCTTCGCCT
>Ga0209062_1003720_pt1 | contig 17113 bp, 13 predicted proteins | sample Coa_R2_2_FD_187158 | JGI IMG/M metagenome (GOLD analysis project Ga0209062, IMG submission 187158) | Surface soil microbial communities from Centralia Pennsylvania, which are recovering from an underground coalmine fire - Coalmine... | ecosystem: Environmental > Terrestrial > Soil > Unclassified...
GGGTTGAGCGGTTGGCCACACTGATGGCAGAACTGGTCACCGCTCTGCAACTTCGTGCCGCACTGCGGGCAGAACAACATCTCTTCCTCTCCTCCGTCTGTACCCTCGTTATACCGCGTTCTTGCCCTCCGTGAAAATACCCGGCATAAAGAAGAGCGACAGGGGCATGCCGTTGTGCCTCCTATCGCCTAACGCCTGAGGGGCACAGAGAAAAGCGGCAGGGGCACGTCTTTGTGCCCCTGCCTGAGTTTGCTGCCGGCCGTGTGGACGAGTACTGGGCTGCCGAGCGTTCCCTAGCGCGCCGCGATCGCTTTATACTGCTGCGCGAGTAGCGGGAACGGCACCACGTTCGTGCCCACCTGCTCCAGTTCCACGCTATGGCGATGAATGGCGCCGCCAAAGCGGCGCGCGTACGGCGGCGACACCTCGTACTGCCGGACCCGCACCGGCAGCTCTTCGTCCCCGCGGCGGAGCTCCAGCACGCGCGACTGGTCGGAGAGCGCTTCGTTCAGCGCCAGTCCCCAATCGTCGTCGTCGCTGAAAAAGGTGAAGCTGATGCCCTCGCCCTCGGCGTAGGCAGCGGTTTCCAGGTTCATGCCATCGATCGTTATACGCATCGTCGCGCTCCTTCATCTCACAGGCCGGCAGTGCCTATCCTCACCTACGTCCATCATGGCACCGGCAATCCATAATGTCCAATACCAATTTCTTGTGAGCGTCATAGCGTATAGGCTATAAATAAGCGGGGTGAGCGTGTAGGGGGTAGGGAAAGGTATGAACCTGCATCAGTTAGAGCTCTTCGTGGCGGTGGCCGAGCACGGCAGTTTCACCCGCGCGGCGCAGACGCTGCACATCAGCCAGCCGTCCGTCTCCGCGCGCATTCGTGACCTGGAGACGTCACTCGGCCACCAACTCTTCGAGCAGGTGGGACGGCGCATCTTTCTGACCGATGCCGGACAGGAGCTGCGCGAGCGGGCGGAGGCGATCCTGCACATGGTGGGGGAGACGCACCGCGCGCTGGACGAAATCAAGGGCCTGGAGCGCGGCACGTTGCGTGTTGTCGCCACCACCACCGTCGGCACTTACGTCTTGCCGGCCTTGCTGGGCCGCTTCCATCGCCTGTATCCCGGTATCTCCCTGGCCCTCGACGTCGTGAACTGGTCGCGCGCCACCGACGCGCTGCGGCGCAACACGATGGACCTGGCGATCCTTGGCCCGACGGAAGAGATGGACGACATGACGGTGACCGACTTCATGAAGAACGAACTGATCGTCGCCGCGGCGCCCTCGCATCCCCTGGCTGAGCGCACCCGCATCCCCTTCGCCGACCTGGCCGAGTACCCGGTGCTGGTGCGCGAGGTTGGGTCGGGCACGCGCGCCGACACCGAGCGCCTCTTCGCCGACCATGGCCTGCGTCCCAGCATCGCCATGGAGTTGCGCCACAGCGCCGCCATCAAGCAAGGCGTAGCGGCCGGACTGGGCGTGGCGCTGCTTTCCAAGCAATCGGTCGGCATGGAGTTGCTGCACGGCACGCTGGTCATGCTGGACGTGGAGGGCCTGCCCATCCGCCGCGACTGGCATATCGTTCACCTGCGCGACCGGCGCCTGCCCCGTGCCGCGGCCGCCTTCAAAGAGATGCTGCTGGAAGTGGCGCGCGAGCGTGGCGCGCTGCCGTCAGATCAATAGCGAGCCCGCACTATTACCGGTCTCGGTCTGCCTATCGGGACACCCCCATGAACAAAACGGGCGCGGACACCGCCGACAATCCAGATCGCGACCGGCCCGCTCAGTGGCTGGTCGCGCTGCGGATGCTGCCGACGATCCAGATCTCGACCAGGCTGAGTGCGATACCGGCGAGCAAGAACAGCGCGCCGTCGGAGAGGGTGACGGCCGAATGCTCCCGCCGCGTAGCCACGGCCACCACGGTCCCGTTGATGAAGCCCCAGCCGACCAGCACGCCGACGACGGATAACACGGAGAGCGGGTAGTAAAGCCGCGCCGGCGGGGCCAGCAGCACGCCGATCAGCACGGCGGCTGCGACCGCGAAACCGGCCAACTCCCCGTAGTCGGAGGCCACGGCCTCGTTATCAGGAGCACGCCAGATCACGCGATTGACCAGCGGCAGGCCCAGCAGAACCAGGGCCATGCCGGCGCCCACGCCGGTGATCACGCGCAGCGCATTGCTGGTGTGATACAGGCCGTGCAGCCCGCGGGTCTCGAACGAGGAGTTGATACCGTCCAGCACCATCGCCACGAACAGACCGGCCAGCACGGCGGACAGATTGGCCGGCGGCCAGCGCCCGCTGCGCGCCCGGCCCACCACGAGCGCCATGCCCAGGCCGAGCAGAAAAGCCAGATAGATGCCGGCGTCACGGGCATCAACGGGCATGTAGTTGCCGCCGATGCGCAGCGTCCTTGCCGGCGCCTGCGCGCAGCAGGCGTAGCCGACCAGGCGCAGCTTCTCGCTCAACGGCCAGGGCGAGAGCGCGACAAAGAGCACGATCACCGCGCTCGCCACGGCCACGGCGACCGTACGCCGATTGCCGGCCGGTGCCCGGGGCGCCACGGCTCCAGGAGGAACGGCCGATGCCGCCGGCACCCCGGGCTCACCGGCGGCCCCTGGAGAAGCGCTCGGCGCTGCGGGTTCGCCGGCGGTATGGGGAGAGGATGGGATCTCGGCGCTATGCCCCGGCGTCTCGCGGGCGTTCACTGTGCGCTACCGGCCATCGCCGTCGACGACGGGCAAAGATCGTTCAGCACGCACTCCTCACAGGCGGGGCGCTGCGCCTTGCAGACGGCGCGACCGTGCAGGATCACCTGATGCGCGAAATGCAACCACTCGGACCTCGGCAACGCGGACATCAGGTCCGCCTCCACTTTGACCGGGTCGTCGCTCGCGGTCAGGCCAAGGCGGCGAGCAATGCGCCCGACGTGCGTGTCCACGACCACGCCCTCCACATTGCCGTAGGCGTTGCCCATCACCACGTTTGCCGTCTTGCGCGCCACGCCGGGCAACGCGGTCAGTTCCTCCATGGTGCGCGGCACCTCACCGCCGTAGCGTTCGACGATGATGCGGGCGGCACCCTGGATGTTTTTGGCCTTGTTGCGGTAGAAACCGGTCGACTTGATGTCGGCTTCGAATTGCTCGGGCGGTGCGGCGGCGTAGTCCGCGGCCGTGCGGTACTTCTGGAACAGCGTCTTGGTGACGGCGTTGACCCGCTCGTCGGTGCATTGCGCCGAGAGGATGGTGGCCACGAGCAACTCCAGCGGTGTGTTGAAGTCCAGCGAGCACCGGGCATCGGGGTAGGCCTGGTGCAGCCGTCTCACGATCTCGGCGACGCGCGCCGCTTCATCATTCTGCATATCATGGCTCCTCATCCTGAATGCATGGAGATACCGCCATCATAGCGCGTTCGCACAGGTTTCGGGGGCCGGGTGTTCACAGTGCCGGCAACGATCCTGAACGAAAACACCCGTAACGGCGATCTAGCGGCCCGCTACGGCGGCGACGAGTTTGCGGTTATCCTCCCCGAGGCCACCATGGACGAGGCGCTGTCCATCGCCGAGCGCATCCGCGCGGCGGTCGCCGCCTGCAGGATTGTGGTTCGTGCGTTCGAGCGCGCCATCTCGGACGGTACCCTGACAGCACCTCTGGACGAGGGCCCGCCGGCTCCCGCCAGGCAGTTGTTACGGGCGGGCTGAGGCACGTTACTGCGCCTGGTAGCGGGCCAGGGAGGGCTTGGCCGCCCCCGAAGCGTCGTACAGGCCGTAGAACAGGTTGGCCCCCGGGTTGTCCTGCCACTGGAACCAGGTCACCGCCGCCACGTAGCCCGCGTCCTGGGCCGCCCAGTACAGCGCGTCCACGTTCAGCGCCTGCTGGTTCGTCGTCAGCCCGCCAGGGCCGGTCGCCCAGCCGCCCTCGGTCACGACGGTGCGCTTGGGCGTGCCCGCCCCCTCCGCCGCCGTGTAGGCGCCGCGCAGCCAGTCCAGGTAGGCGTGGAGGGTGGCCGGGGTGCTGTAGCCGCCCTGGTCCCCGTAGAGGTGCTGGCCCACCGCGTCGAGCGGGTAGCGGCCGGTCTGCTGCTTCACCGCGGTCCACAAACCGGGCGGCGCCGTGCAGGAGCCGACGCCGGTGCCCAGGCAGTAGGTCGCCGCCAGGTAGTCCGCCCCGGCGTTGGTCGCGCTGTAGGCGCCGCCGATGCTGTGGCCGAACAGACCGCCGGAGATGAGCGTCACGTCGGCGATGGGGCTGGGGCCGCCCTTGATGGCCAGGTAGCTGTCGGCGAGCAGGGCGGCGAAGTTGGAGGGGTAGATGTACGAGCCGCCGGTGCAGATCGGACCGGAGCAGCTCAAGTAGACGTTGGGCTCGTTCCAGAGTTCCCAGAGCTTGACGTTGTAGGGCGGGCCGTGGAAGGCCTGCACCAGCGTGCGCAGGGCCGACGTATAGGTCGTGTGCAGGAAGGGATTATCCCCGTTGCCGCCCATGTTCTCGGTGTTGTTGGCCTGCCAGTCGGCCTGGTTGGTGTCGCCGGTGGCGCCGAAGCTGACCAGGCCGAGCACGCCGATGCCGGCCTGCTGGAACAGGGTGATGGCCTGGCCATAGGCGTTGAGTAGACTCGGCGTCCAGGAGGTCAGTCCCGCGGGCAGGCTGAAGTCGATGCGCACGAGGGTGGCGCCGGTGGCCTGGACGGAAGCCACCTCCTGCGGCGTGACCATGAGGGAGCCGTTGCCGAGGTTCACGACCCAACCGATGTCCAGGGCCTTCTGCACCCCGGCAGGGGAGGGAGTGGGCGATGGCGTAGGGCTGGCAGTGGCAGTAGAGGTCGGTGTTAGCGTAGCCATCTCCGTCGCCGTGAGCGTCGGCGTCGCGGTCAGGGTAGCTGTCGCCGTGGGCGTTGGTGTTGGGGTCAGGGTAGCAGTTGCTGTGCCGGTCACCGTCGCCGTTGTCGTTATGGTCGAGGTGGCAGACGCGGTGATGGTATCCGTCGCGGTCACGGTTGCCGTCGTGGTCATAGTGGGCGTATCCGTCGCCGTGATGGTCACCGTTCCCGTCACGGTGGGGCTCGCGGTCGGGGTGGAGGTGGCCGCCTGGGTAGCAGTGAGCGTCGCGGTGGACGTGATGGTCGCGGTAGGCGTCAGCGTTGCCGTGAGCGTGGGGCTGGGCGCGGTCGTCGCCGTCGAGGTCGCCGAAGGAACAGGCGTCGAGGTGGCGGTTGGGGTGGGCGTGAAGGTGGGGAAGGGCTGCGAGGAGGTGGGCGCCAGCGCCCACAGGTCGTTGGCCGCCCCCACCCCCGCCACCCGGCCCCCGAAGAGCAGCGCCTCGCCGTCGGCGTCATCCCACACCATGGACGTCATCTGGCGCAGCGGCGGCGCCCCCGCCGCGCTCAGCGGCCGCCACGTCGCGGCGGAGGGCTCGTAGCCCCAGGTGTCACTGGCGTTGCCGTTCAGGCCCAGGCCCGGCCCCACCAGCAGGTGCGCCTGCTGCCCGTCCCAGGCCCCCGCCGCCGCCCCGCGCCCCGCCGGCTGCCGGCGCGCCTCGTCGAAGGCCCAGCCGGCCCCCGCGCTCCACGCCCAGGTGTCGCTGAGCGCGGAACTGGCGGCGTTCTTGCCCCCGAAGAGGCGCAGCAGGTGCGCCAGGGGGTCCCAGGCCGCCAGCGCCCAGGCGCGCGCCGGCGGGTCGCTCGGCCCCGTGCCGGGCGCCAGCAAGGCCCAGCTCCCGCCCGCCGCCGCGGGCGTGAAGGCCCACAGCTCGCCCGTCACCGCCAGCGGGGCGTCGGCGGTCTCGCCGCCGTAGACCAGCAGGCGGCCGCTATCGCCGTCCCAGGTGGCGCTGGCGCGCGAGCGCGGGGCGGGGGCGCCCGCCGCCCCCGGGGCGGAGAGCGTGGCCCAGGCGTCGGTGGCGGGGGTGTAGGCCAGCACGTCGTCGAGCAGGCCGGGGCGGGCGCCCGTCCGCTGCTGGCCGCCGAAGAGCAGCAGGCGGCCGGTGGCAGCATCCCAGGCGCCCGCCGCGCCGAACCGCCCTTGCTGGGGCGCAGCCGAGGCCAGTTGGGTCCAGGTGTTGGCGGCGGGGCGATAGGCCCACAGGTCGGACAGGGCCACGGAGGCCGCGGTGTTGGTGCCGCCGAAGACGAGCAACTGGCGGTCGGCGGGGTCCCAAACCTCGGTGGCGTCCTGGCGAGCGGGCGGCACGACGGGGCCCTGGGCGATCTGCGTCCAGGCCCATGAGACGGGCAGGACGGTTGTGGTCGGCTGCGCCGTCGGAGTCGGGGACGGCGTGGCCGTCGCGGTATTGGTCGGAGTTGGAGTCAGCGTGGCTGTTAGAGTCAGTGTAGTTGTTGGAGTCAGGGCCGGTGTCGATGTTGCGGTTGCCGTTACCGACCCGCTGGCGGTGCTCGTAGCGGTCATGGTACCCGTCGCCGTTGGAGTACCCGTAGCGGTGCCTGTGATGGTCGCCGTCGCCGAGACGGTTTGACTGGCAGCCGGCGCCGGCGTGGCAGTCAGGGTAGCCGTGAGCGTTGCGGTGAGCATCGGGGTCGATGTCGCCGTGGCAGTGCTGCTGGGAGCCAATGTCGGTGTGGCCGTGCTGGTTGGAGTAGGCGTCGGCGTCGCCGTATTGCTCGGGGTTGGAACCGGTGTAGGTGTGCTACTGGGAATCGGCGTGGCCGTGTTGGTGGGAGTCGGCGCCGGCGTAGATGTGCTACTGGGTGTTGGCATGGCGCTGGGCGTCGGGGATGGCGTGTTCGACGGTGGCACTGTCGCAGAGGCGGTCGGAGACGCGGCCGGAGGGAGGCCGGCAGAGGACTCCGTCGCCGTGGGCCGGCGCGTTGGCGCGCCGGTCGGTTGCTGCAATGGTATCGCCAGACGCCAGGAACGTCCGCCGTCGCTACTGCGATAGCGGCCGGCGGGAGGAGAGCCGGGACCCTGTCCGCCCAGCGCGTCGGCCAGCAGGGCTGCCGGCGCAGACGGATCAAACTGTAGCCCAACCACGCTGAAAGCGCGGATGGTGCGTTGCGCCGGGTCCTGGTCGTAGGGCAGACCGGCGTTGCGGGACGCCAGCACCTTGCCGTTGACCAGCACATACAGCCCGCCTACCGCGGCATCGCAGTCCCGATTGAGATAGTAGCCCGCCGTCCCGCGCGTGGCCACGTAGAGCGTATCGTCGGCCTGGCGGTCCAGCATGATCGTCGCAATCGTCGTGTAGCGGGCCGGAGCGCAACTCTGGCGATCACGCTGCAGCGTGTGCGGGCCGGGCGTGAGGACGGTCGTCCAGTGCAACCCTCCGTCTACACTGCGCTGCACCGTCGGACCCGCGATGCGATACGCCGCGCCGAGCCGGGGCGGCACCGTCCGGCAGGGGCGCGGCGCACAGTTGACACGCACGTCGGTCTGGCGGGCGGCCCGGGCGACAACCGGCGACGCCGCCCCGTTCAGGCTGCCTATCCATAGCACACTCAGCAGCACGTATGCGGCGCCACGCTTGCCCGGCCACGTCCAACCGGATGACCGACGCCCCGACCTGCCTCCGAGTGGACCCTTCAAGCCTGTGATTGAGCGTCTGCACATAGGTCTAACCGGCGCCCCTGGTATTCCTCTAGTGACGTCCGCCTCCGCGTGCCCGGACCGAATCCTGCCCTCCTGAGCGGTGAACAGGAGCGGGACCGGTGCCCGCAGCTCGCGGGTCAATTCGCAGTTGTGCTGATAGGCGGCCTCCTAACCGGATGTCGCAGGTGCATTGTATACGTCGCGGCGACGGCTGACATGATGCAATTCTCACGTGTTGTGCACGCAGCGGCTACCAGTCCGCGGTTTGGCGGGATCCTGAGCACCAACCCATCAGGCCTGCGATCGCGCAGCTCACACCCGACCCGTAGCGTCGCCGGGCTATACTAGGTAGTATCAATCGAGTCACTATCTCACCCGCGCCGGAGACTTGGGGATAACGGACATGACACAGGCAGATGCGGTACCGGTCAGGATTCTGGTCGCCAAGCCGGGGCTGGACGGGCACGATCGTGGGGCCAAGGTGATCGCGCGCGCCCTGCGCGACGCCGGCTTCGAGGTAATCTACACGGGGCTGCGGCAGACGCCGGAGCAGATCGTCAGCGCGGCCATTCAGGAAGACGTCGCCGTGGTGGCTCTCAGCATCCTCTCCGGCGCGCACATGACGCTGGTGCCACGCGTGGTGCAGTTGTTGCGCGAGCAGGAGGCCGGCGACATCATGGTGCTGGCGGGAGGCACCATCCCCGACGCCGATATCCCGAAGCTCAAAGAGGCCGGCGTGGCCGAGGTCTTCACCCCCGGCACCGACACGCGCGACGTGGTGGCCTATCTGCGCCAGCACCTGCACGCGCCGGCCTGAGGCGTCTCTCAGATATGGCCATCGATGTCGAGGCCGGGACCGCCGGGCTGAGTACCCTGGCCGCACCGCCCGGCTCCCTGTCGATACCGTTGGCGCCGATGGTCGGGTGCTTCGGTGTCGCGCCGCCCGACGGGCAAACCATCGCGACGACGACCTCTGGCCAATATGGCGGCAATATGGACTACCCAGGCTTCACGGCCGGCGCGACGGTCTATCTGCCCGTCTTCGTCCAGGGTGCCCTGTTCTTTATCGGCGACGGGCACGCCGCGCAGGGCGATGGGGAGATCGTGGGAACGGGGATAGAAACGTCCTTTGATGTCCAGTTCACGGTCCGGATCCTCAAGGGCAAGACCATCGCCTGGCCGCGCGGTGCAGATCTATGCGCCCATCGAAGTCGCCTGCTACGACATCATCGGCAAGGCCGTGGGCCGTCCTGTCGCCGACCTGCTCGGTGGCCGTTATCGGGATGCGGTGGCCTTCCCGGCGCGGGCACATTGCCAATCCAGGGAGCAGCAGTGTCCGGCGCGGCGATGATCAGGGAATCAGCAGCGTCTTCAGATTGTCGCCGCCGCGCGCGGCCTCCATGGCGTCCGGGAACTCGGCCAGCGGGAACTCGGCGCTGATCAGGCTCTTGACGTCGATGCTGCCGTCCGCGATGGCGCCGATGGCCAGTGGATAGCAGTAGGGGCCCAGGTGGCTGCCGTGCACGTTGAGCTCTTTCTGGTCGCCCACCAGGTTCCAGTCGATGGTAACCGGCTCGTTGAGCACGCTGAAGGCGACCAACGTCCCCAGGCGTCGGATCATCTCCAACCCCTGCTGCGGCCCCTTTGCGCTGCCGGTGACTTCGATATAGACGTCGCAGCCGTAGCCCCCGGTCAAGCCTTTGACCCGGGCGGGCGCATCCTCCTCCAAGGGGTTGATCGCCACGTCGGCTCCCAGCCGCAGAGCAAGGTCGAGGCGGTAGTTCTTGGTGTCCAGGGCGATGAGCTGTCCGGGGTTGTAGCGTTTGGCCGCCTGCAACATGCACAGCCCGATATTGCCGACGCCGGCGATCACCACGCTGTCGCCCGGCTTGATCTCGCCGCGCTGGACGGCGTGGATGGCGCAGGCCAGCGGCTCGATGTAGGCGGCCTCGCGCGGGGAGACGCGCGCATCGATCTGGTGGATGATGGCGTTGGCCGGATAGATCATGTAGTCGGCCCAGCCGCCCTCGGCGCGCCCGCGCTTGAAGCCGAAGATGACGTGGGGCTCGCACATCCAGTACTGCCCGTTCTTGCAGTAGCGGCAGCGGCGGCAGGGGATGATCTGCTCCGCCACCACGTGATCGCCCACGGCCACGCCGTGGCGCTCGGCCGCCCCTTCGCCCAACTCGACCACGACTCCGGCGAACTCGTGGCCGGCCACGACCGGCGCCTCGCAGTAGCCCCCAGCGCCGTTCTCGCCCCAGAAGAGCGGACCGCCGGTATAGCACTTCATATCGCTGGCGCAGATGCCGGCGGCGCCGACCCTGACCAGCACCTCGCCGGGTCCCGGTGCGGGCCGCGCGATCTCTTCCACGCGGAAATCGTATGGCCCGTGGCAGACCACGGCCCTCATCGTCTCGGATGCCATCTTGCCCTCCTGTGTTGCCGCTGACTGTCCCTCCATTATGCCTCAGGTGGCCGTGCCAATACGACACCGGCGCGCTCGCCGAGCGGCGGGCAGAGATGATGTCAGTCGGATACGGGCGGCGTCACCCGGCTGCCCCAATCGCTCAGGATGCGCGCGGCCTCGGCGACCGTCCCCTGCACGACCTGCGCCGCCGGCAGCAAGGAGTCGATCAGCCCGGCCCCTTCGCCGGCCAGCACGATCATCTCGGCGGTATTCCCTTCCTGCTCGGCCCGCTGCAGATCGCTCAGGGCCCCGGCGCGCACCTCGCGCAGTTCCTTTTCGCGACCCTGCCAGCGCGCCGTGAGGTTGTTGCGCAGGCCGCGCGCCTGCACGCCCGGCCACTCCTCGCCCCAGATCAGGTCGAACATCTCGCTGGCCAGGGTGCTGCCGGGAGCGGCGCCCAGGATGGCGTTCTTGTCGCGGGCGTCGATCGGCGCTTCGGGCGTGGCCAGGAAGCGCGTGCCCATCAGCACGCCGGAAGCGCCCAGGCAGAGCGCCGCGGCGAGGCCGCGCCCGTCGACGATGCCGCCGGCCGCTAGAACCGGGCGACCACCGGCGACCGCCACGACGGCCGGCACGATGGTGGTCATGGCGGCGGGACCCATGTGGCCGCCCGCCTCCATGCCCTGCGCAATCAGCACATCCACGCCGGCCCGGCAGGCGCCGATGGCTTCCTCGACGGTGGTCGCCTGATAGATCGTTTTGGCGCCACTGTCGCGGGCGCGGGCAATGGCCGTGGAGGTCGCCGGATCTCCGCGAAAGAAGGTGAAGACGGGCACGCGCTCGGCCAGGCAGGCCGAGAACGTCTCTTCGTCGAGGCGGTGCAGCACGAAGTTGACGCTGAAGGGCTTGCCGGTGCGCGCGCGTATGGCCCTGATCTCGGCCACCGCCTCGCCGGCCGGACGGCTCAGGCAGCCGAGCGTGCCCAGGCCGCCGGCCTCGCTCACGGCGGCTACCAGGCCGGCGCTCGTACCATGGCGCGCCATGCCCGCCTGCACGATGGGATGCGTGATGCCCAAAACGTCGCAAAGATCGGTGTGGATCATGCTCAAGCCTCCTCTCCATTCACTTCAACGCGCGACGCCACGCGATCATAGAGGGCGACAATATCCCCGGTTGTACGGTTCGCCCCGGCCATCCCGTACTTGCCCTCACGTCCTTTGTCCCGCAGCTTACATGCACTTGCATACTACCGCATCAACCACGGGCACCGACGGATGCCCTATTATCCTCAATAGGAATGACAGGTATGCTTGACGGCGGAGGTACGGGGTGCTGGGGAGTGTGATTGACGCGGCCTTGCTGGGACTGGCGGAGCGCGAACAGGAGTTGATTGAGCGGGCAGAGGTGTTAGGGCGCGGCATGGTCGCGGCCAATGCGACGGCCGTCGATCGCGGCATGCAGCCGCTGGACGGCCACCTCGCGGCCCTGGCCGAGGTCGGGCTGAGCGGCATCAATGTGTCGCCCGACTTCGGCGGCAGCGGCGTCGGCCAGCGCTGCGAGTTGCGTATCCTGGAGGCCCTGGCTTACGGCGACGGCACCACGCCGTTCGTGATCGCCCAGCACTTCGGCACCTGCCTCATGCTCGCCGCCAGCTCGAACGTAACGCTGCGCGAGGCCATGCTGCCGCCGCTGGCGCGCGGCGAGCGCTGGGCCGGCTTCGGCATCTCCCATGTGCGGCGCGAGGGCCGGCCGGTCCTGGCCGCCGCTCCGCACGGCAGCGGATACCGTTTCGACGGGACGATTCCCTGGATCACCGGCTACGGGCTGTTCGACAATATCATCATCGCCGGGACGTTGCCCGACGGCCGGACCGTCTCGGCCTGGATCGAGCTGCGAGAAAGCCCCCAGATCCGCTTCAGCCCGCCCATGGAGTTGGTGGCCATGAACGCCGCGCAGACCGTCTCGGCCACGGTTGAAGGATTGGTCGTGGCGGGGGATGAGGTCGTCGATGTGGGGCCAAACGCGTTGCGCGGTCGCCCCAACGCGCCGACCGTGCCCTGCCTGTTCGGCCTGACCCGCGCCTGTATCGACGACCTGGCCGCGCTGGCCGCTCGCCGCGGTGCGGCGGCCTCGGCCGGGGCTGCCGAGAGGTTTGGCGGGCGCCTGCATCAGCAGCGCCTGGAGTTCTACGCGCTGATGTCCGGGCAGCCGGGTGGCGACAGCACGCCGGCCCTGTCGCGGGCACGGGCGGCCGCCACGCGGCTGGCCCTCGACGCCGCCGGGGCGCTCATCGTGGCGGGAGGAGGCGGCTCGAACGCGCTGACCAACCCGGCCCAGCGCCGCCTGCGCGAGGCATCCGTCTTCGCCACGTGGGGCCTTTCCGCCGAGTCAATCGACGAGGCCGTGACGGCCTTTGCCGGCAGAGAGTAGCTGGCAGGAACCGGCGACGGGAGTTGGACGAAACGTACCAATGGTTGCTATGACACTGATTACCGGCGCCACCTGTGCGACCGGTGTGCATTGGGATGCGCGGACCCTCCGCCCTGGCCGGCATGACATAGCCGACCGAGACACCATGACGGGACACCGTGTCTCGGTCGATCGGGAGTTCAGCGTGAGCGAGATGCAGGTGTGGGCCGGCGGTCACGCCAACCGCCGGCCCCCACCTAACTTCTGTTGCCGTTACGGGCAGGGAGTGGGTGGTCGCGTGCCCTGCGTGAGGCGGACCGTCGTCCCGTAGACGGCCCAGCCGGTCGGGTTCTCCGATTTGATGCGCCCGATGTAGTTGCAGGTGTAGTCGACCACCGTGGTGAGGCTATAATTGAAGCCGGCTGCCCGCAGGGTAGTGCCGGCGCCGTAGGTGAGCTGGCCGACCACGTTGGGGATGTTCCCGCCGGGCATCAGCGGCGAGGCCCAGGCGACGGCGTTGACGTATTGGTTGACGAAGGCCCAGCTCAGCTCGCCCCAGCCGTTCAGACCCCAGCCCGTGCCCCACGAGTTCTCGATCCACAGCCCGTTGGCGTCATACTTGGTCGCGAACACGACGTGGCCGCCGCGCGACGTCTCGCCGGGTTGCGGCAGGCCGACCAGGGGGTTGGACGCGGTGGCATGATCGAACTCCGGGTAGATGGGCAGGGCGATCACCACCGGGTTGCCGCCGGCCAGGATGCTCTCGATATTGGATTGCTGGTTCACGCCGTCCACCTCGTTATAGGAGGCGATCTTGATGTGCACGGCGTTGGCGGTCTCCGCCTGCGTGGGGAGGTCCGTGTAGTCGTAGTCGCCCTGGGTGTAATCGGCGCGCGTGTCGATCCCCTGCTGCTGCATGATGTTGAAGTTGTCGTGGATGTAGGTGCCGACGTTCTGCCCGTGCACTAACTGGCTGTAGAGATACATGGGCGCGTAGCTGCCGGCGCCGTTGGCGCCGCCCGCCGGATAGTAGCCGTCGCGTTTGGCGTACCAGCCGCGCAGATAATAGCCGACGGCCCAGGAGACGCACGAGTTGAGGGGATTCTGATTGCCGACGGGGGGATTGTACTGGCTCAAATCGACGGACGCTGGCAGGGAAGCCGGGGTGGCGATGGAGGGAGCGGGCGAGTTGGCAGACGAGGCGGCCGCGCTGGGCAGGTAGCCGAGGGCGTTGAGGCCGCGGATGTTGCCACTGGGCATCCCGTCGGCGCGCAGAGCGGCGGCGGGCGGGGTCAGGGGGCCGGCGACGGCGGCGCTGCTCGTGGGGACAGCGGTGGCGGTGGGCGCCTGGTCGGCCGAGACGGGGCCGGCGAGGGCGAGGCTAAGGACGGCGAGTGTGATCGAGGCGATTAAGCGGGCAGGGCTGATGGTCATTTTCACGTTTCGTTCTCCTGTTGCAACTCGTTGTACTGGTCACGTCTGGTGCCGGGAGGAAACCTCGCCTCCGCGGTCGGTGCATGATCGCCGGTGGTTCGGACGCGGCGGCCTGCCACGTCGCCTGAGCCGGCCGGCCACTGTTGCGGCCGGCGCGCCATGCGCTTCACTTCCTTGCTGGTGTGTCACCCCTTTCGGTCCACCTGGGGAGTCGCGTTATCTCCCCGTCTCTTGTCCTCCAGTCTGGGATCAGGCCGGTCGCAGCACCACGTAAAACTCCCAACAGCGCTCCCAAAATCACTCCCAAAATGACGGCGGGCGTGTCGGGATGCCATGTGGTGATTCCGGTGACACGGCGGGCACACCTGTGTTATCCTCACAGCCAGCGGCCCGACGCCCGGGATGCGCTGCCAGGCAGACCGGAGCGCGTGGGGTCTGGCGGTAGACTGAGTCCGGGGACGGCGCGCGGGTGCATCCGGGCCCCGGGTTGTGTGGAGGGCCGCACGTGGGCGAGGGGCTAGCGGGGTAAGGTGGAGCGGAAGGTGGAGACAGCCCAGGCGTCCCCACTCGGCGCGCTGCTGGTGCGCACGCGCAAGCGCGCCGAGCTGACCCAGGAGGAGCTGGCCGAGCGCGCCACCGTGAGCGTCAACACCATCAGCAATCTGGAGGCGGGGCGCGGCCACCTGCCCCGGCAGGCTACGCTCGACCTGCTGGTGGACGCCCTGGCCACGGCGCTCGCGCTCACCCCGGCGGAACACGCGGACCTGCGGACAGCCTTCCGGGAGGCGTTCCGTGCCAGCAGGGAGCCGCGGCCGGCATCGGGCATGGCCGAACCGGTCCCGCCGGGACAGGTGGCCGCCGCGCCCGTACTCCCAACAGGTACGCTCACCTTCCTGGTTTGCGCCCCGGCGCGGGTACCTGATGACCGTCCGGACCAGGCGCGGGCCATGGATGCGTTCCTCCCGCAACTGGCCATGCTGGTGCAGCAAGCCGTGCCGCGGCACGGGGGATGGCCGGTGGATCCGCCCGAGGGGCCGGACGGCGCCGTGTGCGTCTTCCCGCGGGCGGACGCGGCCGTGCTGGCCGCCTGCTCCCTCCAGTTGGCGCTGCGGGAGCGGGCGGGAGCGTCCGAGGCGTCTGCCGAGCGAGCACCGGTCTGCCTGGCCCTGCATACGGGGTGGGCCGAGCCCGGGACCGGAGACTACGCCGGGCCGACCCGGCGCCGGACGGCGCGGCTGGCCCGGCTGGGCCAGGCCGGCCAGCTTCTGCTGACCGCGGCCACGCGGCAGTTAATCGGACGCTCCCTGCCGGCAGGGGCACGTCTGCAGGAGGTGGGCCGGCGCCGATTGAGCGTGGTGGAGCGCCCGCAGACCCTCTATCAGCTCCTGCCGGCAGGGCAAGCCGCCTCCTTCCCCCCGCCGCGAGCGCTGCCCACACCCTCCACCAACCTGCCCCTGGAACTGACCAGCTTCATCGGGCGAGAGCGGGAGCAGACGGCGGTGAGCGCGCTGCTGGGGCAGGCGCCGCTGGTGACACTGGTGGGAGCGGGCGGCTGCGGGAAGACCCGGCTGGCGCTGGCGGTGGCGGCGGATCTACTGGAGGAGTACCCGGACGGGGTGTGGCTGGCAGAGCTGGCGGCGCTGCGGGAGCCGACATTGGTGCCCCAGGCGGTGGCCACGGCGCTGGGAGTGCGCGAAGGCCCCGGCTGTCCCCTCGCGCAAGCGCTGGCCGACCACCTACAGGCCAAACACCTGCTGCTGGTGCTCGACAACTGCGAGCAACTAGTGGGGGCCTGCGCGGAGCTGGCGGCGCTGCTCTTGCGGCGCTGCGCGCACCTGCAGATCCTGGCCACCAGCCGGGAGCGGCTGGGCGTCGGGGGCGAGCGCAGCTATCGCGTGCCCTCGCTCGCGCTGCCGGCGTCGGAGGAGCAGCCCACGCTCGCGGGATGGCGCGCCTACGAAGGGGTGCGGCTGTTCGTGGAGCGGGCGCAGGCCTGCCGGCCGGACTTCGAGCTGACCGAAGAGAACGTGGCGACGGTGGCGCAGATTTGCCGGCGGCTGGACGGGATACCGCTGGCGATCGAGCTGGCGGCGGCGCGCGCGGACAGCTTGCCGGTCGGGATGATTGCAGCGCGGCTGGAGCAGAGTCTGGGGGTGCTGACGGGTGGGCCACGGGACGCACCGCCGCGGCACCGGACGCTGCGCGCGACGCTGGATTGGAGCTGGGAGCTGCTGGGGGAGCCGGAACGCGTACTGCTGCGCCGGCTGGCCGTGTTCGCCGGCGGTTGGGTGGTCGAGGCCGCGCAGGCGGTGTGCGGCGGGGAGGAACTGACGGGCTGGCCGTTGTTGGGGCTGCTGAGCGCGTTGGTGGGCAAATCGCTGGTGGGGCTGCAGGAGAGCGGCGGGGCGGGACGCTACGGCCTGCTGGAGACGGTGCGTCAATACGCGGCCGAGCGGCTGGCCGAGGCCGGGGAAGCGGGCGCGACGCGGGACCGGCACCTGGATTGGTGCGTGGCGCTTGCGGAGGAGGCCGCGCCCCGGCTGATGGGGCCGGGGCAAGAGGCGTGGCTGGCGCGGCTGGAGGCCGAGCACGACAACTTGCGGGTGGCGCTGGGCTGGGCACGCGAACGGGGAGACGGCGAGCGCGGGCTGCGGCTGGCGGCGGCGCTGTGCTGGTTCTGGTACCTGCGTGGCTATCTCAGCGAGGGGCGCGCCTGGCTCGAGGAGGCGCTGACCCGCGCTGGGGACGCGCCGGCCGCGCTGCGCGCCGCCGCCCTGAATGGGGCCGGCAACCTGGCGAGCGACCAGGGCGAGTACGGGCAGGCGGAGGCGCTGTACGAGGCATCCCTGGCACTACGGCGAGATCTTGGGGACAAGCGGGGCATCGCCGCCTCGCTCAGCAACCTGGCCGGGGTGGCGGAGCGACGGGGCGACTACGCGCGCGCGGTGCCGCTGTTCGAGGAGGCGCTGGCGCTGGCACGCGAGATTGGCGATACGTCGAGCCTTGCCAAGACCTTGGGCAACCTGGGCCTGGCGTTGGGGCACCAGGGCGACCTGGAGCGCGAGGAGGCGCTGTTCGAGGAGGCCCTTGGGCTGTTTCGGGCGCTGGGCGACACGCACAGCATCGCCGGTGCGCTCGATAACCTGGGGCAGGTGGCCTTCCAGAGGGGTGAGTACGAGCGGGCACGGGCGCTGCACGAGGAGGCCCTGGCCCTGTTCCGTGCGCTGGGTGCCCAGCGGGGCATCGCCGGCGCGCTCACCAACCTGGGTGCGGTGGCAGAGCGGCAGGGCGACTATGAGCGGGCGACCGCCCTGACCG
>Ga0209062_1003721_pt1 | contig 17107 bp, 15 predicted proteins | sample Coa_R2_2_FD_187158 | JGI IMG/M metagenome (GOLD analysis project Ga0209062, IMG submission 187158) | Surface soil microbial communities from Centralia Pennsylvania, which are recovering from an underground coalmine fire - Coalmine... | ecosystem: Environmental > Terrestrial > Soil > Unclassified...
CAAAAAGGACAGGACCAACCGCATAAAGTCTGAGACGTAACTCCTGAATTATCCGGTTTCAGCGGATCTCTACCATTAGAGCACAGCGGGTGCGAAACTCCACAATCTTCAAACACCCGCGCCGCCCACGCCGATGAGGTCAAAAAATGACGCGCTTGCGCACCGCGTACAGGATCAACTCCGCCAGGCTGTGCAGATTCAGCTTGTCCTGAAGATTCCGGCGATGCGTCTCCACGGTGTAGAGGCTCAGGTTCAGCCGGGCGGCGACGTCTTTATTCGATTTGCCCTCGGCGATCAGTTGCAGGATCTCGCGCTCGCGCGCGGTGAGAAGCTCATAGCTGTCCTCGACGCCGCGCGTGCGGATCTCGCGAACGTAATCCTCCACCAGCATGCGGCTGATCTCCGGACTGAAAAACGTCTTGCCCTGCCGCACCGCCTTGATCGCGTCGATCAGATCGCCTTCGGCCGAATCCTTCAGCAGATAGCCCTTGGCGCCGGCTTTGAGCGCGCGCAGCACGTAGCCCTCGTCGGAATGCATGCTCAAAATGACCACCGCGATCCCCGGCCGCACCGCGATCATCTGCTGCGCCGCTTCGATCCCGCTCAGATTCGGCATGGCGATATCGAGAATCACGACGTCGGGGTTGGTCGCCTGAGCCTGCTCCAGCGCCTGGCGCCCGTCGGCGGCTTCGGCGACCACGGTGAACTCCGGCTGGCTTTCGAGCAGCAGCCGCAGCCCGCGCCGCATTACGTTATGATCATCCGCGAGCAGAATGCGAATGGGCTTCACGCGTCTCCTCGTTTTTTTGTTCCAGCGGCAATTCGACCAGAAGGACCGTTCCCGCGCCCGGCTCGGAATGAACGCGGCACGATCCGCCAAGCCGGGTCACGCGCTCCTGAATCCCCAGCAGTCCCAGGCCGCGAACCTGGCGCGGATCGAACCCCTGGCCGTCGTCCTGAATGGACAACGTCAGACGATCGCGGCCCTGTTCGACGCGGATGCGGACGCTGGAGGCTTTGGCGTGCGAGGAGGTGTTGTGCAGCGCCTCCTGCACCACGCGATAGATGCAGGTTTTATATTCTTCGGGCAGATCATCGCCCTGCAACTCGGCGGCGACGCTCACATCGATCGAAGTGCGCTTGGACACCTCGCGCGCCTGCCATTTAAGGGCCGGGACCAGGCCCAGATCGTCCAGCATCGACGGCCGCAGCAGCAGAGCCATGTTGCGCACCACGCGAATCGTGCTTTCGACCAGGCCCTTGATGCTCTCCACCTGCGCGCGCGTGTGCTCCGGGGAGCGAACGCCTAATCCGGAGGATAAATTCCGCAGCTCGATCAGCACCGCCGACAACGATTGGCCGACTTCGTCGTGCAGCTCGCGCGATAGCGCCCGCCGCTCGCTCTCCTGCGCCTGCACCAGCCGGGCGGAGAGATCCTTTAACTCGCCGCGCGCCTGCATGGCTTCCTGGTAGCGCTCGTGCGCCTGCATTTCCAGGCGAAGAATGCGGCGGATGCTGAACGCAGTCATTCCTAATCCGAAAGCCAGCGCCGCCAACAGCGTGATCGCCAGCCGCGCCTGAAATTTTTTCAACAGCCCGACCACTTCCGCGTTTCCCGCCTTGAGCTGTTGTTCATTCATGACCGCGATTCGATCCGCCATTTCGAGCATGTTCTGACGCCGCGGAAAAACTTCATCGCGCAGGAAAAGGTATCCGAGCCGCTGCCGCTCCTCCGGGCTCCAGCGAAAAACCGGCGCGAGCGTTTGCCAATAATCCGCCAGTTCGGCGCGCAGCGTCGTATAGTGCCTGGTCTCGCCGGGCGCGAGCTGCTCACCGTAGGATTGAAGCGCCGCTTCCATTTGCCGGCGAACCTGTTCGAGGCTGGCACGGTAGTTTTCTGCGCGCGATGGTTCCGGCTCCAGCAGGTAATCGCGGACGTAGGTGCCGGAAACATAAACGTCGGAGCGGATTTCGTTGAGGACGCGATTTTGAAACAGAAATTGCGCGCGAATCCGATCGTCGCTTGAATAAAAATTGTGCAGCACGCGGAGCGCGTCGATACCGGCCAGAGCCATGATTGCCAGCACGCTGCCGAAGCCGATCGCCAGCGCCAGCCGGCTATTGCGCACCACGCTAAAGTCTTGCATTCACGCTTCTATTTTCCAGCCTAACCGATGAGCGGCATGGGCCGCCAGGGCCGCGGGCCGATCCGGCCGCCGCGATAGGATGGATAGCAATGGCCGGCAAAACGATCAGCGAAAAAATTCTTTCGGCGCATTCCGGCCAGGACGCGCGCGCGGGAGCGGTGGTCACCTGCACGGTGGACGCGGCGATGGGCACCGACGGATCGATTCCCATGGCCATCGATTATTTCGAAGCGATGGGCGGCGAGCGCGTTTTCGCGCCGGAAAAAGTCTTTTTCGCGCTCGATCATTACGCGCCCGCGCCCAGCCAGACGACGGCGCGGCTTCACCAGCGAATGCGCGAATTCGCGCAGCGGCACGGCATTCGCGTGTGGGAAACCGGCGAAGGGATCGGGCATCAGTTGATGGTCGAATCCGGCTGCGTTAAACCGGGCGATCTGGCGGTGGGCGCCGATAGCCACGCGGTCACCTACGGCGCCTTGAACGCCTTCGCCACCGGCATCGGATCGTCGGATCTGGCAGCGGTTTGGATCACCGGCGAAATCTGGCTCCGCGTTCCGGAAAGCATCAAAGTAACTTTAGATGGCCAATTGAATCCCGGCGTTTTCGCCAAAGACGCCGCGCTGGAGCTGGCCCGGAAGCTGCGCGCGGACGGGGCCAATTATCAGGCGCTTGAATTTCACGGCGCTGCGCTCGAAATCGACGACAGGCTCGTTTTAAGCAATTTATGCGTCGAAATGGGTGCAAAAAACGGCATTTTTCCCGCCGACGAAAAAACATGGGCGTTTCTCGGCGCGGAATTTGAGGCGGTCACGGCGGATGGCGACGCGCGCTATGCGCGCGAAATTTTCCTCGATTTGCCGAAAATCGGGCCGCGAATCGCGCTGCCGCATAAAGTGGACCAGGTGGTTTCCATCGAGGAAGCCGAGGGCATCCCGGTGCAGATGGTTTATCTGGGGACCTGCACGGGCGGGCGCGCCGCGGATTTCCACCAGGCCCGCGACATTTTAAAACGCGGCGGCGGCATCGCGCCCGGCGTGCAGGTGGTGGTGACGCCGGCGTCGCGAGCGGTGCTCGAAACGCTCGCCGCCGACGGGACGCTGGCCGATTTCATCAAGATGGGGGCGGTGATCGTCACTGCCGGCTGCGGGTCCTGCTGCGGGACCTGCGGCGCGATTCCCGGCGACGGGGTGAACGTCATTTCCACGGCAAATCGCAATTTCAAGGGCAGAATGGGCAACGGCAATGCCTCGATTTATCTGGCGTCGCCGGCCAGTTGCGCCGCGGCGGCGGTGCGCGGCAAAATCGCCGATCCGCGAGAGTTTCCGGCATGAAAATCAACGGACGCGCGCGGCTTTTTGGCGACGATATCAACACCGATTACATTATTACTTCCCGCCGCAAGCGCGAAAGCCTCGATCCGGCGGTGCTGCGCAATTTTCTTTTTGAAGAAATCGACCCGCATTTCGCGGCCACGATTGAGCCGGGCGATGTGATCGCGGCCGGAAAAAATTTCGGCTGCGGATCGGCGATGGAGGTCGCGGTGACGGCCGTTCGCGGCGCCGGAATCGCGGCGGTGCTGGCGCGCAGCTTCGCGCGGACGTATTACCGCAATGCGGTGAATAATGGCCTTTACCCGCTGATCTGCGATACCTCGCGCATTCGCGAGGGCGATCGGTTATCGATCACCGCCGACGATCGTTTACGGGTCGAGAACCTTTCGACCGGCGAAGTCATTGAGGGTGAACCGCTTCCGCCCGCGCTTCTGCCGATTTTGCATGCCGGCGGCCTGGTACAGTATCTCCGCGCTCGCCGCTAATTTTTGCGGCGCCCCGCCGGCCCGATGGCGGTTTATTCCCCGCGAATCGTGCGGCGCGCTGTAACAATTCGAAATCGCAGAATTAGCTTGACAGGACGGGCATTCTATAACATACTGAGCGCTTCGAAAGTTTTCCGACAGGGGGGCAATTCATGGCGCGGGAAAGTGTGCATGCCAAGCTTGAGCGGGTCCGTCCGCCGCGAGTCCACGTAACTTACAACGTAGAGATCGGCAATGCGATCGAGCTAAAAGAAATCCCGTTTGTAATGGGAGTACTGGCAGATTTGAGCGGCATGCCGGAAGAGCCCTTGCCGAAAATCAAGGACCGGCGCTTTGTCGAGATCACGCCGGATAATTTCGATGCCGTGCTGGACAGCATGAAGCCGCGCGTGGCGTTTTCGGTGGAAAACAGGCTGTCGGAGGACCCCAACGCGGGCAAGATCGGCATTGACCTGTCGTTCAAGAGCATGGAGGATTTCGAGCCGGAGCAGGTGGCGCGCCGCGTGGAGCCTTTGCGGGAATTGCTGGAGCTGCGCACCAAGCTTTCGGATCTGGTGGGGACGTTGCAAGGCAATGAAAAGCTCGAACGGCTGTTACAGGACGTGATCAACGACGCCGGCAAGCTGGAACAAGTCCGGCACGAAATTTCGACGGATCAGCCGAAGGATGGGCAAAATTAATGGCAAAACGTCAGGGATCGGAGAAAACGGCGGCGGAGGCGACCGTCACCGCGGCCGCGCCGGCGCCAAGCCTGCTGGACAAAATTGTTTCCGAAGGCCGCGTGGGGCGCGATGAATCGGCCAAGGAGTGGGGCCGCGGGCTGGTGAAAGAGTTCGTCAAGCAGGTGCTCGACGGGCACATGACGGTAGCGCCGGATCTGGAGGCGATGATTTTAAAACGCATCGCGCAGATCGATCATCTGCTTTCGCTTCAATTAAATGAAATCCTGCATCACCCCAAGTTCCAGCAGCTTGAGGCGACCTGGCGCGGCATCCGCTACTTGCTGGAAAACAGCGAAACCGGCGTCAACCTGAAAATCAAGCTGTTCAACGCGACCAAGAAAGAAATTCTGCGCGATTTGCAGCGCGTGCCCGAATTCGACCAGAGCCAGATGTTTAAGAAGGTTTACGAACACGAATTCGGCGTTTTCGGCGGCGAGCCGTTCGGCGCGCTGATCGGGGATTACGAATTTGGCCGCGGGCCGGAGGACATCGAGTTTTTGGAAAGAATGTCGCAGGTGGCGGCGGCGGCGCATGCGCCGTTTATTTCGGCGGCGAGTCCGGAGCTGCTGAATCTTGAAAGCTTCACCCAGCTCGACGCGCCGCGCGATATCGCCAAGGTATTCGATACCACCGAATACGCGCGCTGGAAAGGATTCCGCGCCTCGGAAGATTCGCGCTACGTCTGTCTGACGCTGCCGCACGTTCTGCTTCGCGTACCCTATGGCAAGGACACCAAGCAGGTGGATGCGTTCCATTACGAGGAAGGCGTCACCGGGGCGGATCATTCGAAATATCTGTGGGGCAATGCGGCCTACGCGCTCGGCGCGCGCATCACCAATGCGTTTGCGCGGTACGGGTGGTGCGCGGCGATCCGCGGGGTGGAAGGCGGGGGCCTTGTCGATAGCTTGCCGTCACACACCTTCCACACCGAGCAGGGCGATGTCGCGCTGAAGTGCCCGACGGAAACGATCATCACCGACCGGCGCGAAAAAGAGCTGGCCGATCAGGGCTTTGTGCCTCTGGTGCACTGCAAGGGCACCGATTACGCGGCGTTTTTCAGCGTGCAGACGTGCCAGAAACCGAAGCTGTACAACACCGAGGAAGCCAACGCCAATGCCAGGCTTTCGGCGCAGTTGCCGTACATGATGGCGGTTTGCCGCTTCGCGCATTACATTAAGGCGATGATGCGCGATAAAGTCGGCAGCTTCGCCTCGCGCAAGGACGTCGAAATCTTCCTGAACAACTGGATCGTGAATTACGTGACGGAAGACGAGACGGCGTCGCATCAGGCCAAGGCGCTGCGCCCGCTGCGCCAGGCCAAGATCGAGGTCATCGAGGATAAGGCCAAGCCGGGCGTGTTCAAGGCGATTGCGTTTTTGCGGCCGCACTTTCAGCTCGATGAACTTTCCGTATCGCTGCGGCTGGTCGCGGAGCTTCCGAAGTCGACGCGCTAGTAATATCGGGGCTCGCGCATCGCCTCAGAAAGATGCGGCGGTAAGAAACACCGGCGGCGAAAAAAAAAGGAGCAAAAAGGCGGAACAACCGAAGTATTTTTATTTGAATCTGCAGTGCGCCGGCATCACCGGCAACTGCCAAAAGCAGAACCATCTGAAATGGCTCGAACTCGATAGTTGGAGCTTCAGCATGACGCAGCCGGCGCAGCCGGTAGTGGGCGGCGGATCGCCCAAGGGGTCGATGGCGACGGGGACTTTCTCGTTCACGATCAAGCACGCGGGTCCGCAGATTTTCAAGCAGGTGGCATCGGGGGCGCACATCGCCGGACCGGCGGAGTTCAACGCCGAGCGCGGCGGCGTCAACCAGGGCACCGGCACGGGATCGAATCCGTTCGGGGTTTACTTCAAGCTCCTGTTCAGCGATTTCGCCATTGTCAGCCGCAGTCTGGGCGGCGATTCCGGGCAGAAAACCGAGAATATTTCTCTGGCGTTCAGCCAGGTCACGCTCGGCTACGCGCAGTTGCAGAGCGGACAGTTGATGGGCATGGTCGACAAGACCTACAACATGAAGCAGAACAGCGTGGTCTAGCGAGGGTCGGAGAGGAGAAAAATCATGCCAATGTATCTCGATTTTCCGAGCGTGCCCGGCGAAAGCCAATCCCCGAACGGGAACTGGAACAACAAGATCGAAGTTCAACACTGGACCTACGACGTCAGCCTGGATCATTCGATGGAGGCTTCGACGGGGGTGGTCGCCTCCGGCTCGCGCGTCGGCTACATGCATATCACCACGGTGATGGGCAAGCACACACCGCTGCTGTTTGCGCTGCTGGCCAAAGGCGAGACGACGCCGGACGTTTATCTGCGTGTCAGCCAGCCGGGTCCCAATGGTCCCTACGAGGCCGAGACGTATCACTTGCAGTGGGTGGTGGTCAGCCATTATTCCACTTCCGGCCATCCCGGCAGCAGCAATCTGCCGCAGGAGCATTGGCAACTGGCGTTCATCGCCATGACCGAAACGTATCAGGACGTCAAAGACGGGCAGATCCAGCCGGCGATCACCAACGGATTCGATTTCGGCAAGGGCGTGGTGACGCAGTAATCGGCCGTGGAAAGCGCTCGAAAACTTTACGAAGCCGGGAAATTAAACGACGCCATCGATGCGCTGGGCGCGGAACTGCGCGACAATCCCTCCGACGCCCAGCGCCGAACTTTTTTATTCGAGCTGCTGTGCTTTGCCGGCCAGTGGGACCGGGCCGATAAGCAGCTCGATATTCTCGCCGGCATGGATTTATCCGGCGCGCCGGCGAACAGCAAGGACCGGCGCATCGGCGCGCTGCTTTATCGAGCCGCGATCGGCGCCGAACGCACGCGGCACGAAATGTTTAAAACGAAAACGCCGGAAAATAGCGCGGCGGCGGTCAGCGGGATCTTGAACGGCCAGGCTTACCAGTCGATCTCCGACGCCGATCCGCGCATCGGCGCGCGCCTGGAGGTGCTCGCCGGCGAAAATTATCTGTGGATCCCGCTGGAGCACATCGCCTCGATTGAAATGGAGCCGCCCAAGCGCCTGCGCGATCTGCTGTGGGCGCCGGCAACGGTCCGGACAGGGGCGGGATTTCACGGCGCGGAGTTGGGCGAAGTTTTGCTGCCGGTGGTCTCGCCGTTTTCCTGCGCGCATTCCGACGATAACGTCCGCCTGGGCCGGCTGACGGTCTGGGAGAGCATCGAGGGCGGCGTCGAAGTGCCGTTCGGACAGAAGATGCTGCTGGCCGACGGCGAAGAGATCCCGATTCTCGAGTTGCGAAAGCTGGAGATCCGCCCGGTGGCGGTAAACTAGTGTCCCGATTCGCAGACAGGTTGAGTTCTGGCAGGTTTGAAGTCCACCGCCGGTTGCCGCTGAGAATTAGCCGCCATGCCGATTGACGTCGAAGCGCTGCTTCAACCGATCTCCGTTGCGGCGCCCGCCGGCGCCGATCTTCGCTACCAGCCGATCACCGACCAGATAAAGGAAGCCCGCCGCGAAGATGAGGATTTAAATCCCGGGGTCTGGAAGCACGATCTTAAAACGGCCGACTACGCGCTGGTGTTTAAACTGTCGACCGAAGCGCTGTCCAAACGCGGCAAGGATTTGCAAATCGCAGCCTGGCTGGCCGAAGCGCTGCTGCGGCGCGAGGGATTCGGGGGGTTGCGCCAGGGACTAGATCTGGTCCGCAAGCTTCTTGAAAATTTCTGGGACACCGTTTATCCGCAAATGGAGGAGGACGGCGACCTGGAAATGCGCGCGACGCCGCTGCGCTGGATCGGCTCGCAGCTTGTATCCGGGATTCGATCCGTACCGCTGACCCAGGGCGGGCACAACTGGTACGACTATCGCGAAATGAAGGCGATTCCGACCGAGGAGGAAGCGAAGAACGATAGCGCGAAGCTGCAAAAACGCAACGAGGCGCTGGCGGGCGGCGCAATCTCGCCCGAGGAGTTCGAAAAAGGTTTTGAAACGACGCCGCTGGCCTTCAGCCAGCTTGTTTACGACAATCTGATTGCGCTCTCCGAATTTTTGCGCGATTTCGGCGAGTTCTGCGACGAAAAGTTCGGCGACTCCTCGCCCGATTTCAGCCCGCTTCGCAACGCCATCGAGGAAGTTCAGCAAACCGCGAAGATGCTGCTGATCAGGAAAGGCGGACTGCAAACTCCGGCGCCGCAGCCGGCGCAGGCGCCGGTTGAACTGGCGATCGCGACGCCGGTTGCGCCCTTGCCGCAATCGGTTCCCGCGGCCGCGGCCGCCGCGCCCGCTGCCGCGCCGATCGCCGTCTCTTCCGGACCGGAGCCGGCCAGCATCGACGACGCGACGCAGCGCATCATCGCGCTGAGCCGCTATCTTCGCGCCCAGCTTCCCTACAGCCCGATTTCCTACCTGATGATTCGCGCGCTGCGATGGGGCGAGCTGCGCGCCACCGGCGGCCGTCCCGCCGCGATGTTCCTTGAAGCTCCTCCGGCCGAAGTTCGGGTCGAGCTGAAACGCCTGGCGGCGGAAGGCAACTGGAACGACGTTCGGGAGCGCGCCGAAGACGCGATGGCCCGCAACTGCGGCCGCGCATGGCTCGATTTGCAGCGCTATTCGATCACGGCGTGCCGCACCTGCGGCCAGGACGCGATCGCGCAGGCGGTCAGCTCCGAGTTGAAAGCGCTGATCGCCGATTTCCCGCAGATTGTGGAATGGACGCTGGCCGACGATACGCCGGCGGCGAATCCGGAAACGATGCAGTGGCTGAAGGAAAATCATCTGATTCCCGGCGGCGAGCCGCAAAACGCCGAGGCGCCGCCGGTGATCGAGCCAACGGCATGGATTCCGCCGGCAGTGATCGAGCCGCCAGCGCCGCGCGAGAGCGCCGATGGCGAACCCGCGCCGCCCGATGCTTATGAGCTGGCCATGGAGGCGGCGCGCGGCGGGCGCATTCATGAAGCGCTGACGATTCTCTCCGATGAGATCGCGCGCGAGATCAGCGGCCGCGGCCGATTCCTGAGGAAGGTCCAGCTTGCGCAAGTCTGCCTTGCGACCGGCAACGACGAAATCGCGCGTCCGATCCTTGAAGGACTGGCGGGCGAAATCGAGCAGCGGCATCTGGAAGCGTGGGAGGGATCGGAGGTGATTGCGCAGCCGCTGGCGCTGCTCTATCGCACTCTTTTAAACAGCGGCGATTCCGATGGCACGCGACGCGAGCTGTACGCGCGCATCTGCCGTCTGGACCCCGTCCGCGCGCTCGGTCTGGGAAGATAAGCCGTGGCGCGCCGAGCGATTCCCAAAAGCATCCAGCCGAGCGTGCTCGACCGTCTGATCGATCGCGAACCCAACCATCGCAACGAGCCGGCAAGCTGGCGCACGCAATCTCTCAAGGAGCTGAAAAGCTCGGTCCGGCGGGATCTCGAATGGCTGCTCAATTCGCGGCGCACGCCGCTGGAGCCGCCGCAGTCGTTTAAAGAACTGTGGCATTCGATTTACTGCTATGGCCTGCCGGATTCGACCGGGCTCGCTTTGCGGTCGGTTGAGGATCGCGCGCGGCTGGCGCGCGCGGTCGAGTTCGCCATCAGCGCCTTCGAGCCTCGCCTGACTCACGTGGCGGTGAACATTCCCGCCGCCGCGCCGTCGTCGATGAAGGTCCATTTTCAGATCGAAGCGCTGCTGCATACCGAACCTGCGCCGGAACGGATCTATTTCGATTCGACTTTGGAGCTGACCAGCGGCGAATACCAGGTCGAAGGAGAAGAACGTGCGGGATGAACTGCTCGTTTATTACGAGCGCGAGCTGACGTTTTTGCGGCAGATGGGCGCGGAGTTCGCGACGCATTATCCGAAGGTCGCCGCGCGCCTGCAACTGGAGCCGAATCGCTGCGAGGATCCGCACGTGGAGCGGATGATCGAGGCCAACGCGCTGCTGGCCGCGCGCATTCACCTTCGCCTGGACGACGATTTTCCGGAGATCACGCAGGCGCTGCTCAATGTCGTCTATCCGCATTACACGCGGCCGCTGCCTTCGATGGCGATCGCCGAATTCCTGCTGCGGGAAAGCAAGCTGACCACGATGCAGCGCATCCCGCGCGATTCGATTTTGTATTCGCGGCCGGTGGAGGGCCTGCCCTGCAAATTCCGGACATGCTACGACACCGAGGTTTGGCCGTTCAAAGTCGGCGAGGCGCAATGGAGCACCATTGATCGCCTGGACCCGCCGCTTAAGGCTCCCGGCGCTTTCGCGGCGCTGCGGGTCCGGCTGAACGCGTGGCCGCAGGTGAAATTTTCGGCGCTGGAAATGGACACGCTGCGCTTCTACCTGCATGGCGAGCCGCCGCTGGTCCACTCGCTCTATGAGCTGCTGTGCAACAACTGCCGGTCGATCGTGCTTCGCGATCCGCGGCCGCGCTTCCGCCAGCGTCCGATCGAGCTGATCCCGGACGCGATCCGCGCGGTGGGCTTCGCCGAGGACGAAGGCATGCTGCCGTATCCGGCGCGGTCCTTCACGCCGTACCGTCTTTTGCAGGAATATTTCACATTTCCGGAAAAATTCTTATTTCTCGACCTGCGCGGGGCCGGGGCGATCGCCGCCGGCGGTTTTCAGGAAAGCGTGGAAATCGTCTTTGTCATTTCGCCGTTTGAGCGCGCCGATCGCCAGCAGCTTCTCGAGCTGGGCGTCAACGCCCGCACGTTGCGGCTCGGCTGCGCGCCGATCGTGAATCTTTTTTCGCACATGGCCGAGCCGATCCAGCTCGACCACACGAAGTACGAATATCCGGTGGCGCCGGACTATCGCCATTCGCGCGCGCTTGAAGTTTTTTCGATCGACGAGGTCAACTGCACGTATCAGGCGAGCGGGGAAACGGTCAGCTTCGAACCGTTTTTTTCGTTCCGCCACTCCTCGCGCGAGAAACGGCCGGTGTTCTGGAACGCCACGCGGCGGTTGGCCGGTCCGGGCGGCGAAGGCACGGAGATGTGGATCTCGCTGGTTGATTTTTCCGGCCAGAACGTCAATTTCAACCTGGATACGCTGACGGTGCGCTGCACCTGTTCAAACGGCGATCTGCCGTCGCGGCTCAGCTTCGGCGACGAATCGGGCGATTTCGACATGGATCAGGAATCGACGGTCGATCGCGTCATCGCCATCCGCAGTCCCACCCCGGCGATTCGCCCCGCCGTGGGCCGGGAGGCGTTATGGCGCCTGATTTCTCATCTGTCGTTGAATTATTTGTCGCTGGTGGAAGACGGCCGCGAGGCTTTGCAGGAAATTCTGCGGCTTTATCACGGAACCTTGCCGCACATGGAGCTGCAAATCGAAGGCATCACCGGCGTTCGCAGCGGGCGCCGCTTCGCGCGCGTGATCGGCGATCACGGCATCTCCTACGTGCGCGGCATGCGGGTTGAAATGGAGCTGGACGAGACCAAGTTCGTCGGCGGCGGGGTTTATCTTTTTTCCAGCGTGATCGAGCATTTTTTGGCGCAATACGTCTCCATGAACAGCTTCAGCCAGCTTGCGGTGAAAACCGCGCAAAGAAAGGAACTGCTGCGCGAATGGCCTCCCAAAGCAGGCAGCCGGATTCTGCTCTGATTCCGGAGCGGCTGCGCGAACGCGCCGTCGATTTCGGATTTTTCCAGGCGGTTCGTCTGCTCCAACGCGCTTGCGGCTCGCGCGAGCCGATCGGGTCGTTTCTCCCGCCCGCCGAAGAGCCGGTGCGGCTCGGCGTGCATCCTTCGCTCACCTTTCCGCCGGGCGAGATTCAATCGCTCGAGGAGCGGCCTGAGGGTCCGCCGAAAATGAGCGTCAACTTTTTCGGTCTCACCGGACATTCCGGCGTGATGCCCACGATCTACACGGAGCTGATCGTCGAGCGGCTGTTCAATCGCGACCGCACGCTGCGCGATTTTCTGGATATTTTCAATCATCGCGCCATTTCCCTGCTCTACCGCGCCTGGGAAAAGTACCGCTTCCCGGTTTCCTACGAGCGCGGCGGGGAGGATCGATTCACCGGCTATCTGCTCGATCTGATCGGCCTGGGGACCCGCGGCCTGCAAAATCGCCAGGCGGTCGCAGATCAGGTTCTGATCGGCTATGAAGGCTTGTTCGCGCAGTTTCCCCGCTCGACCACCGCATTCCGGCAAATTCTCGCGGATTATTTCGAAGTTCCGGTTGAGGTTGTGCCCTTCGCCGGCACCTGGCGCCCGCTGGACTCCGGCTCGCGTACCTGCCTGGCGGAAGGACGCACTCGGTCCGAGCAGTTGGGCATCGGCATCGTCCTGGGCGATGAGGTGTGGGACCAGGAATCGGTGGTGCGCATCCGCCTGGGTCCGATGACAGTTGAGCAATACAAGCAATTTCTGCCCGACGGTACCGCCTATGAACCATTGAAGTCGATGGCGAAATTTTTTTGCGGCGAGGACCTCGATGTCGAAGTACAATTGATTCTCAAACGAGAGGAGGCGCCGCGTTTCGCGCTGGATTCGGAGGAAGCGCCGCCGACGCGGCTGGGCTGGTTTTCCTGGATGTTCACCCGCCCGCTGGACCGCGATCCGGATGAAACGATCCTGCGGCTTTGGGACGACCGATGATCGCGCGGGTCAACAGGAGGAACGGATGAAGGGCAGCCGGAAGTTTTCCATCGCGACGATTTCAGAAGGCGCCGCGCCGGATTTACGGCGCGCCTGGCGGGAATAGCCATGGGCCAGTTCATCAGCCAGGAAAAGCGGCTTTTTTATTTCAATTGCCCGCTTGGTCCGGATGTTCTGCTGGTCAGCTCATTTTCCGGAACCGAGGAAATCTCCGAGCTTTTCAACTTCAAGCTGGAGCTGGTGTCGGAAGATCCGGCGATTCAAACCGAGGATCTGCTCGGCAAGAACGTAACCGTCGGAATCCGCCATCGGGACCGCACCACGTTCCGCTACTTCAACGGCCAGCTCAAGAAATTCGCCCCGCTTCGCAACGAAGGGCGCCTGTCGTACTATTACGCGGAAATGGTCCCGTGGGTGTGGTTCCTGACGCTTTCCAACGGCTGCCATATTTATCAGGACAAAACCGTCCCGCAGATCATCGACGACACCTTCGCCCAGTTCGGATTCAGCAATTACGACACCAGCGGCATCATGGAGGAGCACAAGCCGTGGGAAAATTGCTGTCAATATATGGAATCGGCCTGGGATTTCGTGTCGCGGCTGATGGAAAAAGAAGGGATTTATTACTATTTTAAGCACGAAGACGGCAATCATACCCTGATGCTGGTCGATAGCATGGCGGCGCTCCAGCCCTGCCCTTATCAAGACACGTTCCGCTACGAGCACCAGTTGGGCGAAGGCGAATATCGCACCGAGGACACAATTTTCAGCTCCGACCTGCACAAGCACGTCAAGCCGAACGTCTACGAAAACAACGACTACAATTTCCGCATCCCCACCAACAAGCTTCAGGACTGGCAGCAGGTGCAGCGCGATACCGGCGTTCCGGTCAACATCTCGCGGCGATTTTATCCCGCCGACGTCGAATGGCCGGGCGAGCCGCAGGATTACGCCAAGCTCCGCATCGAAGAGCAGGAGCATGATCACACCGTCGCCCATGGCGCCAGCAACGCGCGCGCGATGGTCCCCGGCTACCGCTTCGATCTCACCGAGCACGACCGCGCCGAGCAGAATATCAACTATCTGATCGTCAAAGTCACGCATCAGGCGGAGGAAGGCACGTTTCTTCCGGGCACCAACTCCAAACCCGCGACTTACACCAACGATTACGTTGCTCATCCGTCCTCCATCACCTTCCGGCCGACGCTCAAGACGGAGGAACCGCGCATCGACAGCCTGCAAACCGCTTTCGTTGTCGGACCTCCGGGCGAGGAGATCTACACCGACGAATACGGCCGCGTGCGCGTCAAATTTTTCTGGGACCTCAGCCCTGGAGACGAAAACGGCGCCAGCTCCTGCTGGATGCGGGTCATGCAGCCCTGGGCCGGACCCAACTTCGGCCATATCTGGATTCCGCGCGTCGGGATGGAAGTGGTGGTGCAATTCTTAAACGGCGATCCCGACCGGCCGGTGATCACCGGCTGCGTTTATCACGCCAAAAACATGCCGCCCTATCCGCTTCCGCCGAACAAGGAATGGAGCGGCATCAAAACGCGCAGCACAAAAGGCGGCAGCGAGGATAATTACAACGAAATTCGCCTGGTGGATTCCATCGGCAACGAGCTTTTTCGCATGCAGGCCGAAAAAGACCTGCACATTTTCGTCAAAAATGACCGCTGCGAGTTGATTCTCGATGACCGTTTTCTGCAAGTCAACAACGACAAGCACGAAAAAATCCTGAATGACAAGTACACGACGGTCAAAGGCAATTTTCAGGAGGACGTCGAGGGCGACGTTAAGGTCAAGGTCGGCGGCGACAAATCGCTGAGCGTTTCCGGCGACCAGACCGAGGAAGTTGAGGGCGACAAGAACAATACGGTGGACGGCGATTTCGCCGAAGATATTCAGGGCGACACGTCGATCCACAACGAGGGCGATTACACCCAGGCGGTAGACGGCGACTACAATCTGTCGGTGCAAGGCGATTACGCCCTGGATTTCCAGGGCAGCACGTCGATTCATTACGAACAGAAGCTCGAGCAAAAAGTAGACCAGGATGCGAAGCTGACGGTGGGCGCCGACATGCAGATTAAGGTCAGCGGCAAGCTGACGATTGAATCCGACGACGACCTGACGATCAAAAGCGGCGGCGCTTTTCTCAAAATCTCGCAGGGGCAAATCTGGATACAGGCTGACAAGGTGTTCCTGAACTGCGGCGGCTCGGCGGGCAGCGCGGAGGAGGCGAATCCCGATGACCCGGACGATCCGGACGATCCCGATACGCCGGAGGATTTCGACAATCCGGAAGATCCGCGCTTCACGGCGCCGGCCGGGGATTATCCGCTGCCGCCGGATGAGACCGACACCGGCGATCCGGACGCGAACCCCGGCGGCCAAAATCCGGATTCGGGAAGCGACGATCCCTACGCATCGTCGGATTCGGGCGATGAAGAAGATCCAACCGAGGAAGGCGAGAGCGAGGACTCGACGGATGCCTCGATCGATGATGACGAGTCGCAGGACGATTCGGGCGACGATGATGGAATTACGGCTGGGGATGATGGCGCGTTGTCGAAAAATCCGTGGGTGGCGCCGCCGGGTGAGGCGCCGCCAGAGAGGGGGTGAGTCGTGTTTGAGATACGACCGGAGCACGTCCAAGCGTTTGATGAAACGGCGCGGGAGAACTTTTCGCAGCGAGCCTGCGCTCATCTTCGCAAGACTTTGCCGAGCCAGACAGCGAGCTATGCCGACGAAGATCTTGCGGCTCGCGTCCGTCGCGATGGAGAACGAGCCGTTGCTTACGGATTGACGTGGGAGCGCTCAAAGGTGCGGTTCATCGAAGCGAGCCTTCTGTTGGGACCGGACTTCGATCATGATCCGCGCTACGACTGGGCGGGAATCATGCTGCGGAACCGGGAGTTCGGGCAGGAGCAGCGGTCGCTTGCCCTGGTGATGTGCGCCCACCAGGCCACCCAACTCGATTGGAAGGAGGAGCCGGATGGGCGCGTTTCAGCTTAGCGCAACGAAAAATGTTGCCTTCGATCCGAATCTCGCCGCGAGCCAGTTCCCGCAATCGGACACGACCGGCACGCAGCAGTGTCCGATCCCGGATGACGCCATCGTTGGAAATGCGATCGCGTACTCGCACTTGAAAGCGCCGATCTGGTTGCGCCGAATCGAAATCGTGATCACGGCGATCGACTGGTTGATCAAACAAAAGGCAACCATCGACTTGATGGCGCAGGTCACCACTCTGGGCGCCTCGGCTCCCGGCGCTTATAGCGCCGGCAAGAATATCCTGACGGGCGGCGCGAAAACGGGGAGCATCCTTCAGGGGCAGCCGCCCCTTGTCGACCCAAACTACTCAGGACCGCCCGTCAATCCGAACGATGCTCCAAGCTGGATGCCAAGCCGATCCTACGGCACTGTTCCATCGCGCGCGATCTCCGGAGAGGCGAACGCGGCTTACAATCAATATCCGATTCAGAAAGGCTGGAGGCTGTTTGACGGACCGGGCGCGCACCGCTGGAACGCCGGCGGGCCCGATATCGTTGCTTTTCGCTTTAACGAATCGGGCGGCATCGACGTGGAGATCGTCGACAATAAATCCTTCGCGGACGCCAATGTGAGCAGCGTGAGCGCGCTCGACAAAAACCTCGAGCAAAACCTTAAGGGGCTGATCCAGCAAACGTACGAGCCGCAGTACGCCGACATGCCGGGCCTATCCGAGGTGCGTTCCACGTTTCAGCAGGCATTGAACAATTTGCAGACCGGCGCGGCGATGCCGCCGAATCTGAAGCTGGTAGTGACAAATTGGGGAGGTAACGCGTCTCAATTCGGCTCGGGCGTCGGCTCGTCGTTGCCGCCGGGATGGA
>Ga0209062_1003723_pt1 | contig 17105 bp, 12 predicted proteins | sample Coa_R2_2_FD_187158 | JGI IMG/M metagenome (GOLD analysis project Ga0209062, IMG submission 187158) | Surface soil microbial communities from Centralia Pennsylvania, which are recovering from an underground coalmine fire - Coalmine... | ecosystem: Environmental > Terrestrial > Soil > Unclassified...
GCGGAAATTTGGCTGCGATTCCCGATAGCTGGGCTGCAAGGTGTGGTAGCCGGGCTGCACGGACTGATAACTGGGCTGCATGGGGCGATAGCTAGGTCCGGGCTGCATGGGGCGGTAACCAGGCTGCATCGCACCGTAGCTGGGCTGCATGGGACGGTAGTTCTGTTGGGGTTGAGCGTTCGGCCGAGTGGCAGAGAAACCGCCCGGATTATGTTCGGGAGAGCCAAATTGGTGCCAGCCGCTATTGTTCTGTCCATTGCGAAGGAAGCTCTGCCGGTATGAGTTGCCTGCCCCCGGGTCTCCAAAGCGTTGCCATCCGCCGTTGCGGGCGGGAGGCGCCGGGTAGTTCATCCTAGGCGCGTTTGCCATGCTGCTCGATTGCGGTCTGCCAAACGCTTGCTGCAGCCGCATCTGCTGTTGGGAGAAAGGAACGCGCGATAGCATGCGCGGCTGCTCGTGCATATAGAACGTGCGCTGCGAGGCAGATGCAAGCCGCGGGTTTTCGATCGCCCGCCGCATGGAAAACTGCAGGCTGGCGCGCGTCGGCGCAACGGGCATCGCCCCGCGAAATAGATTTGCCTGGCGCAGTTGTCCGATTGTGGCGGGGCTAAACCGCTCACCCGGATGGCCGAAGCGATCGTAAGAGGCGATCATCGCGCCACCGCGAATGGCAGCGTTGCGATAGATGCGTATGACATCGACGTTGCGCCACATGTTGTAGCTGACCCAGGTGCGGCTATAGAAGCCTGCATAGAAGCCGTGGCCCCACCAGGGATGCAGCACTTCATACGGGGCCAGGGCCACCCAGCCAATGCCACCGCCAAAGCCGACTCCAAAACCGCCCCAGCCAAAGAATCCGACCAGCGCCGGCGCCCAATATACGTGCACCGCGATGGGACCTGGCCACCAGCACCAGCCGTAGCCGGCGTTCCAAAACCAGCGGCCATAATGGTAAGGCGCCCAGCCCCAGGGTGCGTAATCCACCCAGGTCCAGCCGTAATAAGGCTCCCAAATCCATTCGCCGTCGCTGTAGGGCGACCAGCCGGCATAGGGCGGTTGCGGCGCCCAGACCGTCCCGTACTGAGAAGGCACCCACTGGCCGTATGCGTCCAGATCCGCAGCGCCATTGACATCCGGGCTGACATATTGATAGCTGCGCGAGGCAAGCAAGGTCTGATCTCGATTTGCGCACCAGTCGTCAAACTGATCGCGCGGGATCTCGGCTTCGGTGAGAAACTCGGGGTCGGAAGGGTCACCGCGGACCAGCACGGTCTTCCCTGCTCCAATTTGCTCGGAGCCGCGCGGGCTATAGATCTCCAGTTCACCCGAACGCACCGTGATTTGCGTGGTTCCATCATCGAGCACTGCGATTCTGTATTCGCCCGTTTGCAAGGGCTTAGCAGCAATGCTGGGAGTATCGATTTCGATTTGCGCATCTTGATTGCGCAGAACGCGATACTGGATGGTTCCGGCTGCGAGCTGGAGCTGGTAATGGTGATATTCGAGATCCGCGAAACCCAGGTCGGTATTTGGCGCCAGGCGCACCAGATTCGACGAATCCAGCTCCACTTCGGCGCGTGATCCGGGGGAGGTCTGCAGATGATCGCCGGCCATCAGGGGCGCATTGATGACGGCTGCCACAAGAGCGCCTGAATCGGCGCGCTTCACATTCACATCGCCCTGTACGATGCTCAGACGCGCCACTCCGTGCTGCTGGTCGGCGGCGAGGTCCTGCTGGTTTTGTCCCTCAAATTGCGGATTTTGTTGTGGATAAGAGGGCGGCTGCGGATACTCCGGTTCCTGGCCGCGAATGCTTAGCCCGGCCACGGCAAGGGCAACCAAAAGCGCTGCCGAGAAACCGGTGATAATGGTGTGCCGCATACTGCTGCCCGGTTAGATACACGCCAGGCGCCAAACTGCAAGTGATTCAAAACAAAGCAAAAGCGGCAGCAGCCCTGGGGCCAGAGCATGGTTGAAAAGCACCACTGCGCGTGGGTTCCACCGCGAGGAGGCCCGGTTGTACCCGTGGTTCTGCTTCAAAACGGAATGGTGAACTTAAAAACGGATCCGTTCTTGCCGTCGCTTTCCACCCAGATACGCCCGCCATGGCCTTCGACAATCCTGCGGCAAAGCGCAAGGCCGATGCCGTTGCCAGGAATTTCCTTGCCATGCAGGCGCCGAAAGACCTCAAACACCTGAACATGATATTTCGGCTCAATTCCGACGCCGTTATCCCGGACGGAAATGGTGCAGGCCTCCTGACCCTCTTCGGCTGAGATCTCCACCCGGGGCGGCTGCTGACTTCGAAACTTAATGGAGTTGCTCAACAGATTCTGGAAGAGTTGCACAAACTGGGATTCGTCAATGGCTAATTCTGGCAGTTCGTGATAGGTGATGTCTGCTCCGGCAGCACGAATCTCATTTGCCAAATTGGCCATAGCCAACTGGACGATGACGGCGAGATTCACATGGGTGCGCCGCGGCGAGCTGCTGACACGTGAATATGCAAGCAAGCTGCTGATGAGCGAATGCATGCGGTTGGCGCCGTCCAGGATAAAGGAAATCAGTTCGGCAGAATCGGCGTCGTGTGCGTATTTGCGTTGCAGCAGTTGCGTATAGGCGGAAATGGCACGGAGCGGCTCTTGGAGATCGTGACTGGCGGCGTAGACAAAGCGGTTCAGTTCGTCTCTGGCGGATTTTTCGGCGGAAACGGCACGCTCCAGCTTTTCCCTGCAATCTGCCAAAGCTTCTTTTAGTTCCTGTTCCTCCACGCTTCGTCCTTTCTAACTTCCCGACCGCAACAGCTCAAGGCGAATTCTTCGTGTTTCCCTTCAAACTTCGTGCGCGTTTGCGCTCATGCAGAGCTCAAACCCAGCCGCTTCAGTAAGGCGCTCGAATCGGGATCGCGACCCATGAATGCGCGGTAGAGCTGGGCTGGATCCTCGCTGTCGCCGCGCTCGAGAATATGCCGGCGGTACTCCAGGCCGGTTTGTGTGTTGAAGATACCTTCGCGCTGGAAGCGCGTGAAGGCGTCGGCATCGAGGACTTCAGCCCATTTATAGGAATAATAACCTGCACCGTATCCGACCGGGTTGGAGAACAGATGCGTGAAGCTTGCCAGCATGCCATACTCCTCCGGCAGGGGAACAGGAGAAAAATCAGCCAGGATCGCACGCGCGTAAGCCATCACGTCACCGTCGCGCGCTGGATCGTAACTTCGGTGAAGTTTGAGATCCATGAGCGAGAAGCCGAGCTGCCGCATCTGAGCGTTGGCGGCGCGGAACGTCCGGGCTCTCTTCATCTTTTCAAACAATTCCTGGGGGATGGACTCGCCCGTTTGATAATGGCGTGCGAAAACGTCCAGGGCCTCTCGCTCCATACACCAGTTTTCCATGATTTGCGACGGCAGCTCGACAAAATCCCAGGGCACATTGGTGCCGGCGAGCGTTCGCACCGGGACGACACTCAAAATGTGATGAAGCAGATGGCCGAATTCGTGGAAGATGGTCTCAACCTCATAGTGCGTCAGCAGTGACGGCGTGTTGCCGGCCGGGGGAGTCAGGTTGCCGCAAATCAGGCCTAAATGCGGCCGGTCCCGCTCGGGGTTTCCCGTGATGAGAGAATCCATCCAGGCCCCGCCTCGCTTGTTTTCACGTGGATACCAGTCTGTGTAAAAGCCGCCTAACAATTTCCCGGAGGCAGCATCTTCGACACGATAGTATCTGACGGCGGGATCCCAGACCGGGACGCCGGACTCTTCAAGGACGCGGATGCCAAACAGGCGGCTGAAGATCTCGAACATTCCCGAGATCACGCGATTCAGCTCGAAGTACGGGCGCAGCTCCTCTTCATCGAAATCAAAGAGAGCCCGGCGCTGCTTTTCGGCCAGATAGCTGATATCCCACGGCTCAATCGTCTGATATCCGAGCGTTCGCGCAAACCCGGCCAGGCTTTGGTTTTCCTTCTCAAAGAAAGGCGCCGTTTTTTCGCGCAAGTCTTCAAGGAAGGACTGCGCGCGTTCACCGTCATGCGCCATGCGATCCTCGAGGACGAGGTCGGCGAAATCCCGATATCCAAGAAGCTGGGCTTTTTCCCGCCGCAGTCGCAAGATTTCCTGGATGAGTCCGCGGTTGTCATATTCACCTGAAGTGGCTCGCGTATTATAAGCCCACCACAGATTACGCCGGATTGCGCGGTCATCAAGATAAGTCATCACGGCGGTATAGCTGGGCGCTTGCAAAGTAAATCTCCAGCCTTCCCTGCCCTTTTCCCTGGCGCTTTCACGAGCGAGTACGCGCGCTGATTCCGGCAGCCCCGATAGCTGCGCTTCGTTGTCGATGATCAGCTCGTACGCATTTGTGGCGTCGAGCACATTTTCCGAAAATTTCGTTGTCGCTTTAGTCAGTGCGACATTCAGCTCTTCTAGTTTCTTCTTGCCTTCGGCGTCGAGATCCGCACCTGCACGGCGAAAGCTGGCAACCGTTTTCGTTAGGAAGCGTTTGTGAACGGGAGCGAGCGTTTCTGCCTCCGGGCTCGCGTGCACGGCTTTGATCGCGGCCCAAAGATCTTCATTCAGCGGAATGGAGGTGTAGAACGCGCTCACAGGAGGCTGTACTGCGTTATAGGCTGCGCGCAGCTCCGGCGTCGTCGCCACGGATTCCAGATGATGAACAACCGCCATCGCGTAATCGAGCGGCTCAGTGAGCATGTCAAGACTCAGCAGGATATTCGCATAGGTCCGCGGGACCGAGGGATGGCACAGGTCCTGTAAGCGGTGGCGCATCTGCTCGAGTAAAAGTTGAATACCCGGCTCGACATGCTCTGCTTTGATGGCCCCGAAATCGACGGGGAACTGCTGTACCAACAACGGATTATCAAGAGTTACCTGTTGCTTCATGGGTCTGTGCTCGAATCTCTTTTTGTGCGTGCTGGCAGAAGTCCGCCCCGGTTGCTACCACACACGGCAGGCCTGGGCTGCCTTCATCGGATCGCCGTCCTTACATCCGAATGCCTGGCTGAATTCGGGCATATTGCTCACCACGCCATTCACCCGAAATTCTGGCAGCGAATGTGGATCGGTCTGCGCGAGCACTCTGGCGAGCTCTGGCCGCACATTTTGACACCAGATCTGGGCATAGCCAATAAAAAATTGCTGCGCTTGCGTATATCCGTCTTCTTTTTTATCGAGCGGGATGTGCCGTTTCGCGAGATCGTCCAGCAAGGCCAGATAGGCAAGACGCAACCCGCCGTTATCGGCGGTATTTTCACCGAGCGTCAGCTTGCCATTTAGAGGAACGCCTGGGGCAGCAAGGAAGTTGCTATATTCCTTCTCGAAACATGCAGCAAGCTTGTTAAAACGTTCTTCGTCGCGCTTCTGCCACCAATCTCTCAGATTGCCCTCGGCGTCATATTGCCGTCCCTCGTCATCGAAGGCGTGGGTAAGCTCGTGTCCGATCACGGCGCCGATCGAGCCATAATTCACCGGATCCGAAGCGTGATTAGAAAAAAAGGGCGGCTGCAAAATGCCAGCCGGAAAATTGATGTTGTTCTCTTCCGCGCTGTAATAAGCATTGACGGTGGGTGGGGTCATCTCCCACTCCATCCGGTCCACAGGCCGGCCGATTTTATTGCGTTCGCGACGGCTTTCAAACTGATTGGCGCGATAGGTATTTCCAAAATAATCGTCGTTGGTGATGACGACGCTCGCATAATCGCGCCATCTCTCTGGATAGCCGATTTTATTGACGACCGCGTGCAATTTGGCCAGCGCCTGCTGTTTTGTTTCCTGGCTCATCCACGTGAGTGAGTTGATGTCCTTGCCCATCTCGAGCTCGATCTGGCGCACCATGTCGAGTGTGCGCCGCTTTCCCTGCTCTCCAAAGGTTTTCTCTACGAATGCGCGTCCTAAGGCCTCACCGAGCTCCCGATCCGTAGCCTGCACACAGCGCTTCCAGCGGGGGCGCAACTGTTTTGCGCCCGTTAGAATGCGGCCGTAGAAGTCAAAATTTTCATCTACAAACGGTTTGGGCAACAGGCGAGCGCTTTCGCTCACATAGTGCCAAGTCAAATAGTCTTTGATGCTATTTAGCGGCTCGTGTGCAAGGAGCTGGTTGAAAGCCGAGACAAAATCCGGCACAGCGACATTCAAACTGGAGAAGGAAGGTGCTTGAATTTGTTTGAAATACTCGTCAAAGTTAAAGTTCGGGCTTAATGCTGCCAGCCGAGCCTTCGGCATGATATGAACCAACAGTTGAGGATTGCGGCGCTGGGTGGCATTTAAAGAAGCCTTAGCAAGGTCCGTCTCGATGGCCATCACCGTCGCGGCTTTCTGAGCGGCAAGCGAGGCAGGCACGCCGATCAGTTCAAACATTTTCTGCACATGGGCCACATATTTGCGGCGAATCTCCTGCGACTGCGGGTCGGTTCGGAAATAGAAGTCCCGCTCAGGCAGTCCCAAGCCCCCCTGATCTAGCGCAGCGATCATCATGCTCGCGTTCTTCGGGTCGGGTTGTGGCCCAAACTCGAAGAACACATCAACGCCGAGATCCTGGAGCCGCGCAATTTCATCGAGCAGCATCTGCTGATTGCGAATGGCGCGAATCCGGTCCAGCTCCGGCTGAAGCGGGGTGGTTCCCCGCTGGTTGATGAGGCTTTCGTCCATACAGGAGTGATAGAAAGCGCCAATCTTCTGATCGATTGCAGAACGGTTCTCGTGCTGCTCGGCGTTTTCGAGGATATCCCGCAGAATTTGTTCATTGCGCTGTTGGAGTTCGTCGAAGCGTCCCCAGGCGCTTTCATCGGGCGGAATCGGATGGTGTTTTAACCAGTTTCCGCAAGCATATTGATAGAAGTTGCGGCAAGGAGAGACCGACTTGTCGATCGCGCTAAGATCGAGGCCGGTTGCAGACGCGGGCGCAGACTGCGGCCAGGCCGGTGCGGCGAGGATGCAACAAGAAACCGTCCAGAGGGAAAGCGCTTTCCGATACCGCTTGCTCCTCGTGCCGATACTTGAGAAGTTCGTTTGAGACTGTGTCAACTTTTCAGTGTAATCGGGTCACCAGACGCGACATGCGTTTGGGGACACCATGGGCTGGCCTGCCGAGCAGCCAAATGCTGTGGCAAATTCCGGCATGTTCTGCAGTACGCCGATCACACGAAACTGGCCCGGTGAATGCGGATTGGTGCGGACGCTACTGCGCAGCGCCTCTGGCCGCTCGTTGGAGCACCAGATCTGCGCATAGGCAAGGAAGAACCGCTGCTCCGGTGTGAAACCATCGATTTTACTTTTATCGATCGTTCCATTTTCTAACCCTCCGAGGAGCGCCATATAGGCCAGGCGGATGCCGGCATTGTCCGCACCATTCTCACCAAGCGTGAGTCTTCCATTCAAATGCACGCCTTCCACAGGCGAAAATTGGGAATACTCGTTTGCAAGGCAATCCACGCGCTTGCGAAACTCTTCTTCGTCTTGCTTGGTCCACCAATCGCGCAAATTGCCATCGGCGTCAAACTGGCGCCCCTGGTCGTCAAAGCCGTGGGTCAGTTCGTGGCCGATCACTGCTCCGATGCCGCCAAAGTTTACGGCCATGTCGGCTGACGCATTATAGAACGGCGGCTGCAGGATCCCGGCAGGGAAGTTGATGTTGTTCTCAGGCGGGCTGTAATAGGCGTTGACCGTGGGCGGAGTCATATTGAACTCCTGCCGGTCCACGGGCTTGCCGATTCTATCCAGACGCCGGCGGATTTCAAATTCGCGCGCCCGCTGCGAATCACCCACTAAATCACCAGCAATAATGTTTACGCTCGAATAATCCTTCCACTTCGCCGGATAGCCGATCTTATTCGTAACTCCTTGTAACTTCGCAAGTGCCTGCTGCTTCGTTGCTGGACTCATCCAATCCAGGGCTTCAATATCTTTGCGCATTTCCTGTTCGATGATCTGGACTAGCTCCTGGGTTTTCTGTCGCGATTGCGCTGGAAACACCGCCTGCACATACTTTTGACCTAGCGCATCGCCCAATTCGCGGTCCGTCAGCTCCACGCAGCGCCTCCAGCGGGGAGGCAGTTGTTGCGTGCCCGTCAAAAACTTGCTGTAAAAATCGAAATTGGCATCAACAAATGGTTTGCTGAGCAGCGGCGCGTAGCCGGAGACGTAGTGCCAAATCAGATATGTCTTGAGATCCTCCAGTGGCGTCGCAGCCAGTTCTGTGTTGAGAGACTTGAAGAAATCCGGCACCGCAACGTCCAGATTCGTAAAATGCGGCGCCTGACGCGCTGACAGATATTGAGCAAAAGAGAAATTGGGGATCAGCGCCTGGAACGAATCGAGTTGCATGGCATGATGCACCAGATAGGGGTTGCGCCGGCTTACTCGATCAAGTGAAGCATTGGCAAGCACCGTCTCGATGCGCAACACCACAGCGGCATCCTGTTTGGCTTGATCAGCAGATTCGCCAATTAACTGCAGGATCTGCGCGACATGTTCAGTATATTTTTGCCGGGTGGCTTCATCCTGGGGCCGCAAATAGTAGCTTTTATCGGGCAGGCCGAGGCCTCCCTGATCAGCGCGGGCGACCTCCATTTTTGCATTCGTAGGATTTGGAGCAGACTGAAATTGGAAGAAGACATCGATTCCCTGCCCGTGCAGCCAGGCAACAACTCCCGGAAGGTCCGCTTTGTCTTTGATCGCCCGGATGCGCCTGATGCCAGGCTGGATTGGCTTATCGCCTAACTCGTCCACTTTCGTCGTGTCCATGCAAGAGGCATAGAAAGCTCCGATCTTCTGGTCGAGAGGGGAACGATCCTGATGCGCTGCGGCGTCCTCCAGAATATGACGTAATGTCTCCTGAGTGTGAACTTGGAGCTCTTGAAACCGGCTCCAAACCGCATACGCGGGAGGAACTGGATTTTGCCGCTTCCAGTTACCGCAGGCGTACAGGTAGAAGTTTTGGCAGGGATTCACGGATTTGTCGATCGCATTGAGATCGATGCCGCTTGAGGATTGCGGCGCCTGAGCGGCGGCGAAGGTGCTAAGTCCCAGCAAAACCAAGTCGAGGCGCAAAAAGTAGGGTCTCATCGGTTCCTATCGAAAAATAGCAAACAATCAGGGAGATCGGCGCTGCCACCATTTTCGAAGCAACCAGATCGCACCACCCGTGACACAGACGGCGCAGGTGGTCAGCAGTAGATCCCGCTGGACGGCAGCAGAGGCCCGTTCCCATTTCTCACCCACGAAATATCCCATGCATAGGAAGGTAGCCACCCAGATGATTGCGCCAGGATAAGCGAAGGCGGCAAAGAGCGCATACCGCAAATTCGACATTCCAGCGACTAAGGCAGTGAAGTGACGGATGCCGGGCACAAAATAGCCGGCAGTCAGTGACCACCCGCCCGCCCGGGAAAACCAGCGATTTAAGCGGCTCAAATGTGCTTCGTTCAGATGGATATAGTGACCGAAACGTTCCGCAAAACGCGAGCCTGCCGTCCGGCCGATGATGTAGCTAAGCGAAATGCCAAATGAGCTTCCCGCAAAGGCAGCAAGAAACGTAAGCCAGGGATTCAAATGCCCGCGAAGAATCAGGTATCCGGAAAAGAGCAGCAGCGTTTCGTCCGGTACGGGAAGGCCCGCAATGCCCACCATCAGGAGGCAGAAAAGGCCTACATAGCCATACTGCGAGATCCAGCCCAGCACGGAATGCATGACGCAAACCGAGGATACCAGCCAATTGATTGCGCTACGATTCCGGTATGGCTGAACCAGTGAGCAAAATCTTTGAGGTACAGTGTCCCTGCTGTCAATCGACGCTGCGGATCGATCCGGAAACTCAGGCGGTCATCTACCATCGCGAGCCCGAAAAGAAGCCGCTGATTGAAGATCTGCAAGCTGCGGCGCAACAGTTGCGCGGCGAAGCCGCACGCCGGAACGAAATGTTTGAAAAAAGTTTCGCTTCACATCTTTCAGCCGAGAAGATTCGGGAAAAGAAATTTGAAGAGCTGCTGAGACAGGCTAAAGAGGACAAATCAGGAGCGCCGCCCAAGCGCCCGTTTGAGTTTGACTAATGGCTTGTGAGAATCCACTTGCCAGAACCTCTAGGAACAGAGAAAGGAGTGAGCGCTTTCGATGCGCGCCGGTTTTGATGCGCTTCCATCAATGATTTGAAAAGCGGAAATGAGAAACAGCTAGTTCATCATTTCCGGCTATGTAGAATCCGACCTTGCCTTTCGTAAAATCCTGATTCGGTTCTGCTACCGGGCCTCCTAAGTCAACCCAGCCGCTATCCGGCGTCTTGATTCGAGCGTCGAGGACATTCGGCTTGACTTGCATGTCCACTTGCACCCATTCGTTAGGGCTCGTGCTAAAGGGAATACGCGCAATGTCGTACGACTTGCCATCACGCACCTCACGAACGCTCGCATGTTTGCCGTCGACCGTGAAGAGGACGTAATTTTTACTGTCCTCATAAGCCGCATACCACTGCACTTTTGGACGCTTCAAAAACCCGCCTTTGCGCGCCTGAGCGAGAAAGCTGTAGTGGCCGGCAACTCTCGGCACGTGATACGGCACAAAACCGCCGCCTTTGCGCACCTGCTCCCCGTCCATTTCCATGCTGTAGTTTGTGGTCGTCACTGCCGCAGAAGAGGCCGGGCTGGGGGCGGGTGTGGGGGCTGCTGCGGTGCTATCCACCACCGCTTTCTCCAGTTTCACATCAGGTCCGGAAAGCGTGACTACCTCTCCGGTGTGAAACGTGCGCTCGAATCGCTTTGGCAACGCCTGCTCACGCCGCAGCTCAATCGTGTGGTCGCCCGGTTTCACGTTGGACATTACCGCGCTGCCATCGCTACCGGTTACCGCCGCCAGATCTTTGTCGAGGTAGACCATCGTTCCTGGAAGAGCTTCACGAATAGCAAGCGTTGCGATTTGCGGCTCAGGCAGAAGCGTGAACTGAACCGAAGTTTCCTCTGCTTTCTTCACCTGAACGGTCACGGGTGGCGGGTCGATAAAACCCGGTTTGTGCACGCGGATGACATATTCACCCACCTTGAGCGGTATGCGAAGCTGCCCTTGCAAGGTGCGCCTGCGGTAGGGAACGTCATTAATAAAGACTTGCGTATTGTCCTGATGCGTTACCAGCACAACCGTCCCCGCGTTCGGATCTGATTTCACATAGACCGTCAGAGCGGGAGCGGGTGTGTAAGTCAAGATGAAGCGCTGGCGGTCTTTGCCCTGCGTGACCTCAAGATCATGGTCGGCCTGACCCAGTTTGTCCATGTCCAAGCCGTTCACACCCACTTGCCCGGCGGGAACGTTGTCGAGCAGAACATTCGCGTTCTCGGCATTCGTGACCAGGTGCGCTTTGCCGTTCTGGGTCGAGACCAAAACGGTCATGGCGTTTAAGGCAGAGGGCGTGCCGATGACTTGAGGCGCCGCATTTTCGAGGACGTCATAGGTGAATTGCGCACTGCCACTGAGGCCGTTGACGCGAATCGAATGCCGGCCCGGCTGTAAATGATCCAGTATCAGTTCGCCATCTCTTAGATCCAGCGGCTTTTCACCATCGATTGAAACCGTACCCGGCACAAGGTCCGTGTAGAGGCGCAGGATCGGGTTCAACACAGGCGCGGACCCATTTGCCGTTGAGACCAGTGGGGGGGTGCCGGACTGGCCGCTGGCTACCTCCGTCTTCGTGTCCAGCAGTAAGTTCGTCTTTCTGGCAGCCTGGATCAAATAGAAGAATGCCGTAAGCGCAATGGCTGCAAAGAACAGGCCGATGAATGTGGCGCGCTGCCAGGTCTTGGGATCGAGGCGCTCTACATGTCGTGGAACCAGAACGGGAGTCTGTGAGTCGTGACTTGCGCCATCGCCGCGCAAGGCGCGCGCCCGTTCGATGATTTGTTCGTGAACATCCGCAATCGAGATCTGCAGGTCAAAATCATCGAGGTGAAGACGGCGCAGCGTCTGCAGTCGCTCGAAATGATGCCGCAATTCATCGAGCGATTGCGATCGCATCGCGTCGAAATGAATCTGTTTCAGTTCCTCAAGGGAAGAATAGGCGTGCTGAGATGATTTCACCGCGGGGCAGAAACCCTACTCAGATTATACCCGCAGGATGAGCTAAATCACGCGATTCGTGTAGTTTAGCTCATAGAAATGGCGGTATTCGCCGCTCTTGACATGCTCCACCCACTGGCGGTTTCGCTGATACCACTCGATGGTGACGGCAAGGCCTCGATCAAAATCCATCTGCGGAGACCAGCCCGTCAGACGCTTGAGCTTTTCACTGCTGAGCGCGTAACGCCGGTCATGTCCTGGGCGGTCTGTTACCCACGCGATCAAGGACTCCGGTTTATGGGTGGCCTTCAGGATGCGGCGAACCACTTCGATATTGGGAAGCGAGCAGTTCCCGCCGATGTTGTAAATTTCGCCGGGCTCGCCTTTTTGCAACACGCAGAAAACGGCACGGCAGTGATCTTCTACATAGAGCCAGTCGCGTACTTGCTGGCCATCGCCGTAGACGGGGAGGGGCTTCTCTTCCAGAGCGTTTGAGATCATCAGCGGAATGAGCTTTTCTGGAAACTGATATGGTCCGTAGTTATTCGAAGCGCGCGTGACGCAAACGTTGAGTTTGTAAGTCGTGTAATAGGAAAGCGCAAGCAGATCTGAGCTGGCTTTGGATGCCGAATAGGGACTGCTTGGGCGCAGCGGATCCGTCTCGATGGCTTCATGTGGCGGATCGATGCTGCCATAAACTTCGTCCGTCGACACGTGAATGAAGCGCGGAATTTTATACTGACGCGCCGCCTCGAGCAGAGTAAATGTACCCTCAACGTTCGTCTTGATCACGGGTGCGGGCAAATGGATGCTGCGATCCACGTGCGATTCGGCAGCAAAATGGATAATCGCATCCGGCGCTTCACGGGCAAACAGATTCTCAACGGTCTCTCTGTCACAGATATCTGCATGCACAAACTGATAACCGGGATGGCTGCTGACAGACTCCAGGTTTTCGAGATTGCCCGCATAGGTGAGTTTATCGAGATTGATCACTCGATCCGCCCACCGCTCGCTTAGCGCCATTCGGATAAAACAAGAGCCGATAAACCCGGCCCCACCGGTTACAATCAGCTTCATTTGTGCTGAAGCTCCCAATCGTAGGCGATTGAAGCGTTGTTATAAGGAATCCGGCCTTCATCAGCCGGATCATACGTTCGGTTTGTCAAATACACGAGCACAGATGGCTGTTCCCCGATCACCTTATAGCCGTGCGCAACGCCGGGAGGGATCCGCAGTTGCCACGGTCTTAGCGTCCCCACATACAGGGTGTTCTTGCTTCCGAAGGTGCGCGAACCAACTCGCAGATCCACCAGAGCCACCTGCAGCAAACCGGCCACGGGCACCCAGAAATCGGTTTGCAGCTTATGATAATGAAACGCTTTAATGATGCCCGGATAATTCAGTGCTGCTGAGACTTGCGTGGAGTTAGCCGGAAAATCGGAAACCAGATCTTGACCGAGGCGTGCCACCTCCAGGAAATAGCCGCGATCGTCTGGCCACAGGGCGAACGGTTTCACTTGCACTCCCTCAATCAATTCAGGACTGGAGGGGGAAAGAATGACTTTGCCGATTCCGGGCTCACTCTCCGGAATCGCGATTTCGATTCCGGATTGCAGAATGCCTAAAGCTGCTGAACTCATGAGTGCTCTGCCCCGCGTGCCGCGGCAACTGGCCGGTTCTTTTGTTGCCGCGTTTGATACACGAGATTTGTAGCTCTTAACAAGGATTCAAATGTGCCCGCATCCGTCCACCAACCCTCAAGAAAACTGAACGTCATCGTGCCTTCGCGGATGTAGGCGTTATTCACATCCGTAATCTCTAATTCCCCGCGTGCGGAGGGCTTCAACTGGCGAGTTTTTTCATAAACCGTCTCATCGTACATATAAATGCCGGTTACCGCATAGTTCGACTTCGGCCGGGCCGGCTTTTCTTCAATACCGACAATGCGTCCATCCTTAATTTCTGCAACACCGAAGCGTTCCGCGTCCGGAACCTCTTTGAGCAAAATTTTTGCTCCGCGCTCCTGCCGTTCAAAGTCGCGCACTGCCTCTGCAATGGAGCCTTCAATGATGTTGTCGCCCAGAATCACGCAGATTTTAGAGCCATCAGCGAAATGCTCGGTTAAGGCTAGCGCTTCCGCGATTCCACCTTCGCCTTCCTGGTAGGTGTAATTGAGATGTTTCAAGCCGAACTCTTTTCCATTGGCCAGAAGCCGCAGGAAATCTCCTGAGTTCCTTCCACCGGTGACAATCATTAAGTCCCGAATACCTGCTTCGACAAGCGTTTGAATCGGGTAATAGATCATAGGCTTGTCGTAGACCGGAAGCAGATGTTTATTGGTGATTTTGGTCAGAGGATAAAGACGGCTGCCGGTTCCCCCGGCCAAGACAATACCTTTCATAAGCCCTCAAACGGCACTTATCGATAGTAACAAGCCGGAACACAGGCAGGCTGGCTCGCAACCCCGCATTATCTATGGCATGATGCGAAAGAGGCTCATGAGATACAGCAAGCTGGCAGCTTTCACTTTTTCGCTCATTGTTGCGTTTCCGGCAATCGCGCAAAGAGAGCAGCGCTCAGGAGGCCAGCGTGGACAACCGGCGGCGCAGGCCCAGACACCTCCTCAGCCAGAACCATCGGCGCCCTCCACAGAGCGCTTCCCTGCCCCGCCTCCCGAGGAAAAGTCTTCCAAAACGCAGCATGTCATCCATGTTCACGGCACGGAGCTGCACTATACAGCCATAGCCGGGACGCTCCTATTGCGAGACGAAGCCCAAAAGCCCCGCGCCAGCATCTTCTATGTTTATTACGCTCAAGATGGCGCAAATCCGGCTACGCGGCCCATCACATTTGCTTTTAACGGCGGGCCGGGCTCGTCCTCCGTGTGGCTGCATATGGGTGCGCTCGGACCCAAGCGTGTGGCGCTGACGCCAGAAGGCCAACCCGTTCCACCACCTTATCATCTGCTAGACAATCAGGATACAGCACTTGTCTTCTCCGATCTAGTCTTTATCGACCCTGTTACCACGGGATATAGCCGCAACGCGCCCGGCGTAAACCCTGCCGAGTTTCATGGCTTAGAGGGCGATGTGCAGGAAGTCGGGGAATTTATCCGCCAATTTTTGACACGTTATGAGCGCTGGGAATCACCCAAGTTCTTGGCTGGAGAGAGCTACGGAACAACACGTGCCGCCGCATTAAGCCAATACCTGCTTTCCGAAGAGGGGATTTACTTGAACGGGATCACGTTTATCTCAAGTGTATTTAATTTTGAGACCATCAGCTTCGAAAGTGGCAATGATCTTCCCTATATCTTGTTCCTTCCGACTTACACAGCAGCCGCCTGGTACCACAAGAAACTCTCCGGTGACCTGCAAAACGGGGATCTGCAACATGCAATTGAGGAAGCGCGCAGATTCGCCAGTACGACTTATGCAAACGCGCTTTTAAAAGGAGATAGTCTTCCTGCAGCCGAACGCAAACAAGTCGAACAGGAGCTAGCGCGCTTTACCGGTCTGCCAGTGCAATACATCGACCAAGCTAATTTGCGAGTAAATATCTTCCAGTTCACCAAAGAGCTGCTGAAGAATGAGCGCGAAACCATTGGCCGTTATGATAGCCGCATTGTGGGGCCGGACGTAAATGTTCTCTCTGAGAACATGAACTACGATCCCAGCTACGCCTCAGTACAAGGCGCTTATACAGCGGCGTTTAATGAATATGTTCGAAAGGAGTTAAACTGGCAAACCGACCTTCCCTATGAAATTCTCACCTCAAAGGTCCGCCCCTGGAATTACTCACCGTTCACAAACCGCTATGTGGATGTAGGACCCCGATTAAAGGCCGCCATGACTCAGAACGGATTTATGAAAGTCCTCCAGGCCAACGGATATTACGACCTGGCAACTCCGTTTTTTGCCACCGAATATGCGCTCGATCATCTCGAACTGAGCCCGGCTCTGCGCAAAAACATCTCGGTGATGTACTGCGCTGCTGGTCATATGTTGTATCTAAAGCAAAGTTGTCTTGATAGTCTGCATCAACACATGGCGCAGATGTATCAGACCGCGCTTGCTGCAAACACTTCGAATTAATTGAATCTCGAATGCCGTGGACGCACAAGCTGTTTTGGATTACGCCGCTCGCCATCGCCGCTATTCTCGCCATTCTGGCGCTTGTTGTTGCGCGCACGCGGCTGGCTCACATTTATCAGGAACGCTTTCCAGAGACACGACGTGAGCGACTCTTCCTTGCATCGGTAGGCTTCTTTATATCGGTAGGCGTGGTGCGCGGGATCACGTTTGCGATTCATAACGACATCGGACCGTTTCACAACATCAGCATTCACGGCCGGCACATCCACCACTTAGTCTGGGGAATTCTGCTGCTGTTGCTGGTAGGCTATTGCTGGCTGGTACAACTCGGCACCGGAGCACCAAACACCTCGCCATGGATGGGCAGACTCACTTCTCTGGCATATGGCGTGGCTGCCGCGCTCACGCTGGATGAGTTCGCCCTTTGGCTCAATCTCAGCGATGTGTACTGGCAGCGTCAAGGTCGAGAGAGCTATGAAGCCATGGGTTTATTCGGAGGGGTGCTCGCCATAGGCGTCTTTGGCGCACCCTTTTTCAGAGGAATCGGCCGCGAAATCGCCCGCGTTCTGCATTCATGACTGGAACGGTTTTTTCGAGCATTCGCTTCATCAATGGAATTCACCAAAACTCCTGATCGCATCCTCATCGTCCGGCTGAGTTCGCTAGGCGATCTCGTCCATGCGTTGCCGGTGATCCCCGCGCTCCGGGCAGGGATGCGGGATCTCAAACTCGATTGGGTGGTGGATCAGCGCTGGGCACCTCTCCTAAAGATGGTTGAAGGAATTGATGAAGTGATTGCGCTGAATCGTTCATTAACTTCGAGTTTTGCTTATGCGCCCGAACTGCGCCGGCGCCGGTATGACTGCACCCTCGATCTTCAAGGGAATCTGCGCTCGGGCCTGCTGAGCTGGCTTTCTGGATCGCCACGCCGGATCGGCCGGCACCGCTCCGCAGCACGC
>Ga0209062_1003724_pt1 | contig 17103 bp, 17 predicted proteins | sample Coa_R2_2_FD_187158 | JGI IMG/M metagenome (GOLD analysis project Ga0209062, IMG submission 187158) | Surface soil microbial communities from Centralia Pennsylvania, which are recovering from an underground coalmine fire - Coalmine... | ecosystem: Environmental > Terrestrial > Soil > Unclassified...
CGTCGCATAGGGCAGCAGCTCCGAATAGGCCATGTTGAGCGCCGGTCCCATGATGATGACGGCGGCGGCAAAGATCAGCATGGAATAGTGGTCGATGAAGTGCGCGGCATTGACAAAGCCGATCACCCGTCCCGGACGATTCATCAGTCCAATCCTTTTCTTATTCCGGAATTTTCCTTCTCCGGAATTTCGTTATAGGTTGTCGGGATGACGGGATGCCGCCAATGAGTATCGTCGAAACGCCAATCCACGCTCTGGTCCCTGACCGCCGCACCGCGGAAGGTGGCGTGCATCTGGTTGCACGGCACTATGCGAAAGGCACCCGGCTGCATCCGCACATGCACCGCGAGGCGCAGCTGGTCTATGCCGCGAAGGGCACCATGCAGGTCACGACGCCCAAGGGGCGCTGGCTGGTGCCGCCGGACCGCGCGGTCTGGGTCCCGGCGCTGCTCGAGCACGCCATCGACGTGCTCGCCGACATCGAGATGCGGACGGTGTATTTCGATGTCGACTGGCTCGGACGCGCGCCGCGCAACAGGAGTCTGGCGCGCGAATTCGTGGCGCGGGTCTCGCCCCTGCTGCAGCAGGCGATCCTGGCGCTGTTCGATGACCAGGGCGATCCCGAGCGCACCGCTCTGCTGATCAAGCTCGCCATGCTGGAGCTGCGCCGGGCCGACGATTCCGCGACCTTCATCCCCTTGCCCCAGGAGCCGCGCTGCCGCCGCGCGGCCGAGCTGGTGCTGGCCGACCCGGCCGGCGCGCACGACATCGATCTGGTGGCGGCGAAGATTGGAACCTCGGCCCGGACCTTGTCGCGGTTGTTCTCCGCGGAGACCGAGCTCTCGTTCAAGAGCTGGTGCCAGCGGGCGCGGATCGCCGCGGCCATCGAGCGACTGTCAACCGCGGCCAACGTCTCGATCAAGCAGGTCGCGGGCGAGCTCGGCTATGCCAGCCTGCCTGCGTTTTCGCACGCCTTCCGGCAGGTTACAGGGAGGACGCCGAGCGAATTTGCCCAAAGGGGTTGATCGCCTCGCAATCACATCCGCCGAAATCCCGATCAGCATGACGAATTGTTGTGCTTGATCGGCGCCCACTTCGCCTTAAATCCATGTAACATCCGCCCGCCGCTCAACGGATTCGATCAGTCGCAATGGCCAACGCCTTCTTCACCGACCTGCTTGCAACCATTTCGGAGCGCGGTCGCACCCTGCTCCGCCGCGGTCAGCCGGATGACGGCAAGGAGGACGCCGCCGGCCTGATCGACCTCTGCGAGGCGCTGCTGTCCGGCCGGGGCGAGGCGTCCGGCACGGCGATGGCCAGCGAAGTGATCGAGAGCTACCACAATCTCGATGAGGCGGAACGGCGCGCCTTCTTCCATGCGCTGGCGCACAATTTCGGCCCCGACCAGGACAAGGTCAACAAGGCCATCGAAGCCTGGATGGCCGAGCCCGGCGACGGCAATGGCGGGGCGCTGCATTTCGCCTCCGAGCCGCGCCGGCAGGAGCTGATCCGAAGACTGAACCGCGCCCCCGGCGGCACCGGCGCATTGGTGGAGATGCGCGCCGACCTGCTCACGCTCCTGAACGGCCACAAGGACCTCGCGGCGCTCGACCGCGACATCGTGCATCTCCTGGCATCATGGTTCAACAGGGGGTTTCTCGTGCTGCGCAGGATCGATTGGTCGACCCCGGCAAACATCCTCGAGCAGATCATTCGCTACGAGGCCGTGCACGAAATCCGTGACTGGGACGATTTGCGCCGCCGCATCGACCCCATCGATCGCCGCTGCTACGCCTTCTTCCATCCGGCCATGCCCGACGCGCCCCTGATCTTTGTCGAGGTGGCGCTGACCGAGACAATTCCGGGTGCGATCGCGCCGCTGCTTGCGGTCAACCGCAAGCCGGTGCCGGCCGATCGCGCGCGCACAGCGGTGTTCTATTCCATTTCCAACACCCAGCGCGGGCTTGGCGGCATCTCCTTCGGCAACTTCCTGATCAAGCAGGTGGTCGAGGAATTGCGCCGCGAGCTGCCCAAGCTCGACACCTTCGTGACGCTCTCGCCGGTGCCGGGCTTCATGTCCTGGCTGAAGGATGGCAAGGACCTGCCGATCTCGGACGAAGACCGCGCGCTGTTGAAGCATCTCGACGAGCCCAATTGGTTCGACAATGCCGAACTCGCGGGCGAGCTGCGTGCCCTGATTGAGCCGCTCGCGGCCTATTACTTCCTGAAGGCCCGCACCGCCAAGGGCCGCCTGATCGATTCGGTCGCCCGTTTCCATCTCGGCAACGGCGCCCGGCTCGAGCGCATCAACTGGCTCGGCGACCTCTCGCCCAAGGGCCTGCGCGAATCCGCCGGCATCATGGTGAACTACCTGTACCGGCTCGATGACATCGAGAAGAACCACGAAGCCTATGCCAATGACGGCGAGGTGGTGGCATCAAGCGCGGTGAAGAAGCTGTTGAAGAGCAACGAGGGCCGCAGGCTGCTGGATATGCGGCTGTCGTAGTTGGTTTGATCGAACGACGTCACAATCTCCGTCATGCCCGGGCTTGTCCCGGGCATCCACGTCTTTGGCGCTCGCGGTGACGCGTGGATGGCCGGGTCAAGCCCGGCCATGACGAGCAAGTGCGACGACCTTCAAGCAATAGCAAGCATTGTAGAACGGGAAGAGCGAAGCCACCCCATCGCGTTCGCGACAGGAATGACGGTCCAAATATCAGGAGCGCCCGCGGCCCCAGTCACGCGTCCTTCTTGTCCCTGAAATACGGCTCCACAGGCCCATGCACCTTGATGGTCAGCGGATTGCCGTGGCGATCCCTGGCGTTGCCGGCGGTGACGCGGACCCAGCCTTCGCTGACACAGTACTCCTCGACATTGGTCTTCTCGACACCCTTGAAGCGGATGCCGACATCGCGCGCCAGCACCTCCGCATTGTAATAGGGGCTGTTCGGATCGACCGACAGGCGGTCCGGCAGTGTGTCGTTTGCAGTCTCGTTCTTGTCGTTCACAATAGCGCCTCGATATCTCGCTTCAGGCTTTCGGGTCGTGTGGTCGGCGCATGCCGCGCCGTCACCTGGCCTCGGCGGTCGACCAGGAATTTGGTGAAATTCCATTTGATGGCGGAGCCGAGCAGGCCGGACTTCTCGCGCTTCAGATAGCCGTAGAGCGGATGCGCTTTCGGCCCGTTGACGTCGATCTTGTCGAACATCGGGAAGCTGACGTCGTATTGGCTTTGGCAGAACGCGCCGATCTCGCTGGCGCTGCCGGGCTCCTGGGCGCCGAACTGGTTGCAGGGAAAGCCGAGCACCGCAAAGCCACGGCTGGCATATTCGCGGTGCAGCTCCTCCAGCCCGCGATATTGCGGCGTGAAGCCGCATTTGCTCGCGGTGTTGACGATCAGCAGCACCTGTCCTTCGAAGCGCTGCAGGGAGACCTCCTCGCCCGCAAGCGACTTGGCCGAAAAATCATAAACGCCTGGCATCGAATTGTCCTTCCTTCTCCCCTTGTGGGAGAAGGTGGCGCGAACGAAGTTCGCGACGGATGAGGGGTCCCTCTCCTCTCGTCAGATCTTCGCCCGCGGAGACAAACCCCTCACCCGGATCGCATCTCGCGATGCGATCCGGCCTCTCCCACAGGGGGAGAGGCGCACCGAAGATGTGGCACTCAAATCGCATCAGTCGCATGATCAATCCAATGGATCGATCGGCGAGGCTGGCACGCCGCCGGCCTCGATCGCCTCGCCTGCGGCGAGGCAGAGGTCCTCGCGATAGCGCCCGGCCACGACCTGGACGCCGACCGGGGCTCGCCCGACCATTCCGGTCGAGACCGTTAGCCCAGGCAGGCCCATGAAGGGAATAGCGATTTGGGTCAGCTGGGCGTGCCAGACCCGCGCGAAGGAGGCCTCATCCTTGCGGTCGAGCTGGTCGGGGAACGGCAATTCGCCGGAAACCGGCATCAGCACCACTGGATATTGCTCCAGGAACATCAGCCATTTGCGGGCGAGCGCGGCGCGGATGGTCAGCGCCGCCGACAACGCCGCCGCGTCGAGTGGAGACACCTTGTTGCGGTTGCCGCGCAGGCACGCCAGCGCGCCGGGATCGCCCTCCTTCTCGGCGGCGGCAAGCTGCGCCTCATAGCCGTCGCCGAGCCAGAGCTTGGTCTGCTGCAAGGCCGCTTCCTGCAGCGGCGGGGTGTCGTTGATCTCCTCGACCGTCCAGCCTGCCCGCTCCAGCCGCTTGCCGGCGTCAAGCACGGCGGCCCTCACCTCGGGCACCGGATCAAGCCCATCCGGATTGACACAGAGCGCGGCCCGCCTTGCGACCGGGGGTCCCTCCAGCGGCGCTGGGACCCACCAGGGATCGCGGGCGTCCTTGGCCGCCATCGCCGCCAGCGCCAGGCGGAGGTCGCCAACGGTGCGCGCCAGCGGCCCGGAGACAGCGCTGATCTGCGGCCCGATCGGACGCTCCGGGAAGGTCGCATTGTAGGCCGCGACGCGGCCCACGGTCGGGCGCAGGCCGTGCACGCCGCAGGCATAGGCGGGGTAGCGGATCGAGCCGGCAATGTCGGTGCCATGGGCGATATGGCCGATCCCGGCCGCGACCGCCGAACCCGCGCCTCCCGACGAGCCGCCGGGGGTTAGCGAGGGATCGCGCGGATTTTTGGTGTCACCATGGACCAGGTTGCTGGTGAACCAGCGATAGGAGAAGGCCGGCGTGTTGGTGCGGCCGAGAATGACCGCGTCGGCCTTGCGCAGATTATCGACCACCGGGTTGCTGCTCCCGGCGATCTGGTCGCGCAGCTGCTTCAAGCCATTGGTGGTGGCAAAGCCCTTCTGGTCGATATTGACCTTCACCGTCACCGGCACGCCGGCGAGCGGGCCGACATCCTCGCCGCGGGCGATTTTCGCATCGACCTCGGCTGCCTGCTTCAGCACCTCCTCCGGCCTGTGATCGATCACGGCGTTGAGCTTGGGGTTGACCGCATCCAGCCGCGCCAGGTTGGCGGTGGCGGCCTCGCGGGCGGACACCTTCTTGGACTTGACAAGCCCAGCGAGTTCGGCGGCCGACAGGCGCCAGAGGTCAGACATCAAGCGACTCCGTTGTTAGGAGCGTGTTGTAGCGCCGGGCGGGCGGAGTGGCCAGACGGGCACGGGATGGGCCGTATGCAGGAGAAAGGCCCCGCATGCCTCAGGATGCCGGCTTGAGATCCACGCTAATGCACCCGCGCCAGGAAATAGGCGAGATCGCTGATCTGCTCCGGCGTCACAGCGCCCATCACGTCGGCCATGGTGCCGTCGTAGCCGTGACGGGAGTTGTCCTTGTATTCGCGCAAGGTCTTGTTGAGGTAGTCCTCGCGCTGGTCGGCAATGCGCGGGACGTTGTCGGCGCCGGAGAAGTCAGGATGGTGGCAGGCGTTGCAGTGATACTTCACTGTAAGCTCGCGCGCCCGCTGCATGCGTGCGGGGTCGGGTGTATCGGCAGGCGGCTTTGGTTTGGGCAGCTTGGCGATGAAATCAGAGAAGCTGCGCAAATCATCATCGGTCATCGCCTTCGTCATGTCGTTCATCGGCTCGAAGCTGCGCAACTTCTCGCGAAACATGAAGAGCTGGATCAGTGCATACGGCGCCTGCTGGCCGCCGAGCGAGGGCGTGAGGTCCGTTGCGGACTGCCCGTTCTCGCCATGGCAGCCGAAGCAGGCCGCGGCGCGCTGCTCGATGGTCTCTGAATTTGCGGATGAACCGATGAGGAGAAGCGCCAGCGCGATTGTTGTTTTTTGCATCCACCCGTCCTGACGCCTACACACACTCCGTCGTTCCGGGGCGGTGTGATAGCACCGAACCCGGAATCTCGAGATCCCGGGTTCACGCTACGCGCGCCCCGGAATGACGACATCAACCAATTACTTCGCCGCGACCTTGGACTTGCCGTAGCTCACGCGATAGACGGCGCCGTTATAGTCGTCGGAGACCAGGATCGAGCCGTCCTTGAGCAAAGCTACGTCGACCGGGCGGCCGAGATAGCTGTTGTTCTCGAGAAAGCCGGTGATCAGGGGCTCGATCGATTTCACCTTGCCGTCGTGATCGAGCTTCACCACCACGACATCGCCGCCGAACTTCTTGCTTCGGTTCCAGGAGCCGTGGCGGGCGAGGATGATCGCGTTCCTGTAGGACTTCGGGAACATGCTGCCGGTATAGAAGCGGAACCCGAGCGCCGCCGCATGCGGGCCCATCAGGCCGACCGGCGGGGTGAACTCGCTGCAGGAATGCCCCCAGCCGAATTCGGGATCGGGAATGTCGCCCTGATAGCAATAGGGTGCGCCGAAATCCTCGCCTACCTTGGTGATCCGGTTCAGCTCGTCCTGAGGGACATCCTCCGACAGCCAGTCGCGGCCATTGTCGGTGAAGTACATCTGCTTGTTGTCCGGATTCCAGTCGAAGCCGACCGAATTGCGGACGCCGAAGGCGACGACCTCCGCGCCCGATCCATCGAGATTGATGCGGCGGATCTGGCCGTGCGCGTCGTCATGCAGCACGTTGTTGCCGGGCTGGCCGACCGGCACATAGAGCTTGTTGTCGGGGCCAATGGCGATGAACTTCCAGCCATGCGCCTCATCCTTGGGCAGGTTGTCGTAGATGACCGTCGGCTTGGGCGGATTGTCCAGCACATCCTCGACATTGTCGATCTTGGAGATCTTGGACAGTTCCGCGACGTAGAGCGTGCCGTTGTGGAAGGCGACGCCGTTCGGCCGATAGAGCCCCGAGGCCAGCACCTTGACCTCGCGCTTGCCGTCCTTGTTGACAATGGCATAGACCTTGTCGACCAGGCGGCTGCCGACGAACACGGTGCCCTTGTCGCCCACGGCAAGCGAGCGCGCATTGGCCATGCCGGCGGCATAGACCTCGATGTTGAAGCCGGAGGGCACCTTCAGCTTCGCCACCGGCAGCTTGTCGGGCGCTGCGGGTAGCGGGGGAGGCGCGACCGGTGCAAGCTTTTGCGCAGCCTCGTTGTCCGGGCGCCCGATCAGGGGCGAGCCCGGCGGCAGCGGTTGCGCCGCCTGCTGGGCGACCGCGCCGAATGTCGATGTAGCAAGAAAAGCGCCGGCCAGCAGCATGCTGCGCGGCGACGAATGACCGTTCATATGGTCCTCCCCATGTGTCGGCGGTTATCCTCGCCACCAGCCATCGGCCAGCTCGGGTCCGCCTTTTTGAGGAGAACAGTTTGTGAATTTTTCAGGGCCGGCGCAAGGGCATCGGCAAGGCTATCAACCTAGTGCCGGGTGACCGATTGATCAGGCAACTCGAAAAAGGCCTCCGAGAATGGAAACTCCAGCACCACCTCGCCCTCCTCGTCCGTCACCTCGATGACGGCGCTGAGCAACGGTGGGACGGCACCTTCACTGCGTATGAGTTCCAGGATCATTGCGCGCGCGACTTCCCAGGCGCGATCCGCATTGCGCAGCTCTTCCCCTTCGGGATCCTCGACCAGCTCATCGCCGATCCGGGTGTTGAAGAAATATCTGGCCATTGCATTCCATTGGGGTTCTGGCGGCGAAATTGGAAGGCTCCTCGCCCTCACAACTGCTTTATTGGAGAAATTATCCGACAAGCGTGTCGCCTCCGCTACGCAACAAACGCATCCGACCGCGCTCAGCACCACGAAAATGCCGATGTGTTGCTCGTTTGCGCCCCTCCGGTAATACCGCGGGACAGCGGCGCTTTTGCGCTGCAAAAGCGGCTCACGTTGTATTGCCACGTGAAAATTTCACTAGCGAAGTTCTTACCGCACGCTACCTTGTCGAATGGGACGAACACCCAATCAACCTTGATATGGCGGACCAAAAAAGGAGAGCCAAAATGGCCTGGAAAGCACCCAAGATCGTCGAAGTGCCGGTGGGCATGGAAATCAACATGTACGCCTGCGCCGCTCGCAAGTAAGCGGTCGCTCTCGCTTCAATCCTGAAGCAGATGAAGCTCCGGACGCAACTCGTTCCGCGGCGGAACAGGTTGCGTCCGGCTTTCGCTTTTGTTTCGTTCTGTTTCTCTTTTGAGTGCAATCCAGGAGACGGGTCATGCTTCGCATCGTCGTCCTGGGAGCCGCAGCGGGCGGCGGAATTCCACAATGGAATTGCGGATGTCCGGTCTGCCGCGCGGCCAGGGCTGACCAGCCGGAATTGAGACGCACGCAGTGCTCGATCGCTTTGTCCGCAGACGGCGATCACTGGTTCCTGATCAACGCTTCGCCTGACCTGCGCCAGCAGCTGATCGCAACGCCGCAGCTTCATCCGCGGAAAGGACAATTGCGCCACTCGCCGATCGCGGGCGTGATTCTCTGCAACGGCGAGGTCGATGCGGTGGCCGGCCTGCTCTCGATGCGCGAAGGCTCGCCGTTCACGATCTATGCACATCCAGGCGTGCTGGCGATCCTGAAAGCGAACAGCATCTTCAACGTGCTCTCTGAAGCCAACGTCAAACGTCAGCCCATCGCAATTGATCAACCGTTCGAACCGCTTCTGCCTGACGGCGCACCGAGCGGCATCGAGATCCTGCCGTTCGCGGTGCCCGGCAAGGTCGCCTGGTATCTGCGGGACAAATCGCTTCCCGGCGGCCGCGGCGACGAGATCGGTGACACGATCGGCCTGCGCATCCGCGACAAGGCGACGGACAAGCATGTCTTCTTTGTCGCGGCCTGCGCCCATGTCAGCGACGATCTGAAGGCGCGGCTTGCCGGTGCTGCGCTTGTGTTCTTCGACGGCACCGTGTGGCGCGACGACGAGATGATTGCGGCAGGTCTCGGCCAGAAGCGCGGCCTGGACATGGGCCATATCGCGATGTCCGGAACCGAAGGCGCGATCGAAAGTCTCGCTGGCCTCGGCATCGACAGCAAGCTATTCCTGCATATCAACAACTCCAATCCGGCGCTGCTTGCCGATTCCGAACAGCGCAAGGTGTTGGAGCGCGCGGGCTGGCAGATCCCGGCGGACGGAATGGAGATTGTGCTGTGAGCGTTGATGTCGCGACCACCATGTCCGCGCTGTCGATCGGCAAGGGCGTGACGCTCAACAGCGCCGCCGATCTCGAGGCGACGCTGCGGCGGATCGGCGAGGTGCGCTACCATAATCACCACTCGTTCCATAAGCTCCTGCATGGCGGCAAGCTGAACAAGGGCCAGGTGCAGGCCTGGGCGCTGAACCGCTATTATTACCAGAGCACGATTCCGATCAAGGATGCGGTCGTGATCTCGCGCTTTCGCGACCGCGCGACGCGGCTGGAATGGCGCCACCGGATCGAGGATCATGACGGCGATACGGGCCAGGAGGGCGGCATCGAGCGCTGGCTGAAGCTGACCGAGGGTCTCGGCCTCGACACGGCTTACGTGGAATCCACCGAAGGCATTCTGCCGGCGACGCGCTTTGCGGTCGAAGCCTACGTGCATTTCTGCCGCGACCGCACTCCGCTGGAAGCGATCGCTTCCTCGCTGACGGAACTGTTCGCGCCGAACCTGCACGAAGAGCGCATCAGCGGCATGCTGCAGCATTATGATTTCGTCAATCCCGACATCATGGCCTATTTCAAGCGCCGCCTGTCCCAGGCGCCGCGCGATGCCGGGTTTGCATTGGAGTACGTCAAGGAGCATGCCAGGACGCCAGAGCAGCGCGAGGCGGTATGCAATGCGCTGATCTTCAAGACCAACGTGCTATGGGTGCAGCTCGACGCGCTCTATCATGCCTATGTCAACGGCCACATTCCGCCCGGCGCGTTCGTACCCAGGGACAAGTGAGGAGCGATGGCTGCAGCACGCAACATCATCGTCAGCGAGGCGAGCCGGCCCGTATTGCCGCGGCACGCGAAGCTGAAATATGACGAGACCCGCAAGGTCTGGGTGATCCTTGCGCCCGAGCGCGTGCTGGCGCCGGATGAAATCGCGGTCGAGGTGCTGCAATTGTGCGATGGCGTCCGCCCCGTGTCTGACATCGTCGACCTGCTGGTGGCGAAATATGCCGCGCCGCGCGAGGCGATTGCGACCGATGTGGTCGCCATGCTGCAGGACCTTGCGGACAAGGGCTTTCTGACCGAAGCACGCGAGAAGACACCATGAGTGACGAGCTCGCAGACACCAAGGCGGCGCATGATCCTAGCGATGGCCTCGCCGTGCTGGAATCCAGCACCTCCACTGCCGAGACGTTCGGCATTCCGCTCGCGGTGCTTGCGGAGCTGACCCATCGCTGCCCGCTGCAATGCCCCTATTGCTCCAACCCGCTGGAGCTCGACCGCGGCTCAACCGAGCTTTCGACCGCGGAATGGAAGAAGGTGCTCTCGGAGCTTGCCGAGATCGGCGTGCTGCAGGTGCATTTCTCCGGCGGCGAGCCGACCGCGCGCAAGGATCTCGTCGAGCTGGTGCAGCATGCAAGCGATGTCGGGCTCTATACGAACCTGATCACCTCGGCCGTGCTGCTCACGCGCGACAAGCTGGCCGCGCTTGCGGATGCCGGGCTCTGCCATGTCCAGATCAGCTTCCAGGGCAGTGAAGCAGCAAGCGCCGACCGCGTTGCGGGCTTCAAGGACGCACACAAGAAGAAGCTCGAAGTGGCAAAATGGACGCGCGAGCTCGACCTGCCGCTCACGGTCAACGCCGTGATGCATCGGCAGAACCTGCATCAGTTGCCCGACATCATCCAGATGGCCGTCGATCTCGACGCCGATCGGCTCGAGGTCGCCAATGTGCAATATTACGGCTGGGCACTGAAGAACCGCGCCGCCCTGATGCCGACCTTCGACCAGCTCGAGGAGACGACGCGGCTTGTTGAAGACGCGCGTGAGCGGCTGAAAGGCGTGCTCACGATCGACTACGTGATCCCGGACTATTATGCGCTGCGGCCGAAGAAATGCATGGGCGGCTGGGGCCGGCAGTTCTTCAATATCTCGCCGCAGGGCAAGATCCTGCCCTGCCACGCCGCCGAGACCATCACCGGGCTCGCATTCGAATCCGTGCGCTCCAATCATTCGATCGCCTGGATCTGGCAGAACTCGGAAGCCTTCAACCGCTATCGCGGAACTGGCTGGATGCCTGAGCCTTGCCGCTCCTGCGAGTACAAGGAAGTCGATTTCGGCGGCTGCCGCTGCCAGGCCTTTGCGCTGACTGGGGACGCCGGCAACACCGATCCGGCCTGCACGCTGTCGCCGATGCATGAGCAGATCTTCAGGCAGGCCGAAGCGGAGTCGGCCGCGGGCGCGACCCGCTTCCTCTACCGCAATTTCGCCGGCGGCACGCTGGAGCCATCCAACGATGGCGCCTGACGCCGATGCGCGCAGATTGCGGCGCGGCGATCCGTTCGCGCCGTTGACGTCGGTGATGCTGCCGGTCGGCGATGGCCACGAGATCCATGTCGAGACCGTCGGCTGCGCCCGCGGCATCCCCGCCGTCTATCTCCATGGCGGGCCCGGCAGCGGCTGCCAGCCGGATCACCGACGGCTGTTCGATCCCGAGCGCTTCCACACCGTGCTGTTCGATCAGCGTGGCGCGGGCCGCAGCCGGCCCAAGGGCGGCCGCGAGGCCAACACGCTGGCGCATCTGATCGCGGACATGGAGACGATCCGCGACAAGTTCGGCTTCGAGAAGTGGCTGGTGGTCGGGGGCTCCTGGGGCGCGACGCTGGCGCTGGCTTATGCGCAGGCGCATCCAGACCGCGTCTCCGGCATTGCGCTGCGCGCGACGTTTCTCGGCACGGCCCGCGAGGTCGAGACCGCATTCTGCGAGACGCTGCCGCGCTTCTATCCCGGCCTGAGCCAGGATTTTCTTGGTCTTCTGACGGACGATGAACGTACGCAGCCAATGCAGACCTATTGGCGCCGCATTCTCGATCCCGATCCGGCGGTGCACGGTCCGGCCGCGCGGGCCTGGCACGACACCGAGCGCATTCTCTCTGAGCACGCGCCGTCACGCACGCGACTGGATCTCGCAGCGCTGAACGGCAACGGCGCGCTACCGTCCACGCCCTTCATGGAAGCGCATTACTTCCAGAACGACAGCTTCATGCGTCCAAACCAGCTGCTCGACAACGCGGCAAAGCTTGCCGGCATTCCCGGCATCATCGTGCAGGGCCGCTACGACCTGCTGTGCCCACCCGCGACATCGCAAGGATTGGCAGCGCGCTGGAGCGATGCCGAAATCCGCATCGTCGAAGGCGCCGGCCACACGCTGTACGATCCCGGCGTGCGCGATGCCGTGATGCGCTCGATCGCGGACCTTGCGGCGAAGATCGAGGGAAGCGCTGCGCTCCCACGCCAAAGTAACGACATATCCCCTCATCCTGAGGAGGCCGCGAACGCGGCCGTCTCGAAGGATTGAGGCCCGGGCAATATCGGGGCTCTCATGGTTCGAGACGGCGCTTCGCGCCTCCTCACCATGAGGGGTGAGAACGAAGCCTGACAAGGCGCAAGAACATAGAGGAGAACAAGAAAATGCCGATCGCCGGAAAAGGCATGCTGCTGACGTCGATGGATATCGACCCGGCCAAAGAAGCCGACTTCAACCGCTGGTATGACCGCGAGCACCTCGAAGAGCGCGTCGCCATCGAAGGCTTCCTCGAGGCGCGGCGTTATGTGGCGCATACCGGCAGCCCGAAATTTCTCTTCCTCTATTCCACCAAAACCATCGACGTGCTGGACAGCCCGGCCTATCGCGCGAGGCTCGCCAATCCGACACCCTGGTCGGTGAAGACCATGGCGGGCTTCAAGAACATGATCCGGGCGGTGGCGCGCATCACGATCTCAAGGGGCACCGGCCGCGGCGCAGTGCTCGGCATTCTGCGACTGCGTCCCGAAGGCAATCCGGATGATTTGCGCAATCAGCTCGCAACGCGGCTTGATCCGAAACAGCACGACGGCATCATCTCCATGCATCTGCTCGAAAGCGATGCACGGCTCTCCGGCCCGACCAAGGAGTTGCCCGCCGCGGGCGGTGGTGCGAGCGACTGGTTCGTGCTGGTCGACGGCACCAGTGTCAGCGCCGTTTCATCCGTGCTCGCTGCGCAGTTTATTGGGAACACGGCGCCACAAGGTGCAATGCAAATATCGTCGGGCATCTATGAGCTGATGTGGGATCTCGCCAAGAGCGATATCTTTCCCGCCTGAAAATTACCCTGCAAATAACTTGATGCCCACATGTTGCGCCGCGAAAATCACGGCGTGCTCACACGATCTTGCGGCACTGCACACGAGATAAGACGTCGATGGAACAAATTTGCCTTTGTGCAGCAAGGAGATTGGTTCTAATAAGATAACCACATGATCCAATTCAGAAACTGAAAGGACGCCCTCTCGGCGTCCTCGCGAAAAAAGGCCGCGCGCTCGTAAGATTGTTGGCGCGGACAGGTAGGGAATGAAACCGACTGATATCGCGGCCCCCGACTACTTTCACAAAGTGGTCGATTGCCAATGGGCCTGTCCAGCGCACACCCCCGTCCCCGAATATATCCGCTTGATCGCCGAAGGCCGCTACAGCGACGCCTACATGATCAATTGGAAGTCCAACGTGTTTCCCGGCATCCTGGGACGCACGTGCGATCGCCCCTGCGAGCCCGCCTGCCGGCGCGGCAGGGTCGAGGAAACGCCGGTGGCGATCTGCCGCCTCAAGCGGGTCGCGGCCGACTTCAAGGACGACATCAGGCAACGGTTGCCACGGCCCGCAGCGAAAAACGGCAAGCGCATCGCGCTGGTCGGCGGCGGCCCAGCCTCGTTGACCGTGGCGCGCGATCTCGCCCCACTCGGCTATCACTGCACGGTGTTCGACGGCGATCCCAAGGCCGGCGGCATGATGCGGTCGCAGATTCCAAAATTCCGCCTGCCTGACTCCGTGATCGACGAGGAGACGGACTACATCCTCAACCTCGGCATCGAGTTCAAGGGCGGCCAGCGCATCGAGAGCATGAAGGCGCTGCTTGCGGACGGTTACGATGCCATCTTCGTCGGCTCCGGCGCACCGCGCGGCCGCGAGCTCGACATTCCCGGCCGCAAGGAAGCCGCCGCCAACATCCATATCGGCATCGACTGGCTCTCCTCCGTCTCCTTTGGCCATACCGACAAGATCGGCAAGCGCGTGATCGTGCTTGGCGGCGGCAACACCGCGATGGATTGCTGCCGCACCGCGCGCAGGCTCGGCGGCGAGGATGTCAAGGTGATCGTCCGCTCCGGCTTCGAGGAGATGAAGGCCTCGCCTTGGGAAAAAGAGGACGCCATGCATGAGGATATTCCGATCCTCAATTTCATGGTGCCTGTCGCCTTCGTGCACAACAACGGCAAGCTCACCGGCGTGACCTTCCAGAAGGTGAAGGCCGAATACGACGCCAAGGGCCGGCGCAACCTGGTGCCTTCGGGCGAAGCCGACGAGACCATCAATTGCGACGACGTGCTGGTCGCAGTCGGCCAGGAGAACGCCTTCCCCTGGATCGAACGCGACTGCGGCATCGAGTTCGACAAATGGAACATGCCGAAGGTCGACCCCAAGACCATGGCCTCGACCCATCCAAAGATCTTCTTCGGCGGCGATGCGGCGTTCGGGCCGAAGAACATCATCTGGGCCGTGGCGCACGGCCATGACGCCGCGCTGTCGATCCACAGGATGATCTCGGGCGAAGACATCACCGAGCGGCCGCTGCCCGAGGTGCAAATCTCATCCCAGAAGATGGGCATCCACGAATGGAGCTACGACAACGACATCTCGCCCGAGAAGCGCTACAAGGTGCCGCATCGCGACAAGGTCATCGCGCTGAAGGACATCCGTGCCGAGGTCGAGCTCGGTTATGACGTCAAGCTTGCGCTGGGCGAGGCGCATCGCTGCCTGAACTGCGACGTGCAGACGGTATTCTCCGCGCCACTCTGCATCGAATGCGATGCCTGCGCCGATATCTGCCCGATGGACTGCATCACCTTCACCGAGAACGGCGATGAAAGCGATCTGCGCACCCGCCTGAAGGCGCCGGCGCCGCATGCCGACCAGGCCCTCTACGTCTCTGATGATCTCAAGACCGGCCGCGTCATGGTGAAAGACGAGGACGTCTGCCTGCATTGCGGGCTTTGCGCCGAGCGCTGCCCCACCGGCGCGTGGGACATGCAGAAATATCTCATCGATATGGTTCAAGCAGGTACGTCATGTCCGAGCAAAAGCAGATCAGCAGCGTAAACGACTTCGTCGTCCGCTTCGCCAACGTCAACGGCTCGGGCTCGGCCAGCGCCAACGAGCTGTTCGCGCGCGCCATCCTCCGTCACGGCGTTCCGGTTAGCCCACGCAACATCTTCCCCTCCAACATCCAGGGCCTGCCGACCTGGTACGAGGTGCGCGTCACGGAAGCCGGTCATCTCGGCGCCCGCGGCGGCGGCGTTGACATGATGGTGGCGATGAACCCGCAGACCTGGGACAAGGACGTCGCCTCCATCGAGCCCGGCGGCTACCTGTTCTATGATTCGACCAAGCCGATGCCGACGTCGAAATTCCGCGGCGACATCACCGTGATCGGCGTGCCGCTGACCGCGATCACCAACTCGACCTACAGCGATCCGCGGCAGCGCCAGCTGTTCAAGAACATCATCTATCTCGGCGCGCTGTGCGCCCTGCTCGAGATGGATCCCAAGCTGATCGAGCAGCTGATCGGCGAGCAGTACAAGGGCAAGGAAAAGCTGCTCTCCTCCAACGTCCACGCGCTGCATCTCGGCCGCGACTGGGCGCTGCAGAACCTGAAATGCCCGATTGGGCTCCGCGTCAAGAAATCCGACAAGGTCGGCGACCGCATCTTCATCGAGGGCAACAGCGCGGCCGCGCTCGGCGCCGTCTATGGCGGCGCCACCGTCTGCGCCTGGTATCCGATCACGCCGTCATCCTCGCTCGCCGATGCGTTCGGCGCACATTGCAGGAAGTATCGCCACGATCCCAAGACGGGCGAAGCCAAATACGCCATCGTGCAGGGCGAGGACGAGCTCGCCTCGATCGGCATCGTCATCGGCGCCTCCTGGAACGGCGCCCGTGCCTTCACCGCGACCTCCGGCCCTGGCATCTCCCTGATGACCGAGTTCATCGGCCTGTCCTACTTTGCGGAGATCCCGGCGGTGATCATGAACGTGCAGCGCGCCGGCCCCTCGACCGGCATGCCGACACGCACCCAGCAATGCGACGTCATCGCCTGCGCCTATGCTTCGCATGGTGACACCAAGCATGTGCTGCTGTTTCCGGAGGATCCGGCGGAGGCCTTCGAGTTCGCGGCCACCGCTTTCGATCTCGCCGAACGGCTGCAGACCACCATCTTCCTGATGCTCGACCTCGATATCGGCATGAACCACCGGCTGTGCCGTCCGCTGAAGTGGGACGACGCGCGGCAATATGACCGCGGCAAGATCATGACCGCGAAAATGCTGGACGAGGGCCGCGACTTCGGCCGCTATCTCGACGTCGACGGCGACGGCATCCCCTACCGGACGCTGCCCGGCACGCATCCGACCAAGGGCTCCTACTTCACCCGCGGCACGTCGCGCGACCGCTATGCGCGCTACTCCGAGGAAGGCCCGGTCTACGCCGACAACATGCAGCGCCTGGTCCGCAAGTTCGAGACCGCGCAGGACATGGTGCCGCGGCCGCTGCAGGCCAATGCGGCAAGGCCTACCAAATACGGCGTGATCTATTTCGGCTCGACCTCGCCCGCGATGGACGAGGCGATCGGATTGTTGGAGGCGCGCGGTCACCTGCTCGATCGCCTGCGCATCCGCGCCTTCCCGTTCCACTCCAGTGTCGCGAGCTTCATCGCCGACCATGATTTCGTTTACGTGGTCGAGCAGAACCGCGACGGGCAATTGCGCTCGCTGATCATCAACGAGAACGGCATCGATCCGGTGCGGCTGGTGTCCATCGTCCACTATGACGGCACCCCCATCAATGCCCGCTTCATCGCAGGCGCCATCGGCGACCACCAGGACCATCTCAAGGTGACGCCCCTCCGCAAGGCTGTGTCATGACCTATATTGCGAAGCCGAAATTTCATCATCCGGGCCTGAAGAAGAACGCGCTGGGCTTCACCCATCGCGACTACGAGGGCAAGATCTCGACGCTGTGCGCCGGCTGC
>Ga0209062_1003726_pt1 | contig 17085 bp, 12 predicted proteins | sample Coa_R2_2_FD_187158 | JGI IMG/M metagenome (GOLD analysis project Ga0209062, IMG submission 187158) | Surface soil microbial communities from Centralia Pennsylvania, which are recovering from an underground coalmine fire - Coalmine... | ecosystem: Environmental > Terrestrial > Soil > Unclassified...
TGAACTTTGATCTGATCGTCCTCGATGTGATGCTTCCCGGGCGGAGCGGGTGGGAGATATTGACCGAGCTCCGCCGCTCTGGTTGCCAGGTGCCGGTATTGATGCTCACCGCACGCGACGCTGTGCCGGATCGGGTCAAAGGATTTGAATTGGGCGCGGATGACTACCTTGTTAAGCCCTTTGCATTTTCGGAATTGCTGGCTCGCATTCGCTCGCTGTTGCGCCGTGCGCCCGTACGCCAGTTAGAGATCTTGCGTATAGCCGATTTAGAAATCGATCTGCTGCGCCATAGAGTGACTCGGGCCGGCCAGAGAATTGACTTGACGGCAAAAGAGTTTCAGTTGCTTTCCTTGTTAGCACGCCGCTCGGGAGAAATTCTCTCCCGTACAGCGATTGCCGAAGCGGTTTGGGACATGAATTTTGACAGTAATACCAATGTCGTCGATGTGCACATCCGCCGTCTGCGCGCAAAAGTAGATGACCCGTTTGAGCGTAAACTCATCCGCACGGTGCGCGGCGCCGGATATGTATTAGACGCCGAGGACTAACTGATGCGCTCGCGTTTCTCCTCCTTGTCGTCGTGGCTCACGGTTTGGTACACCGTGGCATGCTTTGCCATTCTTGGGCTGGCAATCGGGAGCTTGTACTGGGCGCTGGTCTCTGAGTTGGACGGGGACACGGATCTGTTTTTGACTGACAAGGTAAACGTCATCCGGAGCATCCTCCATGACAGGCCAGACGATTGGTCTGGATTGCGCGAGGAAGTCGATCTGGAACCGGCGGCCAGGCGATACGAGCGGTTCTATATACGGCTTCTGGACCAAAGCGGGAAGACACTGCTGAGCACCCCAGGCATGGACCGGCTGTTGCCCGCCTCCGTCTTCCCGCCCGAGCAAACAGGAGATCGCATACGAGGTGTCGGTGTCGTCTCGACCACCGGCGATCGATTCCGCGCCATCACCACGGCAGTTCCAGTTGGCGTCAACACCGAAAAACAGTGGCGAGTTCAGGTGGCAGTCGATCGTGCACAGGATGAAAAACTGCTGTCACGCTACCGGCACTGGCTATGGTCGATTTTGGCGGCGGCGCTCCTGTTCTGTCCATTTGTGGGTTATCGAATTGCGCGGCGCGGTATTCGCCCGGTCGAGCGGATTGCGGAAACCGCTCAACGTATCAGTTGCAGTACCTTGCACGAGCGGATTCAGGCGGCTGGTTATCCCGTGGAGTTGGCCGCACTCGCAAATACTTTTAATGCGATGCTGGATCGACTGGAAGACTCTTTTTCGCGGCTTTCTGATTTTTCCGCGGATATCGCTCATGAGCTCCGCACGCCGGTAAATAACATTCGTGGTGAGGCCGAGGTGGCGCTCGCGCGCGCCCGGTCGGTCGAAGAGTACCGGGAAGTACTGGGCTCCTGTCTTGAAGAAGCCGTGCGGCTTTCCGAATTGATCGGCAATTTGCTGTTCCTGGCGCGTGCAGAGAGTCCGGGAGAGCACCTCACGCGTGAGCCGATTGAAGTAGATCAGGTCTTTCAAGCCGTGCACGACTACTTTGAGCCGGCTGCTACCGAGTCCAGTGTACAGTTGATTACGCAGCGGGCTGAAGGCCTCATCATAGTCGCAGATCGAATGCTCCTGCAGCGCGCGCTGGCCAATCTGGTTTCCAATGCTCTCGCCCACACCCCCTCTGGAGGAAAGATCACACTCCGCGCATACCGGCAGCCCGGCGCCATCTGCATGGAAGTGCAGGATACCGGAATCGGCATTCCGCCAGATGCGCTGCCGCGGGTGCTAGATCGCTTCTATCGCGTAGATCGTGCGCGTTCCTCTCGCTCCGGCGGTACGGGACTGGGATTGGCGATTGTGAAAGGGATCGTGACCATGCACGGCGGCACGATCGATATCCGCAGCGAAGTGGGAGTGGGCACCACAGTCAGTCTCCTATTACCAATACAGCCGGGTAGCAGCAACGAACGATCGATCCGACCATGCGCTCCCTCAGGTGAGCTCCATACGACTCTTAAAGCCATCCAATAACCGTAACTCGAAAGATCATGTCTGTCGGCGAAACGGGTGTAGACTACTCCCAAGAGTTCTTGCAATGAGCGCTCGCTGGACGAAGGTCACCATTATTTCGTGGTTTATCTGCTCGAATTGCAATGCAGCGCAGACTACTACCCACCAAAGCACGCCTGCTAATTATGTCGGATCCATGGCGTGCCGCACGTGTCATCCCCAGATCTACAATCGATGGAAACAGACGCGGATGGCAAATGTCGTCCGGGACCCAAGGGTGGACCGGGCAGCGATTCTCGCTGATTTTTCTCATCCCGATCCGTTTGTGACCTTCACAAAGAGCGACATTGCCTTCGTGTACGGAAGCAGATGGAAGCAGCGTTACTTCAAAAAGATTGGTGACGACTACTTCGTCTTGCCAGCCCAGTGGGACATTGCGCATCAGAAGTGGCTCCCGTACTTCGTTAAGAACGGAGCCGACTGGTGGGCTCCTCTATACCCACCCGATAATTTAAAGCGCCCCACAGGACCGTTATGCGACGGCTGTCATTCGGTGAATTACAACATCGAAACAAAGACGGTTACGGAATGGAACGTCGGCTGCGAACGGTGTCACGGCCCGGGGAGCGCGCATGTAGCGCATCCCTCCCGTGCGAACATTATTAATCCCGCTAGGCTTGATTTCATCCGAGCTAACGATACTTGCATCCAATGCCATTCGCAGGGGCAGCCTTTAAATAATCCAATTCAGGGCAAGTATTACGACTGGCCGGTCGGGTTTCAAGTGGGCGATAAATTAGACCGCTTTTGGAAATTGGAAGAACACAAGCTGGGTGAGACCACATTCACGTACTTCCCCGATGGAACAGCGCATAAAAACCGGATGCAAGGGAACGATTTTGTGCAGAGTGTAATGTATACCCGCGGGGTAAAGTGCTCGAGCTGTCATGACGTTCACGGAACCGACAATGTTGCTCTTCTCATAAAGCCGGCAAACGTGATGTGCCTGGAATGTCATGGTCCCGGCTCGCCGAACGGACCACATACGAGCACGATCGAAGAGCACACACATCACAAAGCGGGCGGTCCAGGTGATGAATGCATTGCTTGTCATATGCCAAAGATCGAGCAAACACTCGGTGACCAGAACGTGCGCAGTCATACATTCCGATTTATCTCGCCAGCCATGACCGAAGCCTACAAAATTCCAAATCCGTGCACGATCTGTCACCAAGACAAGACGCCGGCTTGGGCTTTGAAGCAATTGAGGCAATGGTCCAATGTGTCGCCCTGGAGAATCGAGCAGTGAGAAAGGCCGCACTGCTAAGCGGCACCTATTCGGTTCCTTCAGCTTCGGAGCTGACATTAACTTATCTGTGATTTCAGTCGTAATGGTGTCCTGAGTTCCCATGCCGAGGAGATGACAAAAACGTAATTCTGGCGTCATGTTGGCGTACGACTGCACTCTCTACACTGTTTTCAGCGGATATGAGGAGTGTACTCGTTTGTACCCTCACGGTAGGGCTGGTAGGTTGCACAGTCCAAAGATACACACCCGTGCCCGTCACACCCGCCCAAACGGCTGCAAAGCTCGAAACGCGCACCTTGCGCGATGACAGCTTTCGACAATTTCTTGAAGCATCGCTGGGACATTCGATGCCCTGGCCGCCAAAAACCTGTGACTTCCGATTTCTCACACTGGCCGCCTTCTACTTCAATCCCGATTTGGCCGTCGCACGCGCTCAGCTAGAGACCGCAAATGCTGCTGTTCGAACTGCCCGGATGCGTCCTAATCCGGTCCTTGATCTCTCATTTGGTGTCCCCAATCCCTATCTGTTAGGCCTCGGCTTCGCATTTCCGATCATCACCTCCGGAAAGCGAACCTATTCCATCGAGCGCGCAAAAAGCCTTAGCTCGCAAGCAGAGTTCGCTGTAGCTGAACTCGCTTGGAAGGTGCGCGGCCAGGTTCGCTCCGCACTGCTCAACTACCTTTTCGATGTTCATAATGCTGCTATAGCGCGGGCTGCAGAACAACTGCAGCAAGCCCGCTCCGAGCGGCTATCCGAGCAACTGCAGGTGGGTGAAATTGCCCGGCCCGAATGGGAAGCCGCCCGTGCCGCCCTGCTAGAAGCGCAAATGGCTTCGCGGGCGGCAGAGGGCCGGCTGTCGCCTTCACGAGCCGCTCTGGCTGCTGCGATCGGGGTGCCTGTCACTGCACTCGAGGGATTGGAGTTCGAATGGTCGCATCTTGAAGATCTACCGTCGCCAAATCTTCTTGCAGAGGGTGAGATGCGCCGACAGGCCGTGTTGAACCGTTTGGATGTGCGGCGCGCACTCGCGGACTATCAAGCTGCCCAATCGAACCTGCAGCTAGAGATTGCCCGGCAGTTCCCCAACTTCCAGCTCGGACCCGGATATACATACGAGGAGCGGCAGAGCTATTTCAACCCCTCGCTTTCCATCGAGCTTCCCATTTTGAATCACAACGAGGGACCAATTGCCGAGGCTGCTGCACAACGCAAACAAGCTGCGGCCAATCTCATGGCCATACAAGCCAATGTCATTGCCCAGTGCGAGCAGGCGTTCGCACAATACAGAGCCAGTTATCAGATCTTGCAGGCAGCTCAAGCAGCGCGTACGCATGTGCAGCGTGCCCAAGTGCCGATCGAGGAACGTATGCTACAGGCCGGAGAATCTGACTGGTTTTCGCTCAATTCTGCACTCTTACAAAGCGCGGCCGCCGACAAGACCTGGGTGGATTCGGTATTTCAGGCGCAGTCGGCGCTCGGCCAATTGGAAGACGTTATACAAAAACCGCTGGAACCAGAAGATTCCGTTCCCATGATTCTTCCCAGGTGAGAGATGAAGCGATATCGACGAGCGTTTTTAGCCTGTATCACTCTTCTTCTGATAAGCATCACGGTCGTGCGCATCTATGCCTGGGATGCGGACGACGAGGAAGAGGAGAAAAAGAACACAATTGCCGCACCGTTCCGTGTCGCCCTGGAGAACGGCCGTGTTCTCATTACACTTGATGCAGCCACTCAGCAGCGGATAGGGCTGACTACTGTTGCGCTCACCTGGACCGCAGCGCGCGCGGAACAAATGGCCTATGCAACCGTTCTTCCCACCCAAGACTTACTAGCCTTGAGGACGAACTACCTGACCGCACAGTCTCAATTGCAAAAGGCTCAGGCCAGTGTGGCCGTATCCAGAGCCGAATACCAGCGTTTGAAGAACCTGTACGACCACAACCAAGACGCCTCGCAGAAATCGGTTCAGGCTGCCCGGGGCGTTTTCGATACAGACCTTGCCACACTCTCAGCCGCAGAACAGAATCTCGAGCTGCAAAAATTGGCGATACAGCAAAATTGGGGTACAGTCGTTGCCTCCTGGGTAGCCGGAGGGAGTGCAGAACTCACTCAAGTTCTAAACCAGAGCATGCTGCTCGTTCAGGTGTCCGCTCCCCCGCAAGATCCGTTTCTTGCTCCTAAACACATCACAGTAACAACAGCGGCCGGTGAGCGTATACCCGTGCAATATATTTCTTCCCTGCCACGAACCGATCCTCTGACGCAGCGCCCGAGTTTGCTCTATGCGACTCCGTCTCGCTCTGGTTTAGCGCCGGGTATGAACCTGATAGCCCGAGTTCCTGCAGGGCCTCTCCGGAAGGGTGTAATGATTCCCTATGCGGCCGTCGTCTGGTGGCAGGGTCAGGCTTGGGCCTACGTTCAACTCAACGCAACTCAGTTTACGCGTGAGGCGCTAAGTACCGACACGCCCCTCGGAGATGGTTACTTTGTCACCAGTGGATTTCATCCGAACGTCCGACTGGTCGTGCGCGGTGCACAATTCCTTCTATCCGAGGAGTTTCGCTCTCAAATCCAGCCCGAAGGGTAAACCGCAAAACAGATATGTTGCGCGCCATCGTTCGCTTTTCGCTGCGCCGGCGTATGATCGTTCTCGTGCTAGCCTGTTCACTGCTCGGCTACGGGATTTACTCGCTCAGCATCGCCCGCTACGACTTGTTCCCGGAATTCGCACCGGCTGAAGTGGTCATACAAACAGAGGCGCCAGGACTTTCTCCCGAACAGGTGGAGCAACTGGTAACAACACCACTTGAAAGTGAAATTGCAGGTGTGACCGGAGTACAGGCGGTTCGCTCTGGATCGATCCAGGGATTGTCAGTGATTACTGTCCTGTTTCGAAGCGGGACCAACATCTATCTCGACCGCCAGCTCATCGCAGAGCGTCTCCCCACCGTCACGCTTCCAGCGGGCATCAAGCCCATCATTACGCCCCTCACCTCTTCCACCAGCACGGTTCTCGAAATTGGACTCACGTCAAAGCGTCTGTCCCTCATGGAGTTGACTACGATAGCAAACTGGATCGTCAAACGGCGTTTGCTGGCTGTCCCGGGCGTGGCAAAAGTCGCCGTTTTCGGTGAGGAGACGCGTCAGATCCAGGTGCAGTTGGATCCCGAACGGCTGATTCGCCATGAACTGGATGTTCGCGACATTGTAGCTGCAGCACAGCGTGCAACTGCAGTGCGCGGATCTGGCTTGATCAGCACGGAGAACCAGCGGCTCATCTTGCAAAGTCTCGGTCAGCCGCTTTCAGACACCGAAATTGCCCGTTCAGTGGTAGCGCGGCGAAACGGAGCGAACCTGACGCTGGGCGATGTTGCAGACGTTGTCTACGCACCTGCGCCGCGCATCGGCGGAGCCTCTGTTTTTGGCAGGCCAGCATTGATCTTGGTCGTTTCCTCTCAATATGGAGCGAACACCCTGGAAGTAACGCATGCACTGGATACTGCACTGGCCGAACTCGCGCCGTCGTTGAAGAGGCAAGGGATCGAAATGAATACAAATATCTTTCGTCCCGCAGCTTTCATCGAAACTGCTTTGCATAACATTCGCGAATCGTTGATAGCCGGTGCGGTTCTGGTGATGGTCGTATTGTTCCTATTTCTTCTCAATTTGCGTACCGCGGCCATCTCCTGCACAGCGATCCCACTGTCGCTGCTCGGCGCGATCGTTGTCTTAGAGCGGTTCGGCTTCAGCCTCAACACAATGACGCTGGGCGGTTTGGCCATCGCCGTGGGCGAGGTGGTGGACGACGCCGTGATCGACGTAGAAAATATCTTCCGGCGCTTGCGTGAAAACCGCACGCAGCCGAGCCCGCGTGCAGCATGGCGCGTGGTTTTGGATGCCTCCCTTGAGGTCCGCAGCGCTGTCATTTACGCCACGTTTGCGGTCATTCTGGTTTTCTTCCCCGTGCTCACGATGTCCGGAGTCGCCGGCAGAATGTTTTCGCCCCTCGCGGTTGCCTATATTGCTGCCATTCTGGTTTCGCTCCTGGTCGCCCTGACGGTCACTCCAGCTTTATGTCTGGTTCTGCTTGCCAACCGCCAGCTTCCCTCTTCGGATACCCCTGTAGTAAGAGCCCTCAAGAGGGTCTACACGAAATCGCTGCAACGGGTAGAACGTGCGCCTCGTGCCGTACTGGGCGCTGTGGTCGGAACCATCATTGTCGTGGGCGCCATAGTCGCACCGAATCTCGAAACGTCGTTCATCCCACCGCTGCGCGAAGGCAACCTGACCCTGCACATGACCGCTGTTCCCGGAACCTCCGTGCATCAGTCTCTGGAGCTTGGCAGCCGAGTGACACAAGCCTTAGAGCATCTTCCCTATATCTCCTTAGTCGCGCAGCGTGTCGGCAGAGCAGAGCTCGCTGACGACACCAACGGCACTCACTCGAGCGAGTTTGAAGTGGCGTTGAAGCCGCTGCGCTCCTCCCAATACGATGCGGCAATTGCGGCGATACGCAAGACCGTAGCAGGCTTCCCCGGTGCAGTGTTCTCTATAAACAGTTTCCTTGTGGAAAGGATCAACGAGATCCTCAGTGGATACACCTCCGGTGTAGCGCTGAATCTTTATGGAGAGGATCTCAACGCCCTGGATGTACAAGCAAGAGAAATCGCGCGTGTACTAGGAGGTATACACGGTGTGACGGATGTAGCCCTTGAATCTCCTCCCGGAATGCCACAGATCAACATCCGCCTCCGTCCAGATGAACTCGCGCGCTGGGGGCTGACTGCCGTCGAGGTATTGGATCTGATCCGAACCGCATTTGGCGGCGATCTCGTGGGACAGACCTATCAGGGAAACCGGATTACGGATGTCTCGGTGATCTTGTCACCCGCCAAGAGGCAACATCTCCACGAAATCGGCGATCTGCCGCTCCGAAGTCCGGACGGTAACTATGTGCAGTTGCGCGATGTGGCAGATATCCATGCCAGCTCAGGGCGCTACGTCATCCAGCATGAAGGCGGACGGAGGGTGGAAACCGTCACATGCAATCTCACAGGAATTGGCATCAACACGTTTCTGAAAGAGGCCCAGCGCCGTTTGGCTCACATCAACTTGCCTCCCGGTATGTATATTGCCTTCACAGGGCAGATACAGGAGCAGGAGCGCGCAAAGAATCAATTGCTCGTGCATGCTTCCTTAGCTGGAATCGGAATGGTGCTCTTGCTTGCCATTGTTATGGGGAACTACCGTAACCTCCTTCTCGTCTTGGCGAATCTGCCGTTCGCACTCGTGGGAGGGGTTCTCGCGGCCTGGATGGCGGGCGGCACTCTTTCCTTAGGGGGACTGGTTGGATTCGTGACCCTGTTTGGCATTACGCTGCGCAATGCCATCATGCTCGTTTCCCATTACCAGCATCTGGTGCAGGTGGAGGGCATGCGCTGGGAATGGAACACAGCCTTACGCGGTGCCGCCGAGCGGCTCAGTCCCATTCTGATGACAGCACTGGTCACTGGCCTCGGACTGCTGCCACTCGCCTGGGGCAGCGGCGATCCCGGTCGTGAGATCGAGGGGCCGATGGCTACTGTCATCCTGGGAGGCCTGTTCACGTCCACGGTGCTTAACCTTCTTGTCCTGCCCACCCTCGCCTTGCGCTTCGGGAGGTTCGGGAAAGCAACTGTCCAGGAGTGAGCCTCTCGAACGTCCAGAGATCACAATTTCATAAGCCGCTCTGTGCCGGCTCAGACACAGAGCGATGTCCAGAAGGCCTGTTTCACGCGTTCCCTTTCACGAAGATCATCTTCAGTGAAATCAGAAACAGCGTGATGCCGAAAATGCGCTGGAGTACGTGGTCCGGCAGTCCAAGTGAGAGCTTTGCGCCAACCACACTTCCGAGTACAAATCCGGTGCAAACCAGTCCGGCGATGCGGAGATCCACGAACCCCTGCTTCCAGTACGCCCAGGCGGCCAGAATCCCGATCGGTGGGACAAGCAAAGCAAGAGTCGTCCCCTGTGCTTGATGTTGAGAGAGGCCGAAAAGGAACACTAGCGCGGGAACGAGAATGATCCCGCCGCCGATGCCGACCACCCCGCTCGCGACACCCGCCGCGACACCCAGCAGCGCCAGCAGTAGAGATTGGATCAACATGAGGATGCCCTTTTCGATCGGCGTCCGCAACTCACCGGCACACCGCGCTGCTCCTCAGCTCCGTTGTCTCAGGACGGTTCCAAGGCAGTTTCCCGAGTATTGTCGCCATCAGGCACATGTCAGAAATGCCCGCAAACGTTAAACCTGCACCCACAAAGAGCGTCCATGCAAAGAACCATGGTGAGACTGTGAGGCCGAGGATGGTGGAAAGCAGAACCATGCTTCCGGCAACCACGCGCACCTGACGCTCGAGCGACCAGGGCTTGCGCTGTGCTGTCTGAAGCGGTAATCCCGCGCGTTGCCAGGCTTCTATGCCGCCCTCGAGCACCGCCAGACGATCGAATCCAAGCTTCTCGAGCTTCTGAGCTGCCAGCAAGGCACGGCAGCCGGAACGGCACACCAGTACGATCTCAGCATCTTTCGGCCAATTCTCGGCGTGGCGTTCCACCCTGGATAAAGGAACCGGCATCGATCCGGGGATGGCCGCAGCGGCGTATTCCGGATATTCACGCACATCAATCACAGTTACGGCGGAAACCTCTAGTTGTTGCGGCGATAGATAGCGAATCACAGTTGTTGTCCTTTCCTATTGCACAGTATATGAGAATATGGCAATATAGTCAATATGAAGGCAGCGCAATTGCCCTTATCCGATCGCATGCTCGAGCTGGTGGCCAAACGGTTTCGCCTCCTGGGCGAGCCCTTGCGGCTGCGCATTCTCCAAGTCCTGGAGCAGGGTGAAAGAAGCGTGAACGAGATTGTCTCCGCCCTGGAGGCCAATCAATCGAACATTTCGAAGCACCTTGCCATCTTGTATGACGGAGGCATTATTGGCCGGCGCCGCGAAGGCAACACAGTTTACTACAGCATCGCGGACCCGGTTGTGTTCAAACTTTGTGAGCTCGTGTGTCGCAGCACAGCCGAAGATCTCCGCATCAAAATGGAAGAGATCCACGCCCCGGCGCACGCAGCTTTGCGTCGCGGCAGGTAGAGGGAGGTTTGCATGATTCTCGAGCGATTCGAAGTTCCCGGTTTAGCTCACTACTCTTACCTGCTTGGCTCTCAGGGGCAGGCCGTTGTGATCGATCCGAAACGCGATGTCGACACATATGTGGACTACGCGCGTGCGCGGGACCTGGTCATCTCGCACGTACTCGAAACGCATATCCACGCCGATTACGTATCCGGAACCCGCGAACTGGTCGCTGCTACCGGCGCCGAGCTTTGGGTGAGCGGTCACGATGAAGGCCAGGAATATCGCTACCACTATGGCGATCGGAGACTTCGCGATGGTGATGAACTCGTAATCGGAGATCTGCGCTTGGTCGCGCTGCACACTCCCGGCCATACTCCGGAACACCTCAGTTTTCTGGCATTCGAACAGAGCCGCTGCGGCCAGCCTATGGCGTTATTCAGTGGAGACTTCCTGTTTGTTGGCTCACTGGGCCGCCCGGATCTGCTCGGCGAAGAGTCCAAGCGGAAACTCGCTGCGTCTCTGTATCAGAGCGTTCATACAAAAATTGCTCACTTGCCCGATGGCGTCGAAATTCACCCTGCACATGGTGCCGGTTCACTCTGTGGAGCGGGGATGTCCCAGCGTCCGCAATCCACCCTTGGCTACGAACGGTTCTGCAATGTCTTCCTGGCGGGTTACGACGAGCCACAGTTTATCGATTGCATTCTCTCGACTGTCCCCGAGTTCCCCGACTACTACCGCCGCATGAAACGGATTAACGCCCAGGGGCCTGCACTCCTCAAAGGCGTGCCAGGTGACGTTCCGCTTGCCCCAGATGCGTTTCAGAAGGTGCGAGACCGGCAAGATGCAATCATCATCGACTTGCGCCGTCCCGAGGCCTTCGGCGGAGCGCACATTCCGGGAGCCTTCAACATCGGCGCTGGCCCCAACCTTTCGATGTGGGCTGCGTGGGTCGTCCCTTATGATCGCCCGATCCTGCTCGTCGGAGATGCTGGTACGGATCTCGAACAGGCGCGCCGCTCGCTCATTCGGGTCGGCTTCGATCAGATCGAGGGCTATCTCAAGGGCGGAATGCCGGCCTGGATTGAGGCGGGACTCGAGCAAACACATATCCCGCAGATTTCAGTCCAGGAGCTCGCCCAAAAACTGCGCTTTAGAGAACAAATTGTGGTTCTCGATGTGCGCAGCCCCAAGGAATGGCGGGAGGGTCACATCGAGCAGGCCATCCATATTCCGGGCGGTGAACTGCCCAAGCGGCTCGATGAGCTTCCCCGCGATAAAGAGTTATATGTGATCTGCGGCAGCGGATATCGTTCGAGTGTGGCGACAAGCGTGCTGGCGCGCGCAGGCCGCCGCGCCCTGGTAAATGTTCTCGGGGGCATGGCCGCCTGGAACAAGCAAGGCCTGCCCACTATTGCCTGATCAAGCAAAACTCTCTCTGACCGAAAAAATAAAAACGGGCTCATCTTAAAAAACGCTTGACAAGCAACCATAAGGTTGCATATCATCAGACCCATAGGGAACTTTATGGTTACCTATAGGAGATGCAGGAAGACGCGGTTTTCAAAGCCTTGGCGGACCCAAGTCGCCGTCAACTTCTCGATCGTCTGTACCAGAAGAACGGGCAAACCCTCAGCGAGCTGTGCGAGGGCCTCGAGATGACTCGTCAGGCTGTCGCGAAACACCTTGGAATCCTCAAACGGGCAAATCTGGTCTCATGGAAGCGCCAGGGGCGGGAAAGACTTCATTTTCTCAATCCTGTACCGATCCACGAAATCGCCGAGCGCTGGATCCACAAGTTCGAACAACCGCGCCTGGGCGCGCTCTCAAAACTCAAGAAAAGGTTGGAAAAAGAAGATGACTACCAGAGCCGTTGAAAGCAGTTTTGTTTATGTGACGTTCATCCGCACCACTCCGGAGCGCTTATGGTCCGCGCTCACGGACCCGGAATTCATGAAGGAATACTGGTTCGGCACGCACTTGAAGACCGACTGGAAGCCCGGAGCTCGCTGGGAGATGATCCACTCTGATGGGCGTGTGACCGACGCAGGAAAGGTGGTGGAATTTGACCCACCCAGACGGATGGTGCTGAACTGGCAGCACGAACTCAGGCCCGAATGGAAGGCGGAGGGCGTGGCGCGCTGCACGATCGAGCTGGAGCCGGTATCAGATGCCGTTAAGCTCACCGTCACGCACACCATGGAGCGCGAGGACTCAAAGCTCATTCAGGCGGTATCGGGAGGCTGGCCGCGCATTCTCTCGAATCTAAAGTCCTTGCTCGAAACCGGCCAGGTTGTTTTGCAGCAGAAACAGGGCTAAGCCGTTTTCACGGCGTCATTGCCGTTAGTCGTATGTTAATACACACGCTATGAGCGGTGCTTCACATGTGAAGCACCGTATTTTCACTTGCATTGGCTTCAATCGCGGCCATATCGTGCAATTGGTTAGCCGAAGTCTCAATCCAGAGGGAGAGCCGAAGGAAATATGTGCACGACAGGGAGGCCTGAAGCTATCAGGATTTTCTTGCGGTGGAAGGCGGCGGCAGCCTGGAACGTCACACTCATCGTCTCCATGCTCGCTTGCTCCACTGTAGTGGCGCAAAATCTGACGGGCGAAATCGACGGCACGGTTCGTGATGCATCTGGCTCCGCTATTCCCAACGCTTCTATCACAATCCGGAACGCGGACCAGAATTTGGTGGTCAGGACCGTGCGTTCAGACCAGCAGGGACAATTCACCGTCCCCTTACTCGCTGTCGGGCACTATTCTCTGAGCGCGATTGCTGTAGGTTTCCAGACCGCCACCATCAATGGTATCGATGTGCACGTGAACCAATCCGTTGTGGTTCCCATTGTATTAACGCTCGGCCCCATATCGCAGACAGTTAACGTGACTGCGGAAACAATGGGAGTGCAATTGGAATCACCCGCAGCGGTCACATTGGTCAACAACACCCAGATGACGCAGCAATCTCTCAGCAGCCGCAATTTTCTTCAATTACTCAACCTGCAGCCTGGGGTCACGGGTAACATTCCAGGACCTCAGGATCGTGGGGCAATTGCCTCATCGGGTATTGTCAATGCCGCAAACTACTCCGTGAACGGTTTACCACCGGCGCAGAATGGATTCTTTGTCGATGGGGAAGATATGCAGCGCCGTTCCGCGGGTGGCTCTCAAATAGCGGCCTATCCCGGCCTGGATTTTATCCAAGAGATGAACCTGCAGCGGAGCAACTATGGCGCTCAATATGGGGGGTCCGGGAGCGCCTTCGTCAGTATTGAGACAAAATCTGGTTCGTCTTCTTTCCATGGAAGCGCCTTTGAATTCTTTCGCAGTCAGGTTCTCAATGCGAATAGTTTCTTTAATAATCTGGCTGGAGTCCCTCGGCCTGGCAGCAGATATAACGATTTTGGTTACTCGCTGGGCGGACCCGTCTGGATTCCTTATCTCATCCACCGGGATACTTCGAAAACATTCTTCTTTTTCGGTCAGGAATATCTGCGCAGCGAATCGGTCACGCAGGAAACTCTTACGAATATCCCCACTGCGGCACAGCGACACGGGAACTTCGACGTTCCTGTGTGCGTCGCCTATAATGCCGCTGGAAAATGTACCAGTTCGACAACTTCCATTACAAGAATTGATCCCACGGCACAAGCCTATCTTACCGACATCATTGACAAAACACCTCTGCCAAACAACCCCAATGATCCTCAAGGTCTAATTGCAGCCGAACCCGGCATCAACAACGAAACCCAGACGATTATTCGCATCGATCATCAGTTTACCGACAAACTGAGTGCCTTCTTCCGGTATTTGGATGACCCATTTCAGTTAGTGGTGCCAAACGGATTACGCCAGACTACCGGAATTCCAGGTGTAGGCACATCCCGAGTTGCCGACGGCGCCACCATCTTTTTGGGGCATGCTACCTATATAATCAATTCGAACAACGTTCTGGATGGCGGGTTTGCGCACATGCAAAACTGGGTCACCGCGCTTCCCACCGGGCTCATTGCTCAGGCAAATTCGCCGGATATCAAGCCTGTTTTGCCCTTCGTCTCCACATTAAACCGTGTGCCGAACCTGAATATTAATGGATCGACCTATGCCGCCATCGGGCCTTACGATAATCGCGACCCTCTAACGCAACTTTTTGTAAATGATACGTCTACATTTGGCCGGCATACTTTGCAATCTGGTCTTAATATCGAACTCCAGCAGGCTGGCAACAACTTTGGGCAAACCAATGCCGGCGCGTTCACCTTTTCTGCATCAGCCACGCCGGCGGGAAGCCGCGCCACGCCTTTCGAGCAGGCTTTCGCGAATTTTCTGCTGGGACAAGTAACCACATTTCAACAGGATTCATCCGATACCGCAGTCCTGCCTCATACGAATCTTTACGAAGCCTACTTCCAAGACACGGTACACGTCTCGCCGCGGATTACCGTCGATGCGGGTGTGCGCTACTCCTATATAGCGCAGCCGACCTCAGATGCGCTTCCCGGATACCCTTTCATTCCTCTTGTCAACTTTGTGCCCACATTGTACGTGCCAAATGAGGCCCCTACGATCAGCCCTTCCGGAGCGATCTGTTCTCGAGCTCCCTGTAGCGGAGCGGCAGCACCAAATCCCAACTATAACCCTCTCAATGGTCTGATCGTTGGCGGTAAGAACTCTCCATTTGGCAACAAAGTGACCGCCCAGCCTGTTTTGACGTTCGCGCCCCGCTTTGGATTTGCATATGATGTTTTCGGCAATGGACATACAGCTCTCCGGGGTGGCTATGGAATTTATTATTTATTAATACCAAATGCATCCTATCAGCAGATGGCAACTAGAAATCCACCGAATGTTACCTCACTGATTATTTCGAATACATCGTTTGACGATCCTGGTGGTGGCGGCACTGTTTCAAGTTCGCCGGTCACAATACAGGCTGCTCAGCCAAACGCTCTAACTCCTTATCTTCAAACGTGGAGCATTGACTTGCAGCAGCAGGTGAATCGTTCGCTTTTAATCGATATTGGGTACTACGGAAATCATGGTGTACACGAAGCGCAATTGGAGGATATCAATGAGGTTCCTCCTGGTTTGTATGCGCAGACGGGCATAATATCGGGCAATCTTGTTACTCCTGTTAACACCCAGGCGCTCAATCAAATTCGCCCCTACCTCGGATACGGACCAATCGACAGTCTGCAAAATGCTTTCTCCTCCAACTATAATGCCCTCCAGGTATCGCTGCAAAAGCACCTCAGCGGCGGAGCTCTTGTAACGGTAAATTATACATACTCGAAAGCATTGAGTAACGGCGATAGCTCGCCGCAGGATACTTACAATCTTCACCTCAACTACGGTCCGACTGGGTTCGATCGCACAAACGTCTTTACAGCATATTTCATCTACCACTTGCCCTTCTTCCGCGGCCAGCAGGGCTGGCTCGGTCACCTGTTGGGCGGCTGGGAGGCGACCGGTATTGTATCCTACGGATCAGGATTTTTTCTTACTCCGCACACCATCAACGTGGATCCTGCTGGCCTTGGCATACTGGCTACCGGAAGCAGCGCGGCAGGTACAGGCACCCCAGACGCACTTTCCAACCCAAATATCGGCGCGCCGCACACGCTGCGACAGTGGTTTAATACGGGCGCGTTTACTCCAGTCCCTCCCGGACAGTATCGAGTGGGGAACGCCGGAATCGGCGATATCGAGGGGCCTGGTTATGAAAACTGGGATTTGAGCCTGTTCAAAAACTTCCGCCTAAAGGAATCTCTCCATTTCCAACTAAGGGGCGAATCGTTTAATACGTTCAATCACACCAATTTTGCCGGCGTAGGTACTACCTTGGGACAAACAAATTACGGCCAAATTACATCCACAGGGCCAGCCAGGGTGCTGCAGCTTGCCGGAAAACTTACGTTTTAAACACCGAGGATGATTGGCATGCAGAGCGATCACATTTCCGAAAAGGACCACATGACACCTGAAGATATCCTCATTTCACGGCGTACGTTTCTCGAGGGCGCGGCAGTCGCTCTCGGAGCGGCTGGGATAGCGAACAGAGCGGCTCCGTATATTCAAAAATTTCCGAAGCGGCCAAACATCCTTTGGATTATGTCGGACGAGCACAATCCGCAGGTAACCGGCTGCTATGGCAATTCGATTATCCGCACACCTTACATAGATTCTCTTGCCGAGCAGGGCGTAATATTCGATGCGCACTACTGCAATTCGCCATTGTGCGTTCCGTCTCGGCTGTCGATTACGGCCGGTAAGTATGCCTCTCGCGTGGATGTCTGGGGCCTGACTTGCGAGCTGCCCCGTGCCGATATTCCTTCCCTGCCGCGAGTCCTGAATGCGGCGGGATATGAGTCCTTTCTATGTGGCAAGCAACATTACGATTACAGCCGCCGTTACGGCTTCACCGACGTGGGTGGAAATTTCAATCAATGGTATAAGACAGGCAAAGGAAAGCGCTTAAGCCCCTTCCACCTCACCCAGAGCCGCCTTTCTCCGCGCTTTAGCGAGTTTCATCCAGGAGCTCATGGCTATTCGGTCGTGCATGACAGCTTTGTTACTCGAGGCGCCATAGATTTTCTCTCCCAGCGTCAGGCTGGCGACAAACCATTCTTC
>Ga0209062_1003728_pt1 | contig 17079 bp, 13 predicted proteins | sample Coa_R2_2_FD_187158 | JGI IMG/M metagenome (GOLD analysis project Ga0209062, IMG submission 187158) | Surface soil microbial communities from Centralia Pennsylvania, which are recovering from an underground coalmine fire - Coalmine... | ecosystem: Environmental > Terrestrial > Soil > Unclassified...
GGAGAGGGGGCCGTCGTTGTTATGCGACGTGTACCGCAACCGACGACCCTAGCGCGGGCACCGAGGGCATGGGCCGGGCTGATGGTGTTGCGTTGGTCATCGTACACCAACGCCTCCCGCGCGTCTACATCCGAACGGATACAAAGGATGACCGCGCTTTTTGCCCGTGCCCGCTGGGATTACGGGATTTCTGGCCACCAGATGGCCACCAATTCGCATCGATGAGAAAAGGCGACCGTCTCGACCGCCCAATTCGGGCGTGAATCGGTCGCATTGGTGAGAGCGGGAGACGGGACTCGGACCCGCGACATCTTGCTTGGAAGGCGCGAGAGACGGTCTCGGTACGCACCGCCACGTGACGGTAGACTCCCCAATCCAGGCTCAATTAGCCACCTCTCATGGTGCTTTGTGTCGCCGCATGATGCTACACAACATACCAGTTTCGGGCTGCCCGTGAGGTTTCTGTGATGCTTTGTACGCGTACTATCCGGCCTCCTTGAGTCCGCCCAGACTGCCTTTCCGGCATTACCAGATCATGCGACCTGGGCACCTCCTTCCCCTCATGGTCCGAGCGCTACCAGCCGGCGTGGCCCAAGCCCATTGAGGGCTCGTCCGGCCACAGGTGTTGCCAGTGTGGCGGCCAGAAAGTTGGCACCGAACCGGTTTATGATGCCCATGTCGCTCTCGTGCGCGTGCAGCCGTGCCGCAAGGGTCGGCACCGTTGGGCCGATCACCGCAGTCATAACTCCCGTAGCCATGGCACTGAGTAGGAACAGCCCAGGCAGCGCGGGTTGCGGCAGAGGAGAGGTCCAGCTACGCGCATTTGGCCGACCACGTGTGGTCAACGGCTGGCTCTTGCTGTTAAGCGCGCGGCGGTGTGTCCCCGCTGCCCGTACATACGGAGATGGCGGCATACCACCGCTGGACCGCTACCGGCACGCCTCAACCTCACAACCATCGCAGCGAATGTCGGATGCGCACTATTGCCGGTACCGGAGGTAGCTTCGACCACCACCGCTCTTATTCCTCGCGGCGCAGCGCACTCTGCCGGATCGATTGCCTGACGACCTGCTGCCGCTTCTGTTCCTCCGCCGCGTCGGCTACTGGCAGTCTGCCCCGGATCGCTTGAAGGTGCATCGCGAGCAGCTCCAGTGGGAGCGCATAGACCAGGGGCGTGAGCATCTCATCGATCCCAGCCGCGACCGGAAACAGCACGTCGGCCTCGGCGACGAGGTCTCCCTCGGACGGCGCGGTCAGGAGGACCGCTCGTGCCCCGACCGCCCGCGCCGACCGCACGATCTCCAGGGCCCGATCTGCGCTCTTGCCCGGTGGGGCGACGATAAGGACCTGCGTACCCTGGCGCGTGAGGAAATACTGCTCGTGCGCCCACTCCTCGAGCTCCTGCGGCACGCCATTGAGATTCGGCCCCTCCAGGAGCTTGGCGGCTCCGAACAGCGCGGTCGCATAGTTCGGCCCGGCTCCCAGGAGGAAGAACGCCTGTGCGTCACGGGCTTCCTCGGCGTAGGCCCGCGTCGGCTGCATGGTCGCCGCGACCGTCTCATCCATGACGCCGGCGAGGGCGCGCAATTCCTGCCGGAGCCCCTCCGCCTCCGCTTCCCGCAGCAACCCCAGGCCCACGGCGATCCGGGCCGCGACCAGGTGGAGCGTGATCAGGCTGGCCTGGTAGTTCGCCAGGCCGCGGGTGCTCAGCCGCTGCTCATCCCCGCCCAATTCGGCGTAGTGCACGATGCTGGTCGGCGCGACCTGGGTCAGCCTGCTGTCCGCCCGTCCGGTCAGCCCCACAACCCAGCACCCGCGCCGCTTGGCCCACTCGGCCGCCTCCAAGCTGCGACTGACGCCACCGGACACCGAGATCGTGATGACCAGCGAGCCGGCCGGGACATAGTCCACGAGATAACGCGAGAATTCGAGCGCCGGGACGGCCTCGGTCGGGATATGGGTCAACCGCTCGAAGATCAGCCGCGCGGCCATGCCCGCGTACAGCGAGTCGCCACACCCGACGAGGTAGATGCGCGGGATCGCGCGGACCGCATCGGGCGTAAATGAGCGCGCAACCTGCGGCATGACCGTATCGAGAATGAGCGGCACCAGTGCCCCCTGGGCCTCGACGATGCCCAAGGGATCAGCTTGTCGCTCCCAGACTTCCGGCGGATAGTCCGTCATACCTCAACCTCCTCAACTCTTCCAATCTGACGTGTGCCTCCCGACGGAACAGCGCCAAGTCCTGCAGAGCGGGCAGAGCGCCCGCCCGCTCGATAACCAGCGAGGCCGACACCGTGGCCCGCAGCGCAGCTTCCAGCGGGTCTCCTGTCTCGATATACGACACCATGAACCCGCCGGCATACGCATCTCCCGCGCCCGTGGGGTCAACCACGTCGGCCGGATAGGCCGGCACCGCCAGGACAGCGGCGCCGGCCTGATCGTAGATCACGCTGCCCCGCCCTCCGAGCTTGATCGCCACCACCCGCGGTCCATACCCACCTAGCGTGCGCGCGACCTCTCCCATCTCCGGCGGTGATCGGCCTATCGACAAGAATGCGGGCACCTCCATCTCCGACGGCAGGAACACCTCGACCGGCTGCACCAGTTCGCGCAGAGCGGGCTCAGAGAGACCGGCGCTCTCTTCTTCGCTGGGGTCGAGGAAGACACGCATGCCGCCCTGATGCAGATGGCGGGCATGGTCGCGTTGCGCTTCCAGGCTATACTGGCAGCAGAGCACGGCTTCGGCTAGCAGGTAGGCCGTGGGGAGCCGCTCCATCGCGGGTTGGGCATGTACACCGCGCGGGGCCAACCTGTCGGTGTCGATGTCGACGTGACGGCGCCCCGCGGTATCGTACGTGGCGCGAAAGGTCAGCCGGTGCTCCCCGGCGGTCTCCTCCAGGCCCGTCAAGTCGATCCCCGTCGCTCGCAGCGCCCCGAGCCACGATCGCGGATACGTCGTTCCGACGGCCCCCACGATCCCGATGTCACCCGGGCGGCTTGCCCAGATGGCCGCACCGATCGCGGCGTAGGGCGCATTACCCCCGCAGAGGGTCTGGGGCTCGCTCCACCCCGGAAAGAGTAGCGTGTCGATGCTGAAGCCGCCGATGACGAAGTAGCGGATCGCCATCTCAGCGCCGCCCCTCGTTCGCCGGCTGGTCGCGCTGCCGCAGAAATGCCTTCAGGCCCTGCGTCGCGATCAGGCTCTCCTGCGCCTCCCAGTGAGACGCCGGCTGCGCCAGGTGGGAAAGGATCAACGCCTCCAGATTGTATTCCAGCGATTCGCGCAGGCCCATCATCTCGTACGACCGGTTGATGGCCCGTTTCATCTGCCGCAGCGCATCGGGCGGGATCGCGGCAAGGCGCTCCGCCAGGAGCCGGGCTGTTGATCGCAACTGATCGGCCGCCACCACCTGGCTCACCAGCCCCAGGCGCTGTGCCTCGGCCGCATCGACGGGCTGCCCCGTGAGCAGGAAGAGCCGCATCCCCTTCATGCCGCCGGTGTACGGATAGAACATTCCCGCGACACCTCCGCCGTGACGGATCTCCGGCACGCCGAACATCGTGCCCTCGGCAGCAATCGTAAAGTCGGCCGCCGCCGCCAGGTCACAGGCGTGGCCGAGCACATAGCCGTGCACGGCGGCAATCACCGGCACGGGGTAGTCCCACAGCGTCACACAGCGCTCCATCAGACGGCGCAGGTGACGCCGCTCCCGCTGCTCAGACATCGGCTCCTCGTCGGGCTCCTTCAGGTCCATGCCCGCCGAGAACGCCCGGCCATTGCCGGCCAGGATCACGGCTCGCAGATCCGGCGTAGCCGCGGCGCGCTCCAGTGCATCGTCCAACTCGGCGCATAGCTCCCGATTCAGGGCGTTGAGCACCCCCGGGCGGTTAAGGGTGATCTCGATAATGCCGTCTGCCGCCGGCTGGTAGGTGAGCCATCGATAGGTCTGCATGTCTCTCGCCGCCTCCCCGCGGTGTCCCGGCTGACTAGTCGCCCTCGCCTCCTCGAACGGAGCATCCCGCTGCTGCACCGCCGCCTTCAGCCCCTGCTCGCGTGCCGTGCGCAGAAAGACCTCTGCCGTGTCGCCGGCCAGGTGTGGCTGCAAGGCCAAGGTGAGCGCGAGTATCTCCAGGTTTGATCGTACCCCCGTCTTGAAGCCACGCCGGTCGTCGGCGAACCGCAATGCGCGCTTCTGGGCCTGGATCGCCGGTCCGGGCACTCCTGCGAGTATCAGGGCCAGGGTGCGCGCTTCCTCCCGTACCCGCTCGTCCGGCACGACGCGCTCGACCAGCCCGAGCTCAAGGGCTTGCTCGGCCGTGATCATATCGCCGGTGTAGAGCAGCTCACGCGCCCGTTTGTGTCCGAGCCGCAGGGGAATGGCGGGCATTAGCAGCGGGTTGCCAAAGCGCACCTCCGGCTCGCCGAACCGGGCGCCCTCTCCCGCCACGATCGCGTCGCACATGGCGGCCAGGTGGTGCCCGCCGGCGAGGCAGTACCCGTGGATGGCGGCGATTGTTGGCTTGTCCATCTGCCAGAGCCGCGTGAAGACCAGTCCGCGACGCCCTTCCTCCATGATGGTCTCGACGGCGGCCGGCGGCTCGGCGGCGCGCTCCTTCAGGTCCGCCCCGGCGCAGAACGCTCGCCCCTCGCCCGCCAGCACGACGGCGCGGACCGTGTCATCCGCCGCGGCTAACGACAGAGCGGCGGCGAGATCCAGGTCTGTCTGCCGATTCAGCGCATTGAGCACGTGCGGCCGGTTGAGACTGATCTCCGCGACCGGCCCGTGCCGGCGATACAACACGGCGCTGTAATCCACGCTCGCGGGATGGTTAGGCGAGCTGCCTTGTCGTGACGCTCGCGGCGATGGGTACAAAGCGAAACTCCTGTTCTGTGCCCTCTGCTCTGACGACCCAGCCGGGCGTGGCGTCGTGCGTCAGGATAACGATGCTGTGCTGCTCGACGGCCTTCTGGCAGATACTCCGGCGCGTGCGCGCCGACGTCGCCGGGTCGAGGTCCACGCCGGAGCGTAACGATGGGCTCTCCAGGTGCCGGCGTGTCGGCGCTACGTCGCCCAGGAAAAGGAGCGAGCGCTGCCCGTCGTTCACCTCGACATACTGGTGCCATGACGTGTGCCCGGGGGCGACCATACACTGCACATCATCGGTCACCCGTGCGTCGCCGTGCATCCAGACTACCCGGCCGGCCTGTTCTAGCGGAACGACGTTGTCAGGCCGATAGAGCGTGCGCTGCCAGCCGCCGACGCTGCATGCTTCGGCCCACTCACCACGCTGCATCCAGTACTCGGCCCTGGGAAAGGCCGGTCGTACGACGCCGCGCACGGCCGTTGTGTTGCCGCCGCAGTGGTCGGCGTGCAGATGCGTGTTGATGACGACATCGATCTCCTCGGACGATCTGTACCTGTGCAACTCTTCGCTGAGGCGAGGTATGCCGGCCACAAAATCCACGCCGTCGGCATCGCCCGGCTTGTCCCCAAAACCCGTGTCGACCAGAATCCGCTTCCCTCCCGACTCGAGCAGCAGGCAATTGAGCGCCAGCGTCACTTTGTCGCAAGCCGCCTCGGCCGGAGATATGGCACCCGGAAAAAAGAGAGAGGCGTCATCCACGAAGGCCCCCGCACTGATAAGGGTGACCGTGGTAGCGCCGATCACCCATCGCATGTGACGTTCCTCAGCACGACAAGCGCGTCGACGGCCACGACTCCTTGCCCAGGGCCAAGATTGATGATGGGATTCAAGTCGAGTTGGTCAATCTCATCCCCCAGATCCTGTGCGATGGCGGAGCATGCCAGCAGCAGAGAGGTGATGGCGTCGACGTCAACCGGCGCCAGCCCCCTAAAGCCATGCAGCAGTTGCTGATACGGTAACTCGGCCACCATCTCGTGTGCGTCGCGGAGTGTCAGCGGCGGTAGGCGCAGCGTAAACGCGCGCTGCAGTTCCACGAACACGCCGCCCCATCCGAGGGCGATACAGGGCCCAAACTGCGCGTCGCGCGCCAGACCGGCGATCAACTCCGGCCCGCCGCCCACCATCTCCTGGACGAGCAACCCCTCGACCTGGGCAGATCGCTCGCCGGCGAGCATGGCCGCTTGGGCGAACAGACGATATGCCTCCCTCTCGGCGTGCGCCGGAGACGTAACGCCTAGCGCGATGAGCTGGTGTTCGGTCTTGTGGGGGAGTTGGGGCGACAGCAGCTTGAGGGCGACGGGCCGCTTCCAGGCGGATACCGTCGCCGCCGCCGCCGCCGCCGACTCCACCACTATGCCGTGTGCCAACGGGATCCCGTAGCACGCCAGCAGCTCAGCCGTGGCGCCATAGGGTAGTATCTGCGTTAGGCCCTTCTCCTGCCGGACCTGGCGGAGCGCCGGAAGCGCTTGCTCTCGCAGGCTCCGGACCTCGTGCGGTGGTGGTGTATGCTGCGCCTGCCGCGTGGCGTATCGTGCCAGCAAGGCCGCTGCCTTCAGGCTTTCACGGGCCCCTTGCAAGAATGGGACGCCACCTGCCTTGAGCGTCGCCGCCACCTCCGGGTCCAGCTCTCCCGACGTCAGGGCAAACGCAAACACCAGTTTGTCGGTGCTCTCCGCCGCGGAGACCGCGGCGGTCGCATGGTCGACGTAGAACGCGGTCGCCTCCGGCGTGCGGCCCCAGGGCGTGTTCTGAGCAATAGCCAGCACGTCGATCAGCGGGTCGGACGCGAGCGCCGCGACGCAGCGCCGATACAACCCTGGACTATCGCCCGCTCGCGCCACGTCGACGGGATTGCCGACCGTGAGGCCGGGCAGCAATGCCGAGAGCGCGGCCTGGCTCCGCGCGCTGAGCGGTGGCAGGTCCAGGCCGGCCTCGGCGGCAAGGTCCGCGAGCAGCCCGCAGCCGGCCCCCGACACGGTCACCGCGACCAGACGGTTGCCTCGCGGTAGCCGACCCGCCTCGCTCAAGATCACCACCTCCAACAGCTCGTCGAGGTCGTCGACCAGGATCGCACCATGCTGGCGCAGCGCGGCGCTGACCACGGCGTGTGATCCCGCGAGCGAGGCCGTGTGTGCGAGGGCCGCCCGCCGCCCCATCTCCGATCGGCCCAACTTGAGAACGACGACCGGCTTGCGTAGCTCGGCGGCGCGGTCGAGCGCGTGCAAGAAGGTGGCGGGACGGCGCAGGTCCTCGACCACCAGGGCGATTGTCCTGATGAGCGGATCTTCCACCAGATACGCCAGATAGTCCGCGGCCGTGAGCATGGCCTGATTGCCGAGCGTGGCCAGCGCCGCGAAGGCCAGGCCACGCTCGGCGGCCGGATCGGTAAGCGACACGACCAATGCGCCGCTCTGCAGGATTGCGCCGACGTGTGAGGGTTGATCCAGCCGTGGGCTCCGCTCCCAATAGGCTGTGTGGCCGGCCAGGCTCCAGACGCCCAGGCAGTTGGGCCCACAGAGGAGCATACCGGCTTCGCGCGAGCAACGAACAAGCTCCTCTTGCAGCCGGGCGCCCTGCGGCCCCGCTTCCGCGAAGCCCGCGGCGACGACGGCGATGGCCCGCACCCCCTTGCGCGCGCACGCCCGGGCGGCTTCGACGGCCGCCTCCGCCGGCAGGGCGATGGCCGCGGATTCAACGAGAAACGGGATGTCACACACGCTGGCGTAACAGCGCAACCCGGCTACCTGATCGTAGCGTGGGTTCACCGGATAGACGTCACCGCGGTAACCCACGCGACGCAGGTTGTCGAGCACCTCGTACCCGCGCTTGCCCGGTTTCTCGCTTGCCCCAATAATGGCGATGGACCGCGGCGCGAAGAGCGGACGGAGGTCAGGCGTAGAGAAGCGATTGTGCCGATTCACTTGTACATCGTGTAGAAATCGAATGTGTAGCCATAGATCGGGTTAGAGTAATACCCGTGCAGGCTGGCGCGATAGACGTACTCGTTGCTGGCGTCCGAGATGTACACGGCCGCGGGGTCCGCGTAGGTCAGGATATACTGTATCCGGTAGAACATCTGCAGTTGCTTGGCCGCATCCGCCGTCACGGCGGCCTGGGCGAGCAGTTGGTCCACCTCCTTATTGCTATACAGGCCCATGTTGACGCTACCGGCAAGCCCAGCCCTGGTGTGATAGAGCGGGGTAATCACGTCGATCGGGTCGCTGTAGTCCGGGAACCAGTTGCTGACCCACAGATTGGGGCGCTGGGAAATCGGCTCGGAGCTGGGCGGGGCGCCTTGCTCGTTGATGTAGGCCGCGCCGTCGCGCTGAGTGAGCTTCACATTAAAGCCAAGTTGGCCGAGCTGTCCCTGCGTGATCAAGGCGATCTCGCGCGCCAGCGGGTCGTTGGAGATGTACCAGGCCGATAGCGTCGTGCCGGGCTTGACCCCAGCCTGCGCAAAGAGCTGTCGCGCCTTGGCCAGGTCTGTGTGCGGGAGCGGCAGCGAGAAATCGTGACCGTAGATGCCGTGCGCGACCGGCCCCTGGGCCTGTACGGCGAGGCCTTTGAGGAATTGTTTGTTCATGGCATCGTAATCGAAGGCGTAGGCCAGGGCCAGGCGCGCCTTGGGACTGGCAAAGGGGCCGGCTACGGTGGGGACCAGCACCTCCTGGAGCACGCCCGGGGTAACGTCCTCCTTAAGCTGCGGGTTCGAGGCCATGGCCCGCAGGTTCTCCGGCGAGAAGGTCAGACTGATGTCGGCGTCGCCTTTCTCGATCAGGCTGCGCCGCGTTGCCTCCGGGATCACGAAAGTCACGATGATGCGGCTGATATGGCGACCGCTCCAGCCGCGCCAATACCGTGGGAACTTGACCAGTGTGAAGCTGCTGTTGGGGACGTAGTGGCTGAGCATGTAGGGGCCGCTGCCCGCGTCATGGTTAGCCAGCCAGGCCTGTCCCCAGTCGTGCTTGACGGTATGCGCCTTGATGGTCGTGGGGCTGACGATCCAGTTGCCCCACTGCGACGCCATGGCGGCCAGCAAATCTGGCGCGGGCTTCTTGAGGTTGAATTGGACCGTGTAAGGGTCGATGACCTTGACGTCTTTGGCCGTCATGAACTGGCCCATGATAAAGGCCGGAGCCTGGTTCAGGGACAGGGTGCGGTTGATGGAGAAGCGCACGGCATCGGCGGTGAGCGGCGTGCCATCGTGGAACAGGACGCCGTGGCGCAGGTAGAATGTCCAGACGGACTTGGCGGCGTTGGAGGTCCAGTGGGTGGCCAGCTCGCCCTCGTACTGCGTGGTGCTGGAACCCTTCAGGCGCACGAGTTGCTCGTAGCAGGCGCGGAAGAGCGTCGGCCCTACCCCGTCGTAGGCAATCCCCGGATCGAGACTGGTCGGATTGTAATTGTAGGCGACGACCAATGTCTGCGCGTCCGGCGTCGCACCTGGGTGCTGCGCACCAGCACGCAGCGGGGCCACGACTACGCCGATCGCCAACGCCATAGCTAACAGGATCGTGCGTGCCGATCGTGCGGGAATCATCGACACTACTCCTTTCACAGATCGTTACGATAGCAAGAAGGGACGCTCAGGTGAGGTGGCCTGGGTCTAACATATCGTTCAGGACGTCCCCAAACAGATTAAAGCCCAGCACCGCGAGGACGATGGCCAAGCCGGGGAAGACACCTGCCCACCAGACCGTCTTGATGTTGGCCTGCGCGTCGGCGATCATCAGGCCCCAATCCGGCTCCGGTTGCTGCACGCCGAGGCCGATGAAGCTGAGGCTCGACGCCGCCAGAATGGCGAAGCCGAAGTCAAGGCTAATCTGGACCAAGAGCGTGGCCAGCGCGTTGGGTAGCAAATGGCGGAACATCACGCGTAGCGGCGGTACCCCCACCGCCCGCGCTGCCTCGATATACTCCCGCTCACGCAGCGCCAGCACCTGCCCCCGGATCAAACGCGCATACCAGGGCCACCACAGGACGGTGAGCGCCAGGATCATGTGGCCCAGGCTGGGGCCCAGCATGGCCGCGATGGAGATAGCCAGTACCAACGGCGGTAGCGCCAGGAACACATCGGTGAGACGCATCAATAACTCATCGACCCATCCTCCTATATAACCCGAGATCAATCCGAGGGTCGTGCCCACGGCGGCGCCGATGCCCACCACGATCACGGCCACCTGCAACGCTAGACTCGCACCGGACAGAATACGGCTGAAGATGTCACGTCCGACCTCATCGGTGCCGAAGAAGTGCTGGAGGGAGGGAGGGCTGAACGTGGCACCGTAATCCGGCGCGGTCGGCGAATAGGGCGCGAACGTCCGGCCCGCCAGCGCATCAACCACGACCGCCAGGACCAGGAGGGTGCCCAGGGCGTTGAGCGGTGTCGACCAGCAGACCGGGAGCATGCTTCGCCAGTGAGATCGTGATGGTGCCCGGGCCTCGGCATCATCGACGACGGCGAGCTCTCCGGCTGCGCCGGGTCGTGTCACCATTCCTGCACCTTCCCCCTTCGCACGAGAACCAGACCGACTCACGCTGCGGCCGGCAGGTCGCGCTTAACGGGCGCGAATCCGCGGGTCTGCTACCACGTAGCTCACGTCGACAACCAGGTTCGTCAGCACATAGAACGCCGCGATCACGACCGTCACCGCCAGAACCGGGTTGTAATCGGCCGCGATGATGGATTGCTGTAGATAGAGTCCGATCCCCGGCCAGGAGAACACGATCTCGACCAGGATCGTGCCGCCCAGCAGGGCGCCGAACTGCAGGCCGATGGTGGTCAAGGTGGGTAACATGGCGTTACGCATCGCGTGGCGCACGACCACAACCCGTTGGGGCACTCCCTTGGAGCGGGCGGTCCGTACATAGTCCAGCCGTAGGACGTCGATCAGGTTGTTTCGCATCATGCGGGTGATAGACGCTAGGGCCGCAAAGCTCAAGACCAGCGCCGGTAACAGGAGGTGCAGGCATGCGTTGCCGAAGAGATCCAGCCGCCCGGCCAGCAGACTATCGATCAACACAAAGCCCGTGACCGTGGGTGGCCCGGTCAAGCCTATGTCGAGCTGGCCACCCGACGGCAACCAGCCCAGCACGTCGTAGAAGAGCCACTGGCACAGCAGACCCAGCCAGAAGACGGGCACGGTCAGGCCCGAGAGCGAGAGCAGCCGCGCCGCGGCATCGATAGGGCCATCCCGGAAGACGCCGGCAAGCGCGCCCAGGCTGACTCCGCCCACGACGGCGATGGCCATCGCGGCGATCACCAATTCTACCGTGGCCGGGAGATACTGCAGCAGATCGAGGTTAATAGCCCGCTGGGTGTGCAAGGATTGCCCGAAATCGCCGTGTACCAAACCATTGAGGTACAGGATGTATTGGACCGGCCAGGGGCGATCCAGGCCGAAGCGGCGGCGCAGCTCCGTGAGCTGCTCCGGCGTGGCATGCGCGCCGGCCATCAGGCGTGCAGGGTCCACTCCCGACGAATGCGCCAGCACGAAGGTGAGGATGGTGGTCACAAGTACCACGACGATCAAGAAGACCAACCGGCGCAGGATGAACTGTATCATATGCCGCCTCAGCGCTCGCCGTGTAGACGCGCAAGTGGAAACGCTAGGAACTCAGCCAACCAGCTTGGTAAACGCCTGTCCGAAGTAGCCGTTGCTCGTGATGATACCATCCTCCTCTCTGCGGCTCTCGATGAACAACCGATAGCGATCGGCGCGATACAGCACCTCGACATATTCCACCACTTGGTCATCGTGCCGGTGCGTCAGGCTTTCGACACGGATCAACGGAGCTCCAAGGCTAACCGCAAGGAGCGCGCTCCTCTCCTCGTCCGCTGGGCAGACGTCGATACAGCTTTCGGCACGCGTGAGCACGCAACCATATTCCTCCTCGAGCAGATGATAGAGCGACCGCGCGCCAAAATCGTGCTGCTCCAGATGCGGGAAAATGGCTGCCGGCAGATAGGATTGCAACAGGGCGAGGGGTTCTTGCTCGAGGAAGCAGCGGCGTTGCAGGACGACCACCATGTCACGACCGGTGAGATTGAGCTGCGTCGCGACCTCTGTACTCGGGCGACAGCGCTCCAGACGCCGTACCTCCAGGCGAACAGGTAGCCCCATCTGGTGCATGCTGTCGGTGAAGCTGGATAGCACGGTGATCTTTTGCTCGATCTTGCGCTGGCGCACGAAAGTGCCGCGGCTCTTCACGCGCTCGACGTACCCTAGCTGGGCGAGCTCGCGCAAGGCCTGGCGAATGGGCGCCAGGCTAACTCCGAGTTGCCGGGCATACTCGTGTTCCGTGGGCAAACGTGCGCCAGGCGGCAAGTCCCCGGAGATGATCTGGTCAAGCACCATGCGCTTGAACTGGTGATAAATGGGAACCGCACTCTGGCGGTTCAACGCCAACGTAGTTCGACCGGCCGGAGCGTTTAGCATAGTTCATTATATTAATATATCGTCCGGCCTTGTCAACCGTGCAGGTAACTACGCCCTCGGTCCCTTGGAGTACGGGTTCAGTTGGGGCCTGCTGATCTGCGCTATGCTACAGCCTGAATGAGGGGGAGGGGGAGAGGGCGCGAGTGATGCAGTGCGATCGATGTGGCGGCGAGCAATTGACCCAAGCGGGGCGCGATCGCGCCGGGCGGCAGCGATACTGCTGCCGCCCGGCGCCGCCTGACCGAGCGCACCATCTCGGCTTTCTGTGGCTTCCGCTTCCCCGACGATATCATCGCCGTGGCCGTGCGCTGGTACCTCCGCCTGCGCCTGCCCTTCGCCGACGTCGTGGAGCTGTTGGCCGAACGGGGCATGCAGGTGGACCGATCGACGGTGTTCGACTGGGTGCAGCGCTTCGCTCCTCTGCATATGGAGGTCGCGCGGCGCAAGCGGCGTCCGGTGGGGAGCCGTTGGAGCACGGATGAGACCTACGCCAAGGTGGCCGGGGTGTGGCGCTACGTCTATCGGGCGATTGATGAGTACGGCCATGTGGTCGATGTGTACCTGAGCGAGCGGCGTAGCTGTCCCTGCAAGACCGCGGGCGCACACACCCTCTGACCGCGAACGATCCCTGCAGATCAGCAGAACCCAACAGCACCCGTCATCCTACACGCGGGGGGGGCAACACCGCCTTCGGCCAGCACTTCAGATCCGCGACGGCGGCGGTGCCCTGGTGCGAGTACTTCGTGGGGACACCGCCCGGCGTGCCCCTGGCGGAGAGCCGGGCGCTCCCCGGCGTGGCAGTGCCCCAAGATGGTTGGCTCATCCCGCGCGACGCGCCCGGCTTCGGACTGGAGATACCGCAAGAGTGGCTCACGCCCTTCTAACCCTTCTTATTCATGAGGATGCGAAAGCGGACGAGGCATCTCCGGACGGGGTAGGCTGAAGTGACCAACGACCGCCTGCCCAAGGAGATGCCTCATGAGTCAGTCTATCGGCTTTCGCCGGCCGCCCAGCGCGCCCGTACCGCCGCCCGATCGGCCTGGGTCAAGCGCGTGGGGCCGATGACGCGGGCGCCCACGCGGCAGAAGCCGAGTTGATTGGCCCGCGTAATCAGTTTGCTGTCGCCCACGACCAGCGGTTGCTCCAGGTGCAGGTAGTCGCGCAGGGCCGCCAGGTGGGCCAGATAGGCCCGGGTGTCCGCCGCGTTGCCGTCGGCGAGGCGGTACCAGGCGGGGATGGCCCCATCGGTGGCCACGCTCACGGAGAGCGTCACCTGCTTACGCGAGGGGTCCTCTTTGCCCGTGAAGTCGTGGGTCATGCGAGCCAGGGGCTGCCCCGTGGCGGTCTGGGCGGGCACGTCGTCGGAGGCCCCCGCGAAGGCGAGGCGCGTGACATCGCTGTGGACCTGGTCCAGGCGCAGCCCGTAGGCGGTGACCCCCCGGAGCACCACGGCCGCCCACAATCTCCTCCCCGCCGTGCACCTGATCGATGCCGGCTACAGCGCGGCGGATCAACTCGGGCGCAGCCAGCAGCGCTACGGCGTGGACCTGGTCGGATCCGTCCCCCTCAATCAGAACTGGCAGGCCCGCGCCGGGCAGGGCTTCGACGGGTCCTGTTTCGCCATCGATGGGCCGGCGCGGGTGGCGACCTGCCCGGCCGGTTGCACCAGCGTGAAATGGCTGCCCACCCATGACCGGCACCGGGGGGACATCATCAATATCGAGTTTCGGGCCGCGGACTGTCGGGCGTGTGTCCACCGCCCGCTGTGTACGCGGGCGATCAGCGAGCCGCGCGGTATCACGGTGCGCCCCCAGGCCGCGCGCCAGCGGCAGACCACCGCCGCCTTTGCGGAGCAGTACGCCGCTCGCGCCGGGATTGAAGGCACGCTCTCGCAGGGCACGCGGGCCTTCGGCCTGCGCCGCGCCCGCTACCGGGGCCGCGTCAAGACCCATCTGCAACATGTCCTGACCGCGGTCGCGATCAACGTCGTCCGTCTGGTGGCCTGCAACGACGAGACCCCGTTCGCCAAAGCGCGCCGCTCGCCGTTTGCGCGTTTGCCTTCGGCCGCATGAGGGTATTTTTCCCGCCTCGCATTTGCCAACAGAGTCAGCCCTGTGGTCCACCTTCAGTGCGCAGACCCGCCACGAGTTGGTCGCGCTGTGGACCGAGTTGTTGCAGCGCCAACTGCGGGCGCAGCGCGCCGCCCAACCAGGAGGAAGTCCCGATGGGCCATGCCGCGTCACCGGTCGGTGCACACCGCAAGCGACGGCAAGTCCGGGATGAAGGCGGAGACGCGGTAAGTGTCCTTGCGGAAGGCGCGCACGCGGGCCATGACCTCGGGATTGGCCATGCGGGTGCGTAACCAGCGCTCCCGCCACCACGACACCAACTCGTCGAGCGGCCAGTCATAGGGCTGGAGCGTGTCATCCTCGCCGATGAGATAGGCGCGGGAATTGTGCGCGAGCGGGGCGACGTACACGCCGCGACGATGGCCGTGCAGGAGCGCATCGTTCCCGTCCAGCGCGTGGCCGGGCTCCAGCTTGCGGCGTAGGTCGTGATAGCTGCGGATCACGCGCATGCGCCAGTTGCCGCCACTCCCGAAGACGTGACTGGGCTCTTGGTCGCGCTCGGCGAGGTAGCGGCGCATCTCCTGGAACTGCGCCGCGCCCACCTGGGCCGTGCCGAAGCCGACTGTCTCGCCGATGGGGATGTAGGCGAGCTGGTCGCGGAAGCGCAGGCGATTGTAGAGGGAGGAATGGAGGCCGAAGACGCTGGTGGTGACGATGAGGGCGAGTTCGGTCATCTCGCGCCGCACGATGTGCGTCAACCGTCCGGCATACTTGGCGCGGTACAACGCGCGCACCTCGTTGCTGACCATCATGAGGCAGAGGAGCTTGCCGGCCGTCAGCTCGTTGTACGGGGGGACCGCCTGCGACACGTACAGGTCGGCGACCGCGGCGATGCGCGTCTTCTTGATCTCGCGCAGCGCCCGGTTGCGCTCCCGTCGCTCTCGCATGAGGGCCAGCGCATCCTTATATCCTAACTCGTGGCGTGCGCGGCGCTCGCGCTCCTCCTGGCTCAATCCGGTGTCGATCTGCCAGCCGATCCAACGGTCGCGCACGCGCAGTTGCATGATGCTGCTGCCCAGGGCGGCAATCCCCATCACGGGGTGGCCGGAATGGCCGGCGTCGCGGATCAGGAAGCGCTGGCGGCGCCCGACGTACTCGGAGTAGGGGATCGCACCGTAGTAACGCAGGTAGCGCCAGAGATTGTGCTGTCGCTCGCTGCGACACTCCTCCAGGTAGGGGGTGATGCACCCAGGGTCGAGGTCGGCACCATCGATGACGTGTTCCAGGGCAGAGTCCTCGTGGTGTCGAATCCAGGCGGCATGCTGGCCCATGATCTCCAGCCGCCGCGGCAGCAGGGCTTGCCTGATGGCGTCCTTGGGATCATCGATCATCGCCCTGTCAACCAAACGGTGCCTCCCATCCCGCGACTACTGCATCTATCTTACAGCCACAGTGTCTCGTGATTGATTCGTTATCACCTACGTTTTGTGCAAACGGGCAAAAGGCAAGGGTAATTGGCGGGGCTGAGGGGGCGGGGTGAGGGCCTCGATGAGCAGGGCGGGCCAGGGAGAGGAGGGGGCGTGCTCGCGCGAGGGGTGGATGTAGGGGCGCAGGATGCGCAGGTCCCAGCGGACGCGGGCGAGGGAGCCGACCACCTGGCGAGTGGTGGCGGTGGCCAACGTACTGTGCGCCAAGCGCGCTTGCCTGGCCCAATGGATCAGGTTATGGGTCGGGATGACGAAGCGCAGGAAGGCGAAGATGGCCAGGAACGTCCGCGAGCGCAGGGTCTGGATGTTGTAGACGTGGCGGGCACTGGCGAAGAATGGAGTTGCCCCGCTTGAGTGGAGAGTACAGCGCTAGGCGCTGCAAGACGGCATCGCGTTCAGTCTACCTCCTTTTCGCGGTGCTGTGCACGGGTACAGGAACGGCTTCTTGGAAAGGAGGGCGGCTCTGCGGCGCGTGCCCCCGCAATGGCGGGCCGTATATCCGGACTCAGGCAGCCCATACACTCGTGTTCCGTTCATAGGCGGCGGGGGCCTGGTAGCCCAGCGCCGAATGGCGCCGTTGGGTGTTGTAGAAGCCTTCGATATAGTCGAAGAGCACTGTCCGGGCCGCCTCCTGGGAGGAGAAGGCGTGACGGGCCAGCAGCTCGCACTCCAGGGTGGCGAAGAACGCCTCGGTGATAGCGTTGTCGTAACAGTCGCCGACACTCCCCATGGAGGGCACAACGTCGGCCTCCGCGCAGCGGCGCCCGAAGGCGACCGAGGTGTACTGGCAACCCTGGTCGGAGTGATGGATGAGCCCGCGGGCGGGCCGGCGGGTCCGCAACGCCATCTCCAGGGCGGCGAGCACCAGCTCGGTCCGCAGATGGCTGGCCATGGCCCAGCCCACGATGCGGCGACTGTAGACATCGAGCACCACCGCCAGGTAGAGGAAGCCCGCGGCGGTGGGCACGGCCGTGATGTCCGCCGTCCACAAGCGGTTGGGGCCGCGGGCCACGAACTGCCGCTGCACCTGGTTAGGCGCGGGCGTGTCCGCCGGATCCCGCCGCGTCGTGCCCCGCTGCCGGCGCCGATGGCAGCCCACCAAGCCCGCCTGGCGCATCAGCCGCGCCACCCGCTTGCGCCCGCAGCGCACCCCGG
>Ga0209062_1003730_pt1 | contig 17062 bp, 17 predicted proteins | sample Coa_R2_2_FD_187158 | JGI IMG/M metagenome (GOLD analysis project Ga0209062, IMG submission 187158) | Surface soil microbial communities from Centralia Pennsylvania, which are recovering from an underground coalmine fire - Coalmine... | ecosystem: Environmental > Terrestrial > Soil > Unclassified...
AATTAATTCGGGAGGACGCCCAGATTTTTTGTGCAATGCCTTTTTCCCTTTAACTATACGAACCATTAATCGATAAGTTTTACGATTAACTCCTGTCAGTCGTTTAAATTTTGTGGAAGACAATTGTTTGGTTTGAGAGTATTTCATCTTTAACTCAGTAATTATACTTAAAAACTCAAACCTGGTATTATATCACAAAAAACTTTTGCAAGAGGTCTAATCTTATTGCTATCGAAAATGTTCTTTATTTTATGTAGTACGCTTATATCCCTTACTGTGAGTCTGTTTCACCCCGATGTCGTCAAATTAGCTTATTACGATCTATACCTTTGTCTCTACCCCCTTTCCCCACTGCATCTATACCACTGTCTTTTCCATTATCTGTACTCACTGGCGATAACAATGATCAAGCCGCGATTGCCCGAAGACTGCTTGGGGGGTTTAATAGACCGTATGTGTTTGCGGAAATATGGGTTATCACAAATCCACAAAGATTTAAACGGCGATCGCCTCTGGCGCTGAGCAATGCTTGGGTTGCAATAGCAGCGCTGTGCCCCTGAACCATCAAGCTGCATTGGCAAGTGCAGTTCGACAACTTGCGTTCCCTTCAGCAAGCGAGCGATCACCGAAGGCAATTACGCTCCCAAGCGCGTAGTACCAGAGTGAATTCGCCTTTGGTTTCGCCACTTCACCCTAACTGCACAAGCGCCTATCTAATTCTTGTCTCGTCACCGCAAAAGAAACGTATTCTCTTGCTGATTCCTAACACTTCTATACAGAACCATACCAACATCTCTATGTTAGCTGCGAAGTTTTTTTAAAATCCTCTAATCTCATTTTTGATTGATTTACACTCTGCGTTCTTGGTACTTTCGGTGATGCTTTTAATCGGTAAAATACCAACTTATGCACTGTTTTATACTTAGCCTCAACTCCTAATTTCTCCAACAGCCACTGACAGATTTCACTATAACTATTCATTCCTTGTGGATCTTCTAATTTTTTTTCCAGTGCCTGCTCTGCCCAAGTTGGTATTGCTCTGGGCCTTCCTGGCGAGCGCTTCTTCTCTAACAGTCCCTCCATTCCTCCATCCCGGTATTGTCTTAACCATGTCTGGATTGTGACCCGATTGCGACCTAATAACTGTGCTGCCTGTTGAATTGTGCTTGCCTGACCCGTTTTTAGCAAAAATAATAGTTGTACACGTTCTCTAGCTTGCGCTGCTTTCTGTTTTACCAACATTTGCTTAAGCTCATCAGCACTTTCAACAATTTCTAGCTTGTACACTCCTGCCATTTCGGTTTTTTGAACCCTACATTCGTATTATCGCATTTGTAGTCCTCTTTTAGAGAATTGGTATAATTTGACACTCAACATAATAACTGATTAGCTAATAAATTAAAAGTACCCAAATAAGGTACTTTTTTAGTTAACTTATTATCTATATAATGTAAATAAATTTACTTATTCAAAATAGTTGGATTTACCATCAATGAACAATACCTTATAGCTAAAAGTTGTACAACCAATTAAAGCATGTCATTCTCGCTCATCAAAAATGAACAACAGCCCACAAAGCACGTTAATCGACAAATAGCTAACACTGCATGATGAAGTTGAATTATCGACTGATAATAATTGTAATAGCATCTATTTTAGTCTTAAATTCTTATGTACGAGCACAGAATAAATCCGATTCGGATTCATTAGATAATAAACAACAAGTTGGAGCTATTCATAAAAATCAAGAGCCATCTACATATAATTTTGGACTACTAAGGGAAGCACCACCTGTAAGTGATATAGCCGGAGGATTAGGCAATTTAGGCAATTGGAAGGGTTACTGCAATGATTTTATAGATGCCTTTCAAAATTATCTTGCGAGCGATCATATTGAATTTTAAAAAACATCAGTTACTTTTGAAACTAGATTCTCCGGAAAGGGAGAACAAGGTGAAAAACTTATCCCTGAATGTGATTCTAATTCTATAAATGAAGCTCGTCAAAACCTTTTAAAAAATAAAGATATAAAAGGCTCCTTTTCAGAACCTTTTGCTTGGACGGGTACAAAGCTTCTAATAAAAAAAGATGATATAAATTTCTTTTATGAAAAAGATCCTTTTAAGGATAAACAGATTGGAGTTATTAATTCAACTCCCCAATCCAATGTTAAACAAACTACTACAGAATACGTTATTAGTAATATATATCCATCTGCTAAGATTAAAACTTTCACAAATAGAGATGCTGTAGTGAAAGAATTAAATAAACAAAGTGGCCCAGATATTATTACCTATACTAGCGATGAAATTTTACTCAAAGGAATATTACCTCTTTTAAATAAAAAAGATGAGTATACTATTCTTCCATTGAGACAAAATCTCAGTAACGAAAAATATGGATTCGTGATTTATGAAAATTCCATTTGACTAAAAGGCCGTCTTAATGATTTTCTAAAATCATCTGAAGGCAAAAAAAATTCAAGAACAATCTTTCGAAGAAGTAAAAAATAATTTCTTAGACTAAGGCATATTCTTCTCAATCGCTTATGTTAGATCATCGCTACGTAATAGTTCTATGTGTCAATTGTTTGTTTGCCCTTAGTAATATTGAATCTGTTGCAGCAAAAAGACAAATACCATTACCAGTACAAGCCCCAGTACTAGTACTTGCACAAATAACAGTACCCACTTACCTTAACCCAAAGCCAAACCTTCTAAACTTGCCAACCAAGCCTGAAGAAGTCAGGATTAAAGGAACTCAGCCAATTACTCTAGCACAAGCCTTAGAACTAGCAAGACGTAATAATCTTGCATTACAAACAGCGTTATTAACGGTAGAAAGCAGTCAAGCTAATTTTCGAATTGTTCAAGCTGATATGTATCCTACCCTTAGTCTAAATACAGACTTGAGTCGTGCTTTATCTGCTTCTGACAGACTTTTTGCAAAACAATCAACTACAAATAAACAAGCTCAACTTTTGTCTACTCAGAACTTTTTTTCTAATCAAAACCAACCTACTACAACTTTTATTAGCCAAGACCAACCTACCACAACTTTTAGTGGTAGTTTACAACTGACTTATGGTCTCTACAATCATAAAAAAGGTGCTTCTAGTAGGCAACTAGCAAAACAACAAATACTCATTGACAAATTAGATTTGGAGCGCCAGACTGCGGAAATTTACGTTAATGTTACTAACGCCTACTACGATCTACAGTCAGCTGATGAGCAAGTCCGAATTCAGCAGGCTGCAGTGGCAAATGGTCAAGCTAGTTTAAAAGATGCACAAGCTTTAGAAAGAGCAGGAGTTGGTACACGTTTTGAAACATTGCAGGCTCAAGTGAATTTAGCAAATGAACAACAACAATTGGTTAGTGCGCTCTCACAACAGCAAATTTCTCGTCGTCAATTAGCCCAGTTGTTAAATTTGGCACAGTCAGTTGATATCAGTGCAGCAGACCCTGTACAACTAGCAGGTCTTTGGAACTATACGCTAGAATGCAGTATTGTGCTGGCTTTTCAAAATCGTCCAGAATTACGACAATATATACTACAACGCAACATTGCTGAGTTGCAACGAAAAATACAACTTTCTAACCTGAAACCAGACGTAGAATTAGTTACTAGTTATAACGTGGAAAATTTATTTAATGATCGCGTTAGTACTACCGATGGTTATTCTACAGGAGTCAACGCTAACGTAAACTTATTTGATGGAGGTGCAGTACGAGCCAGCGCTGCACAGCAGAGAATTAACATCCGGATTGCTGAGTCACAATTTGTTACCCAGCGCAACCAAGTACGTTTTCAAGTCGAACAGTACTATTCTCAGTTACAATCCAATTTGCAAAATGTTCAAACTGCTACTGTTGCTGTCACTGAAGCTAGGGAAGCTCTACGTTTAGCAAGGCTCAGGTTTCAAGCTGGTGTAGGTACTCAAACTGACGTCATTACTCAGGAAACATCTCTTACCAGTGCTGAAGGTAATAAAGTCACGGCTATTTTAAATTACAACCGTGCTTTTGCTAATTTACAAAGGGCTGTCATACCAAATCCGCCTTTCACCCCCCCCAAAAAACGGAAAACTGAGTGAAATGAGTAGTTGAAGAACCATGCCAAAGAAAGCACATCTAATAACTTTATAATGTTTAAATACATAAAATTTTTGATACTATCTAATGGTTAGTGTATATAAAATTTTTCAACCACTATGGTAGAAGAAACTATATTAATCTTAACTTCAGATACAGAGAATACAGAAACCGCAATTGAAGGGGAAAGAGGCTGGGGAGAAGTTCGACAACGTTTAAATAAAGCTGCAGAAATTCCTGTTTCTGTGCTGGAAGAGAATATGAACCGCTTTTTGCAGGTGACAGGGCGACTATTCCAGCAAATAGATAAGCAACTTGGAACAGAATCTGACCTGCGGTTGGATGAGGTACAGTTACAAGTGGAAATTAGTGCTAAAGGGGAAGTTAAGCTATTTGCAGGTGGAGAAGCATCTGGAAAGGGTGTCATTACATTGAAACTCAAGCAACCAAATCACTAGTTCATGGAAAACTGGGCAATTATAATTGGTATCAATCAATACGAACTCTTACCCATTGAAAAGCATCTCAAGTTTGCAGTGAAAGATGCTGAGAAAATGAAAGAGTTCTTATGCACTCGCGCTGGGTTTACTCCTAAAAAAGTTCTCCTCTGTTCCGACAATTCTCAACCTGAAAAAAGCATTTCTACCCGTCCTACATACGCTAATTTACGACGGATACTGCGTGAGGATCTTCCAAATCATATCCAAAGTGATCACAAAATTGACACTATCTGGTTTTTCTTTGCTGGACATGGATTCAATAAAAATCATCAGGATTATCTGCTTCCAAAGGATGGTAATCCTAATGACCAAGATACTGCAATTAAAATTCGCTTTGTTGTAGATTGTCTACGTAGTTGCAAAGCTCAGAATATTATCTTGGTATTAGATATGTGTCGCGGGAATCAACTGGAAGGTTCTCGTGGAATTGGAAAAGATACTGCTGAGATTACACACAAACAAGGTATTATCACCATATTCTCTTGTCGTCCTGGAGCTACTTCCTATGAAATCGCCGAATTAGAACAAGGAGCTTTTACTTACACGCTACTTAATGGACTACAGCAGAACACTATCCTAAAAGATCTGGAGAAGTATCTTCGTCAAGAAGTACCTGAAGTAAATCGTAAATTCAACAAACCAGCTCAAGAACCGTACATTATTCTTGAGCCTGCTTGGAGATATGAACTCCCTCTAGTGCCAATTTGTACTACTGCGACCGATATCAACAACTTTATTCTCTTAGCACAAAATGCAGAATTAAAAGGGGAACTTGAGAAGGCACGGAACTTATGGTGGTCTATACGTGGAGCTTCACAGTCCGATGAAATTACTCAAGAGGCAGAAACCGCAATTAAGCGAATACAGAAAAAGCTAATATTCATAAAGCCGCTAAAATATCTACAAAATATATGGAATTATAAACAGGGGAAACTTTTATTACTAGCAATCATAACCTTGTTCATAGTCATATTTCTTAGACACCCAATATTTTCATATATATACAATATAGCTACTACAACATCCAATATCCAACAAACTCCTTCAGTGCATCCGACAATTATCCAACAAACTCCTTCAGTGCGTCCGACAATAAATGACAGTCTCGAAAAACCACTTCCTAAAAATTACTTCACAAGAGGAGAACAATCTCTGACTAAGAGATACCTGATTAATCAAGAGATCAACCCTGAATGTCAAGAACCCTTTGAGAAAAAGAATGAGGGAATGCAAGCCTTTGCTGATCAACAATTTAGGCTTGCCGAAAAAAACTTTCAAGATGCTATCAATTCATTTAAAAAAGCTCATTTAAAATGTTCTGTTGATCCAGAAACATTGATTTTCCTCAATAATGCCAAAGCTAATAAGCAAGGTAATCCCATAACAATTGCAGTCGTTGTTCCCATAAATGACAGTGAGCAATTTAATAAACTTTCCGAACAAATACTGCGTGGGGTTGCCCATGTCCAAAATAAAATCAATCAAAACAACGGTATCCAGCAGCGACTGTTGCAGGTCATAATTGCCAGGGACGACAATAAAGCTGATAAAGGCAAACAAGTAGCCAAGCATTTAGGAGACAATAATATTCCAGGAGATACAAGTTTCAAGGGTGAAGTCTTAGGCGTTGTTGGTCATGTTACCAGTGATGTCACTCTGCCTTCAGGAAAGGTTTATGAAACAGAAGGACTGGTTGCAGTTTCTCCCGTAAGTACTGCTGTCAGGCAGTCTAGCTCCAGCTCATCTGGCTATAAATTTGATTTAAGTCCATACGTTTTTCGTACTGCTCCTTCTGACTCAGTTGCAGCCGAAAATTTATTTAAATATTCTCAGACAATCTTAGGTTCTGGACAAGCAGCTATTATTTATAGTTCTGAACAGCTATATAGCATATCTCTCAAAGAGGCATTTGAGAGAAAGTTTGACTCACAACAGGTGATTTCCTGTGATTTATCCGTATTAAGCGTAGATACATGTATCAGGAGAAGCACAAACGCAAAGTTTCGGATGCTGGATCTTGGTTCTGGAAAAGCAACAGACATTTTATTAGCTATTGAGCATAATCAGAGTAAACTACCTTTATTAGGTGGAGATGCTTTATACAGTGACGATAAATTACCTTCCGACTTCGGTAATAGATCAGAAAATATGGTCTTAGCTGTAGCTTTTCATGCACAAGTGTTTTCCAAATCGTTTAAGGAAGAATCTCAAGAACTTTGGGGAACTGAATATGTGGGTTGGCGCACAGCTTCAACATACGACGCAACTAAGGCAGTTGTCGAAGGACTGAAGAGCAATCCTACTCGCAGTGGACTATATAATGCCTTGTCATCTCCTGTTTTTTCAACTGAAGGTGCTACCGCCAAAGTGCAATTTGATCAATTACATGATCGCAAAATCACTCCCGAAGATATTCATAAGATCGGCGTCTTAGTTCAAGTTAAAAAACAATGTACATCTTCTAAAGATAATAAAATGTACCAATTTTGCCTCATAGAAAATTATTGATAGAAAATACGGTCTTACATACATAATACCTGAATTCGTTATTCCCCACTGTTCATTCGCTTATTTTGATCTGAGTTTTAAAATTACTGACCACTGAATCGGTGTTTCAAACTTTCTCAAAATTTCGTATTTTATTTTTTTTGTTACAAAGTGATTAATTTTACTTTAATTTGAGTCTAGCAGTGATTTTTTTTTCATGGGGACTGCCTTCTTCAAAAGCACCAGGAATCAAGATGTCTGTAGGAGCTTCAATTCCTCAACAAGGTGGAATAAGACTTAGTAAGTCATAAATTTCAGTTTAGGGGCTAGTTACACGTTTCTGCTATCTTGTGTAATGTTATTCTGCTCTTTATTACCAACTTTTACTCAAAACCATATAAATCTAATTATGATATTATACTCCTTTGCTAAATCTCTAAGAACGCTTTTAGCTATAGGAATTCTTACTATAGTACCTTTTACCTTACATATATCTTTTGCAACGACTAAGCAGGAGCAATCCCAGAAACATCTTCTTACTCAATATTTACTAGCAGCTACAAATCAAAGACGTGTAGCGCTAGTGATTGGGAATAGTCGTTATCAAACAGTAAGTGAACTGAGCAATCCTGCAAATGATGCAAAGGATATAGCTATGGCATTAAAAGAACTTGGGTTTGAAGTAACTACGGTTTTAGACGCTGACAAAAAGCAGATGAATATTGCACTAGATAAATTTAGTTCAACACTAACTCAAGGAACAGTAGGTGTTTTTTATTACGCAGGACACGGGATGCAACTTAATGGAGAAAATTACTTAATTCCTATTGATGCACAACTTCATGAAGAAAAAGACGCGCGATATGAAACTCTAGAATTGGGTAAAGTGCAAGATGCAATGGAAAAAGCAAAAATAAGTATTATCATTTTAGACGCTTGTCGCAATAACCCCTTTAGCAGAAGATGGTATAGAGGGATTTCTTCAAGAGGTTTAGCTAGTGTAGAAGCTGTTAAAGGTTCGTTTATTGCTTTTTCCACAGCACCAGGACAGGTAGCAGAAGACGGAGTTGGAAAAAATGGTACTTTTACTTTGAATCTACTAAAGTATCTCAAGACGCCAAATCTTTCTATAGAAAATTTATTTAAAAAAACTCGAATAGCGGTAATAGAAGCAACAAATAATAAGCAATTACCTTGGGAATCTTCCTCATTAACGGAAGATTTTTCTTTCGCTCCAATTTCTAATAATGAAACAGAAAAACCTCCTACCCCTCGTGTCGGTGGAGTACCTTTAGTTATGAAAGACACTTCTGTACAAATCGAAATGACACCAGTGTATGTCCCTGCGTGTTTCGATGAACCAAAAGGAGGTGCTAGCAACCTTTCCAATTTCAAAAAGGCACTATTACAATACAGCATTGCCTGGAGGCAAAGCAAATCACCAGATTATCTGTTGGTTCCTACTACAAAAGCACAGGAGACTTTGCAATTGGCAGTCAAGTATTTGTCGTCGAACACTAAGATGATCAGCGGGATCATACAGCCAACCGCTTGTCCAGAGGCTGTGCCATCAGTAGAAGCTCCTGTGCAGATCGAAATGACACCAGTGTATGTCCCTGCGTGTTTCGATGAACCAAAAGGAGGTGCTAGCAACCTTTCCAATTTCAAAAAGGCACTATTACAATACAGCATTGCCTGGAGGCAAAGCAAATCATCAGATTATCTGTTGGTTCCTACTACAGAAGCACAGGAGACTTTGCAATTGGCAGTCAAGTATTTGTCGTCGAACACTAAGATGATCAGCGGAGTCATACAACCAACCGCTTGTCCATAATGTAGAAAAGAAATTCCCATGCAAATAGGCGTAAGAGTAGCGAAGGTACATTTTGCGCACAGTCTGAAACCCTTGCTGTCAAAGAGCTACAGAAATAAAAATGCTCTTTTTCCAAAAAAACGGAGAAAAAGCTTGTTTTGGCTGTACCAATTGAAGTCACTAGTTTTTGGCACAGCATTTGGTCACGTAGCCACAAGGGTAAGAGGCTACAAAAATTAGAGTGGGTCAAATGGTACGGCTAAAAGTAGTTGATCTAGTCTGCCAAATCCTAAATTTTAGGTAAAAGTTAGTTTTTTTCCTAAAACCTAGTCTGAGTAAGGTTTTTAGAGAATGCATGGCGGTAAAATGCGCTTTGGCTACGTTTACCCATTTTAACAGCGTTGTGAGGTTGCTGTGATTGCGGTTGCTGAAACTGCCCACTGATCGCAGTAAAAAGCAGTAGTCCCAGTCCCGACAATATTAAGAATTTTGCAAATGATGGGCGACTAACCAGCGGGATACGAACATTTATTGCTTGGTCATATCGTGCAAAGAGCCAATGAACCTTCATCATTTCTAAGGGTCCAAAATCAAACCACTCGCGACTTTTGGTTAGCTTGACTTTGCAATTGCGGAACTGTTCGTGCAGTTGCGATTCAACTGCTTGCATATCTTCTACATAAATAGTTCGCAGTATTCGGATATCACACGGAGGCTGATTGGCATAGAAGTTTGCAAGCCTAAACTCGGGATTTCTTGATAAGCCAATTTTGCATCTACGAATGTAGTAACCGGGTAAAATGCCGTGATATCCGATTGCTTCCATCATGTAGATGTATCCCGGTTCGTTGTCGTTTCTAGGCTCGTTGTTTCGATTTTGATAATTTTGGTTGTACATAATTCTGACTCCGATTTTTAGTAGATACACTCGGCAATATTAAAGTTTATTTTCGATAAACTTCAGCCAAAACAGGTTGAACAACGACAATAGTATTGAATTCTTCCGGACTTCTTTCGTCTGGAGGATTATCTGAAAACGAGAATGGGACAACAGCAATTGGATTGTGTATGACTTGAGCCACTCTAAATGCAATTCGTGTGTGCATCCAATATCTAAAAGATTCAGGTAATAGACTGAATATTGGAAACATGATTAAGTCATCTACTCTAGGCAGATGCTCAACTTCAAGGTACCTGCAGCTTATGGCATAAGCTTTAAATTGAATATCAGAAGAGACTTCTGATATTAGTGAACTTAAATCACTCATTTCAAACTTTAGAGCAATCTTGGTCATTTGAATTTCTCCTAACAGTTACTAAATTTATAGCGCTCGCCTATTTTTGGGTTCATCTTGGGTTGAGGTCGGTTCGGAGGGGGTTAAAGTGGGTTCGTCTTGAACCACAGGATCTAGGCAGGGAAGTAAATACAGCCGTTTTTTTACTTGTTTTTGGCCTGAAATTGAAAATCCCGGTTTTTAGTGAACCTGACGAACCCAAAGATAAAGTCCGTGAACCCTTACTATGACTTTATTATGTGGTTTATTGGGTTCGTCGAGTTTTTGGGGTGAACCCACGAACCCAGACACAGCAAGACTTTGAGTTTCTATTAAACAGCAGCCTTCAAATAGGCTAAAACCTTGTCCTTAAGCTCTTTATATTCATTTGATTTTGATGCCTTAATCCCAAACACAATTTCAATTAATCGTGATATCCCTGCACTGGTCTGTAGATTAACCATGTCTTTATTTTCGTCAATTAATTGTTTCTCTCGTTCTGTAAATTCAGCCTGAGAGATAGAAGCAAAATAAGTGTTATTTCCCAAAGTAACTGTGTTAGGTTTAAGCTCAATCAAACCAACAGGAGGATTGCCAACGTCTTTATATTCTTGGTAAGTATAATGTGTGGGATGCTGACAAGCTTGGTAACGTCCATTAATACAAGTTAGTACTGGATAAGGCGCACTTTTTATCCACTCCTCCTCATGCCTTTTTAGTGCAGGTGAATTAGGCATATTTAATTTTTGCAATGCTGCTCCAACTAGAAACATTTGATAGAATGCATCCCTAAACTGCGAATCCATATCAATTGCTGTCGTTGTTTGGGAGTGGTTAGCAATCAAGACAATAACATTAAACTTTCGCCCTTCTACAGCTGCTTGTCTTAGTGTTTCCATCACATCTAAGTCTTTCGGCTCATCCTTAACTATGCGGCCTAGCTCATCCACCGCCACAATTAACGGGTGACGTCTAGTCTTGTCTTTGCCTCGAACAAGCAATTCCTTGTCCAATTGCGCGAGCGCCTCATAAATATCGTCTAAGTCATTCACTTCCACAAAGCCAGCGTCATCAAACCTAGACTTATTGTCACTGTGAGGATTTAACGCTAGCCTCATTGCTTTTTCATCTGCTAACCACTGGCTAATTGCTTTCATTGCCGATGTCTTACCTGCCCCTGGTGCACCAGTGATTAAGAAACCGCGTCTACTACTGCTCACCAAGGACTTACATTCTGGTATTTTGCTCAGCAATTCTTCTTTAGTTGGTTTTGGCTTTTGGGCAAGTTTCAATTTAGTTTGCATCAAGCCCAAAGCGCCATTGTAGGTAAAGTGCGGCGGTTCCAGAATTAGGTCTATGTGTTGCTGTAATGCCTCTGAGAACTTGTTTAAGTCATCTGCCAAAACCATATCATCCAAGCGGTTGACATGGAAATACAGCACAGGTTCATAAGGGTCATTGTCTATATGGGAGCGATCTAACTTGATACCCTTGTTGGCAAAGAACCGGATAATCAACACCCCTACCCGTTGGGCATCTGTGACAGTAACTCGCCACTCAATGGGCTTTTCTAGTTCCCCAATCCTGTTTTTTAATGCTTCGATGGTTTGCTCCATCTCCTGCATGCGCTTAACTGAGTACTTAGCTGTATTGACAATATCTGTAAACTCTGTCTCATACTTGTTGACCATGTTATTGTTGCTTTCTACCCACTCCTGGGCGATCGCCCTTTGATTTATTTCATGCTCTTGCTTTAATGCCTCTATCTGCTCCACTGCTCTAGAGGTGAGGTTTTCGATATGTTCCTCATAGTCACCAAACGGAACTGATTCCTTAACAATGCTGTTTAGGTAACGAATCACAATAGTTTGGGCTTTGACTTTTAGCTCAACACATCTATCAATAATGCTTTCTTGCAGTTCTAAACCAAGGTCTAAGAGTTCGTTGAATGATTCTATGGTTTCATACTCGTTTAGCTTTTCGTGAAACCGTTTCCGGAACTTATCAACCTCCATATACACTCCCTGCAACTCCTCCTCCACGCTAGGGTAATTGCGGGATAAGGCATCTAGTAGGGCTTCCAGCTTTTTGACGCTCCTATTGTAAGTATTTCTGACAATCTCATAAGCGCTAGTTGCTGAAAACTTACCTATTTTGGCTAGATTGGCTTCTAGTTGTCTAATTGCACTCCTAGCATTTAGCAACTGGCGATCGCGGTCCTCAATTATCTCTCTAGCTCTTGTAATTTCGCCTTCCAAGCCTTCTTTGAGGATAGACAAACCTTTAAACTCGTTAAGTGTCTTGTCCACCGTCTTTTGTAGACTAGCAACTTGGCTTGAGCGTTGTTGCAGTTCATCTTCTAGCTCTTTTTTGGAATCTCTCAATACTGCAAATGAAATACCTGTAAGGATTTCACCACAAGCTACCCCAGCAATAGAGCTACCGAATAGAGTGAATCCTGTTTGCTTTATAAGTGAATTGGGATTCAGTATTGCCACTGTAGAAGCCAAGCCTAAACCGAATGAAGCGAAAAAAATCCTATTTTTGAGTGAACTAAGTTTGTCAATCATGGTATTGTTTCTTATTGATATTGATTGATCAAAATGTGGGGTTAACGGTAATTTCCCCACATTTCCTCTATGCAGCACCCTTAATTGATTCAGTTAAGTATTTTGCAATGATGCCTTGAGTTTGGGCATTAATACGCTGTATTTCAGCTTGACGTTTACCTTCTGTTGCCTCAATTCTGGCAACGAGTTGAACAGTCTCATTTTGTGCAGCAGTAGTCTTAATTTCTTCTTGTTTAAGGCGCTCGTTAGCCTGGTTAAGCTTTTCACCCTTAATTGCAAGTTCAACATTTTGAATATCGAATTCAACGATATCCTGCTTGACTTTAACTTCCTCTGTCGCTGCTTTGACAAAGCTAGATTGAGCCTTGTGGAATTGTTGCTTAGACTTACCGACTTCCTCAATGTATCTGAATCCAGCTTGCAGTAAGTGTTGGGCGCGAGTTCCGGCGGCGTATTGGGCAAGTCCAACGGCTAATTGCTCTTCTGTGGCTACAAGCTGGATTTGGGGATTAAGCAGATCGCCAGGGACCATTTCAGCAAAGTTGTACTGCGGTAATGCAACCCCACCATATGGATCATTTTTGCGCTCAACATTTCCGGAAGACGGAACATTCAAAAAGTTCAATTGGGAGTTAGTGTTATTGCTTCCTCCATTGCTGCTTGTTTGTGTCTGCGTTTGGAGGGTAAGTCTAGGAAGTGTAGGAGTGGTAGACGTATTGAATGTAGTTGGTGCAGGTGTAGGTGTGGGAGGAATATTACCATTTGACTTCTTCCCTTTATCCCCACTTAAGATAGTTCCTGCCGCATCTGCAACAGCCTTAGCTTTTGCACCAATGGAATTAGCCTGTTGTTTGGCTTTCTCTTCTTTAACCCTTTTGCTCCCAGTTAGGGAACCTGCTTCTTTACGTCTTGGCATAATTGATTTGTCCTATTGCTTTGGTACTGAATTACTCAACTGCTCTTGTTGCAGCGATCGCTGCTGATAGCTATGTGCTAACCATCCCCACGTGTACCCGATGGATAAGCTTCCTATACAAATCAGCACAACAAAAGTTGCCAAAGAGTTTCCAGAAAACTTGAATGTATGAAATCTGCGCTTTGTTGTGTTCATAATTAGGTTGATTCAACTTAGTTTTTGCGTTTAGAGCAGAGGAGGAGAGTCATCTCCTCTGCCTACTTCCTAGATTTTGAATTGAGCGAATAGGCGCAAGAGGTAAAACCAGCCAAATAGGGCGATTAACAAGGTTAGCGAGTCAGCCATGTGTAATCTCTTGCCAAATTGCAAGATTTACAAGCTTTTCAGTGCTTTTGTAGTCGTTGTAAATCTTCTGGAAGTCTTGCAATAGTTGGCTTGCATCACTTAATAAAATCGCTGGATCATCCCAAATCTGAAGATTGACAAGATGCACAAAGTCTGGATGACTTGAGATTTTATCTAGAGATTGCAACGCTTCTGTTATTAGCTCATTAAGAGTTTTCATGCAACCTCCTTATGCTTCTGACAACTCAAAATTTTGCTGACTCGTAACTTGCTTTCAGTTAGGTGAAACATTGCACTGCCAAGACTTCGATCTAGTGAATCCGGTTCTTGAGTCATAAGCAATAATTGCAATAGACCTCGGCTTTTATAGATACGGTCAAGTTCTGAATGCATACGCTTTAGGGATGCCAATATGTCTTCTGCGTTCATTTTGCGATCGCCTCCACAGTTATTGATTTATCGCTTGTGTACAAAATCTCGGCTACAATTAGCGCTTTATTTTGAAAACTTCCTTCGGCTGGGTAAATGATTCTGAGCACGTTTTTGATTTGCGCTAAGCACGTTTTGAATGACTTACTTGGAGTGTTTTCAAGTCCGATTAAGTCATCCTTTTTGGGTAGTGTTGAGATTGTGCACCCAAAGTCATAAACCCTTTTCTTTTCTTTATCTTGGATGGTAATCGCAACATAAAAATCACTCATTGCTTCTTCCTAATTGCTAAACTCCAAGAGTCCTCTAAATGCTTTAAAATTTCTGGAAACCCTCTTTCGTATATCTGTCATCGACTTCTAGCTTCATGGCTTTGCTGATAAATGACTGTAGGAAAACTGAAAGCTCGAATTGCAATTGTGGTAAGAAAACTGCCAATCAAAGCAGACACAATAATATTGATGATTAGAGCGTTTGGTGGTCTTTCGTTGTAAACTCGCTCTAATCTTTTACGTTCAGTCTCTAGCTTTGCCATATCTGTCGTATAACCACCAAGCTAGACCGCTGGCAAACATTACCGCACCTACAGGATTGACGAGTACTGCACCCGTAAGGACGGAACCACCAACAACAGAAAGAACGCTTACGCCAGTGTGATAAACAAATGTATGCATTCCCTCTCCTCCTACACATTGGTTGCCAGATTCAAGATTTCGGTGATCGCCCTGTTGGCACGCCGCTCCTTTGGGGCTATGCCGTGATTGTGCAAAAAATCCTTTGCACTCACTTGGGAAATGGCATGAGCAGCTGTTGTCATTTCCTCTGCAAACTCTTCCAAATAGTCCTCTAAGCCATCACGGAAGACATTCGAGTGAATTGTCACAAAGTTGTTTAGAGACTTCTTAGAAGCCGTGTAAGCCAAAGCAGAGGTGATTTTATCCAAGGTCAGGACATACTCCCCTGCAAATTGCGCCAAAGCGTTGTTGGTTCCCATCTCCAACTTCTGACGTTGGTCTGTTGGGATAGAGCTTTGAGTTTGTGCGAGCGCTGTTTGTAGTTGCGGTTGCTGTTGTTGATTTAGTTCTGACTGCTCTGTTGATAACTCATCACCGCCTAATACTTTACGCTGCAAGGTTTGTGCAATAATTTTGAACTCTTCCAACGACAACTCTTTTAAGATGTCAAAGTCCTCTGGGTGAGATGGCTGCAACGCCAGTCTGAACATCTGCTCTGGCATTGCCAGTTGAGTGCAAGCATCTGCAATGGAGATAGTTATCACTGGTTCTGTTACAAAAGTAGGTGCAGACGAAGTAGGTGGCTCTACTAGCTCCTGTTGATTCGTTTGTGATGTAGTCTCGTCTGTCTCCACAGTCGCTTCTATTGTTGGTGTCTCCATAGTTGCTTGTGTTACTTCCGTTGTTGCCTCAGGTATTGGCTGGTTTGCTTGATCTAGCACTGGCTCTGTAAGTTGCTGTTTTTGGCTGTTGGTAGCTTTTTTTTGACGTGCCATCGTTTTACGCTCCCCTTTGGTTTACTTGTTGTGAAATTGCTTGATATCTAAACTTGCTGAACTCTTGCGGATTTTGCTGGATATAACTTTTTACTCTTTGCGACCTCCTAACTTGACTCATAACTCTACCAATACGTCCTAAAACCCAAGCTTGGTAAGGACTTAGCGGCGACTCTCTATCAAAGGTTCCATCGGACTTCTTAGGGTAAGACTGCCGAAAATGGTCTATTCGCCAGAATGCTAAGTTTTCCCACACATTAATGGTTGATCTTGCTACCCCCAGTAAATTAGCTAAGTCAGATTTCGTAATCCAGAAATCTAAAAAAATGTCAATATTTGTACAATCCTTATTACGTCTGGGTTTCATCTTATCGGTCGGGTAATGACACTTATCGAACGGAGTATCGGTCACTGTGTAGTGCCAAATCACTATAGCTCTGGAGTCATCATCGTTTGAGCTATTCATCGGTCACTAATCATCATTGATTGCTGTTTGATTGGCTATAGTGCTATAGTATCCTCAGGTGCTAGCAATGTCAACACTTGGTAGCAAATATTGTAAAATTTCAGCAAGAGCTTATGATAGAGACAAAATAAGTGATCTCTATCAAATGCCTTCAAAAAATCCACAAGTCTCAATTAGATTAAATCCGGAGGAATTTAGGTTTTTAGAGCAGTGGGCAGAGAATGAATTTATGAACCCTACCCAGCTGGTAAAAATTATTGTCAGGCGTGCGATCGCAGAACAGAAGGCTAAAACTAATCAGTCTCCTAATAAAGATAAATAGTTTATGTAAGGGCAAACAAAACTTAACAAATAGGCAAAAAGTTAAAGAAACTTTATCAGCATGACTACCAACCAACCTGAACAAGAAGATCGCCTATCGCGTATTGAAGAAATCCTTAACCGTGCAGCTCGTCTTACACTTCAAAACAGTGAGGCAATTGCTGGACTTGAAGCCACGGCTGAAAGACATGACAACTTACTCAGCAGACTAGAAGCTAACTCAGCTAGACACGATGAAACGCTTAGTCGCTTAGAAGCTAATATAACTAGACATGATGAAGCATTCTTCCGTATTGAAGGATCAATTATTGATCTAAATACTCAAGTACAGCAAACT
>Ga0209062_1003731_pt1 | contig 17059 bp, 7 predicted proteins | sample Coa_R2_2_FD_187158 | JGI IMG/M metagenome (GOLD analysis project Ga0209062, IMG submission 187158) | Surface soil microbial communities from Centralia Pennsylvania, which are recovering from an underground coalmine fire - Coalmine... | ecosystem: Environmental > Terrestrial > Soil > Unclassified ...
TATACAGTTGTGCTGTTCGATGAAATTGAGAAAGCACACCCTGATGTATTTAATATGCTCCTGCAAATCTTGGATGATGGTCGCCTCACTGATGCTAAAGGTCGAACAGTGGACTTCAAAAATACCCTGTTGATTATGACTTCCAACATCGGTTCTAAGGTGATTGAGAAAGGTGGTGGTGGTTTGGGCTTCCAATTCTCTGAGAATGAAGCTGAAGCTAGTTACAACCGTATTCGTACACTAGTGAATGAAGAATTAAAGGCTTACTTCCGTCCAGAGTTCCTCAACCGGGTTGACGACATGATTGTCTTCACCCAACTCAAGAAGGATGAAATCAAGCAAATTGCTGACATCATGTTACGTGAAGTCTCAAGCCGCTTAACAGAAAAGGGCATTACCCTTGAAGTTACTGAAGTCTTCAAAGATCGGGTTGTACAAGAAGGTTATAATCCTAGCTACGGTGCTAGACCATTGCGTCGGGCAATTGTGCGCCTTTTAGAAGATTCTCTGGCAGAGGCTATGTTGTCTGGTCAAATAGCAGAAGGCGATACTGCCATTGTTGATATTGATGATGATGGTCAGGTCGTTGTACGCAAATCTGAGAAACGAGAGTTATTACTCGCAAATATAGGCTAAGATTTCCGTTAAATTTTGCCTCTTTGTGCAACTTTTCATCTCAAAAAATTATAACTCTCACTTTGGGGCAGACTACTGGTCTGCCCTTTTTATTGTTGAGTCGTTATTATGTCTGTGGCTTCTGGAACCTCAACAACACTATCAGCATAACCAGATATAGAAGTCCAACCATCGACTGCATCTTTAATAAAACCGGCTACAGGTACAGCAATGATTAATCCCAGCACATTACCAATATAGGTTCCTACTAGTAAAGAAAGTATAACCCATATTGGTCTGATTCCTGTAAATTTACCCAAAAGCCGAGGAGCGATCGCTTGGTCAATCAACTGGTCAATAACAATAGCGATCACGAAAAGCTTGACTGCCAACCAGAAGTCGTGTGCAGCTGTGATTAAAGTAATCAAGATGAGACTTAGAATATCACCGAATGGAATTAGGCTCATAATTCCTATGGCAAAACCAAAGAGTAAACCAAAAGGAACTTTGAGAAGTAAAAGCATTAATGTCTGTGAAACTCCTACCAGAAAAGCCAAAGCGACTTGACCAATTAAGTAATTCTGGAAATTTTGCTGAAGTGATTGCTGTATATGTTGCCCAAAACTAGGTAATTTTTTAAATAGAGCCTGCCAAATCCTCTCACCATCTAATAAAAGATAAAAAGTGAGTACTACTGTAATTAATGCCTCAGAAATGCTATCAATAGTATCTAGAACCAGGCTAAAAAGTTTATCACTAAGATTATCCAATTCATGACCTAATTGATCAACTATTCGAACACTTATCTCGTTCAAATTTAGCTTTAAATTTTGGTTGATCGCCCAATCATTGAAAATCTGTAGTTGTTTATCACTTGAAGCAATCCACTGAGGAAGTAGTTTCACTATCTCATTAAATTGCTGGAGAACAATAGGAAATAAAGTGACACCTAAAGCTAAGAGAATTAATAAAGTTGATATAAAAACTAATGCTACAGCGTAGCTATGCTTAACTCCATTTTGCTTTAATAGCGAAACAGGATAATTTAAAATAAAGGCAAGCAAAGCTGCTAAAACAAGAATTGTGACTAGGGGTTGAAAATATTGAAAAAGGCGAAGTGCTAACCACCCATTAAGAAAGACTGAAGGAAAGAGAAGTGTTAAAATTAACCAACGCAGTAGTTTATTAATGGAAAACGTCATCTTAATTGAAGAAGATAATTCTGATTAAAATACTTTTATCTTCAATCTTACACCTACTTGATCCATTACATACAAATTATTTGCTCTCTTCAAGCCTAATACAATTTAGTGAATTCTTATCTAGAGTCCCAGCTTCTTCAAGAAACCGAAGTTCTTCATAACACCTAAATCCTAGGTTTCCATAAAAGCATTAAATTGTTCCTGATTGATTCGTCCTGCTTGATATAGCGTTTCTATAATTTCCGATAGTCGTAAAACTGCATGACCTTGATAGCCACTTTCTCGTAATCTATCTTTTACACCTTGTTCATGGTCAATCAGGACTACAATATCATTTACATTTAATCCTGCAGATTTTAACTTTTCAGATCCTTCAATAGCACTTTTACCACTGATGAGAATATCATCAACTACCACAACCGTTTCACCTACATGAAAGTTACCTTCAATCAATCTCCGGGTTCCATGTGCTTTCACTTCCTTGCGTGGAAAAATCATTGGACAGTGAAGACGTAAGGATAAACCAGTGGCAGTAGGTAAGGAACCATAGGGAATACCAGCTATTCTATCAAATTTTAGGGTTTTTAAAATATCCTCGTAAGCACTGAGAACCTGATTAAAAACTTGAGGATTGGAAATGATTTTGCGTAAGTCGATGTAATAAGGAAATGTTGCCCCCGATGCTTGCACAAATTTACCAAACATGATACACCCAATGTCATAAAGTTGTAAGATTAAGTCCTGATGGGGATGCTGATTCAAAAAGCAAACATCAGGTAACCACACAGAGCAACTAGAAGCATCATGGATAATTTCACTTCTGACTTGATTGACTTCTTCCTGTAAAGACTGCACTTGTTGTGATAAATCTTCTTGTGCCAAAATATCAGGAGAAACTGGAATCAGCAAACCGTCGCCGTTCGTGTTTAAACCAGACGCTAATATTTTGGTAAAGTTGTTTTTGTCTGCCCAAATACTGCGAGCTATGATAATTCGTTCAGGAGCAATGGTACGGACACGTGCTAGAACGTCGGGTTTTGTCGTTCCTACTTCCAAACCTAATTGTTCTGGTGTACCCCAATTTCTCGATTCCTTTACTACCTGTAAATAAAGAGGTAGCTCGGTTGGATTTGTAGGATATTGTTGCAACTTTGTAGCAGCAGGATTGGAAGTACATGACAAAATAAAGACTGCCTTTTCAGGATAAACCAAAAATGGTGCTACGTGGTCTTGTCCTGCATAGGGATTTAAAGTAATCGCATCCACACCCCATTCGACAAATACAGCATGAGCAAAGATAGTACTTGTGTTTAAATCACTATGTTTTGCATCTAAAATAATCGGAATATCAGCCGGAATAACTGCAAGAATTTGATGTAGTAATTCTAAACCTGGAATGCCCAATGATTCATAAAAACCAAGTGTAGGTTTATATGCACAAACTTTATCAGACGTTTCAGAAATTATAAATTGTAACCAATCCCGTAAATTAACGAGTATGTCTGAAGATGTGTAATGTATTGGCATCATTTCAGGATTGGGATCAAGTCCTACAAATAGTAAGCTTTGATTTTTGGCGATCGCACCATTCAATTTATCTAAGAAGTTCATATTCTATTGCCTTATTTGATATCTTGCACCTACATGAAAAACTAGGTTTTCTGTAAATTACAATGCTATTTTAGCTTTTCTTCTTCTTTAGAAGATAATTAAATTTTCAACAATGATTTAGGATTGCCATATTTCAAAATTATTTTTAAGTAATGGAATGATAACATTCATTCCATTAATGGGAATACTAGAGTGGCACAATAAAACTATGGATCTCAGTACATGGAAGTAAATTTTAATACTAAAAATATGCTTTCTGGCTACCGCGTCACTGAAAAAGTCTACTCAGGGATAAAAACCATAGTTTTTCGAGGAATCAGAGAAAAGGACCAAAAACCTGTCATCATCAAAGTGATGCGGAATGAATATCCCAGCTTCAGTGAAATCACTCAGTTTTGCAATCAGTACAATATTACTAAAGACCTAGATCTTCCTAGTATCGTCAAACCTTATAGCTTAGAAAACTATCACAATAGCTATGCATTAGTTATGGAAGATTTTAGTGGTATTTCTCTGTCTAGTTATATGACTGCTTGTGGGAAGCAAAAAAGCAAAACAGAATTACCTATAAGTGAATTTCTCCATATTGCAATTCAAATTGCCTCTACACTTGCTGGACTACATCGTCACTTTATTATTCATAAAGATATTAAACCTGCCAACATCCTGATTCACCCCGGTACTCTTGAGGTTAAGCTGGCTGACTTCAGTATTGCCTCCCTCCTGCCTAGAGAAATTCAATGCCTCACTAGCCCTAATCTTTTAGAAGGAACGCTTGCATACATTTCTCCAGAACAAACGGGAAGGATGAACCGAGGCATTGATTATCGCAGTGACTTTTATGCTCTCGGTGTCACTTTTTTTGAACTCCTCACCGGACGATTACCCTTCACTGGTAGTGATCCGATGGAGCTCGTTTACTGTCATATTGCCCAACAACCACCAAATGCTAGTAGCATTAACCCTCAAATTCCCTCAGTGATTTCTAGCATAATTAGCAAATTAATGGCAAAAAATGCCGAAGACCGATATCAGAATGCCTTAGGGTTAAAAAATGACTTAGAGATCTGTAAACAACAGTGGGAAAAAACAAAAAAGATTGTGGATTTCCCTTTAGGAAAGCAAGACGTTCCAGACCGTTTCCTCATTCCTGAAAAACTCTATGGTCGCCAACATCAAGTAGAAACACTACTTGCTGCCTTTGAGCGGGTGAGCAAAGGAACAACTGAAATGATATTGGTTGTTGGTGACTCTGGAACTGGTAAAACTGCAGTAGTGAATGAAGTCCATAAACCTATTGTGCGACAGCGTGGTTACTTCATCAAAGGTAAATTTGACCAGTTCCAACGTGATATTCCTTTGTCAGCATTTGTGCAAGCTTTTCAGGACTTAATCGGGCAAATCTTAAGTGAAACTGATGCCCAAATTGAACAATGGAAAGCCAAGCTTCTATCAGCATTGGGCACACAAGGTCAAATCATGATTGATTTGCTCCCTAACCTCGAACTGATTATAGGCAAACAACCTCAAATTGAGGAACTTTCTGGTACTGCTGCTCAAAATCGTTTCAATTTATTGGTTCAAAGATTTATTCGAGTCTTCATCACTGGAGAACATACCCTTGTCATTTTTTTAGATGACTTACAATGGGCAGATGCGGCTTCTTTACAACTGGTTCAATTATTAATGAGTGACAGTAATGAAGTCAGCGATAGTATTCATTTTTCTTCACCATTTTTAGGAGAAGCAAAAAAGGAAAGTGAAGTTGAAGCAGGTTTTCTATTAATTGGTGCGTATCGAAACAACGACATTTTAAGGTCTCATCCTCTTGAATTAATACTCAATAAAATTCAAAAGACACGAGTCGTTAATACTATTGTCTTAGAAGCTTTGAATCAGGCTGATTTAAATTGCCTGATAGCTGAAACTCTACATTGTTCAGAATTGGCTGCTGTTCCTCTTACTGGACTGGTATTTACAAAAACTAAAGGAAATCCATTTTTTACTCATCAATTTCTCAAGTATTTGCATAGTGAAGGAATCATAAATTTTAACTTTGATTTAGGGCAGTGGCAATGTGACATCGCCAAAGTTAAAGCATTAGCTTTAACAGATGATGTTGTGGAATTTATGGCACTTCAAATTAATCAATTGCCAAAAAGCACTCAGGAAGTCTTAAAACTTGCTTCCTGTATTGGTAATCTATTTGACTTAAAGACTCTTGCTATTGTTTATCAAAAAGTGGAGGGAGATACAGCAGCAGACTTATGGCCAGCCTTAACTAAAGGTATTGTTTTGCCTGAAGCTGAAGTTTATAAGTTATTTCAGGATGGTAATAGATTACCATCACTAGTTGACAATTCACTGTTAACTAGTGATAGTCAACCATCAACAACGACTAATTCCCAGTTACCGAAATACAAATTTGTCCATGATAGGATACAACAAGCTTCATATTCTCTAATTCCTGACTCTCAAAAACAGATAATTCACTTAAAAATTGGGCAAAGACTGCTGAGTAATACCCCAGTTGAAAAACGCGAAGAAAATATTTTTGAGATTGTCAATCAGTTCAATATGGCACAGGATATTGTGACTCATGAGATTGAGCGAGATGAACTCATAAGGATGAATTTGATTGCTGGACGTAGAGCTAAAGCATCAACAGCCTACTCAGTAGCGATTAAGTATTTAACTACTGGTATTCAACTACTAGCAGATAATAGCTGGGAGACAAAGTATGATCTGACTCTAGCTTTATATGAGACAACTGCAGAGACCGCGTACTTGGCTGGTAACTTTCAGCAGACAGAGAAACTCATTGAGGTAGTGTTGGTAAAAGCAAAAACTCCATTGGATCAAGTGAAAGCCTGTGAAATCAAAATACAAGTTTATGGGGCGCAGAACAAAGCACTAGAAGCTGTGAATACTGCTCTATCCTTTTTGAAGTTATTAGGGGTGGATTTTCCAGATCATCCTAATCAATCAGATGTTCAATATAAATTGGAGAAAACCGCTTTAAATCTGTCTAATAGGCGTATTGAAGACTTAATTCACCTGCCACAGATGACTGAAGCCCAACCACTGGCTGTTATGCGAATATTATCTTGTGCAATTGCTCTTGCCTATCAAGCGGCTCCTGAACTATTCCCACTGATTATAGTTAAACAGATTAATTTATCAGTTGAATATGGGAATGCACCTTTATCTGCCTTAGCCTATGTTGCTTATGGGTTAATGCTCTGTGGAATAGTGGGAGATATTGAGTCTGGGTATGAATTTGGTAAATTAGCTAAGAATCTTGTGTATCAGTTCCAGGCTAGAGAAGTTACTGTTAAGGTTCTTGAGACATTTAATCAATTTATTAGGACTTGGAAGGAACATATTCGGGAGACATTAAAACCTCTCCTAGAAGTTTACTCTGCTGGTTTAGAAGCAGGAGATTTAGAATTTTCTGCTTATGCTCTTTATGCTTACTCTTACACTGCATATTTTATGGGTCAAGAGTTAGCTAGGCTTGAACGTGAGATAGCAACATATAGCAACGCTATTAGGCAAATCAAGCAAGAAAGGATCTTTTATTGGAATGAAATCTATCGACAGACAATCTTGAATTTACAAGGGCATGTGACAGATCCATGTCGTTTAATTGGTGAAGCCTATGATGAAGAGAAAATGTTACCCTTGCATCTTTACAGCAATGATGCTATTGCCCTTTTTGACTTATATTTCTGCAAAATGCATTTGTGTTACATGTTTACCGACTATTTTCAAGCATTTACAAATGTCAGCTTGGCAGAAAAGTATTTACACGGCGGTATCGGGAGAGTTATGTATCCTAACATAAGTTTTTACGATTCACTGACAAGGCTGGCAATATATTCTAGTTTTAAGCAAGATGAACAACAACAAATCCTCCAGAGAGTGATAGATAATCAGAAAAAAATGCAGAAATGGGCTCATCATGCCCCAATGAATTATCTACATAAATTTTATTTGGTGGAAGCTGAACGACATCGGGTTCTCGGTAACAATATCGAGGCAATGGAATTGTATGATCGAGCCATTGCTGGAGCAAAAGAAAATGAGTATATCCAAGAAGAAGCTCTTGCCAACGAACTTGCTGCAAAGTTTTACCTACAATGGGGTAAGCAGAAGATTGCTCAAACTTACCTAACGGATGCCTACTATGGCTACTTTCGCTGGGGAGCATTAGCCAAAGTTGAAGATTTGATAAAACGCTACTCCCAATTGCTTTCTCCTATTTTTCAGCCAGAAAAACATAGCTTCTATTCCAATAAAACTTCCTTATCAAACCTTAGTAATAGCAACGCTGGTGGATCTAATACAAGCATTTCAGACTCTCTCGATTTATCATCCGTGATCAAAGCCTCGCAAGCACTCTCTGCAGAAATAAATCTGGATCAGTTGCTTTCTACCTTAATGGAAGTTTTGATAGAGAATGCGGGAGCTTCTAAGTGCGCTCTAATTCTTAGCGAAGGTGATAACTTGAAGCTCACTGTTAGTGCAGTGAGTTCAAGTTCCAATTTTGCAATTGTCTCTACAGATTTCCCATCAGTACCTCTAGAGTCAAGCAGCGATGTTCCCGTTACCTTGATCAATTACGTTAAACGCACCCAGGAGTTATTAGTCATTGATAAAACAACAGATGTTGTTTCGATAGTAGGAGATCCTTATATTGTCCTTCAGCAACCTAAGAGTCTGTTGTGTATACCAATTACTAATCAAAGTAAATTTATCGGTATTCTATATCTAGAGAATAATCTAACTACGGCAGCATTTACAGGCGATCGCGTAGAAGTTCTCAAATTGATTACGACTCAAGCTGCAATTTGCCTAGAAAATGCCATACTTTACAGCAATTTAGAAGAAAAAGTCAAAGAGAGAACACAGGAACTTAACGAAAAAAAAGAAAGTTTGCAGCAAGCTTTACAGGATTTACAAAATACCCAAGCTCAATTAATTCAAAGCGAAAAAATGTCCGGTTTAGGACAGATGGTTGCGGGAATTGCTCATGAGATTAATAATCCTGTCAATTTTATTGATGGTAATATTACTCATGCTCGTCAGTATATTCAAGACTTACTCGATTTAATATCTTTTTATCAGCAAGAATACCCTAATCCTTCTTCTTCAATTAAGAAAAAGATTCAGGAAATTGAACTAGATTTTTTAGTAGAAGACTTGCAAAAGCTTTTAGAGTCTATGAATGTTGGAACCTCTCGCATCCAAAATATTGTATTGGGTTTACGCAACTTCTCTCGTCTAGATGAAGCTGATATGAAAGCGGTAGATATTCATGAGGGAATTGAAAATACTCTCATGATTTTACAGCATCGACTTAACGCAGACAATAATTATCCTGAAATTAAAATTATCAAAGAATACGAACGCCTACCTCCAGTGACTTGTTATCCTTCTCAGTTGAATCAAGTATTTATGAATATCTTGAGTAATGCGATCGATGCTCTTAAGCAGATGATCAAAAATAAAGAGGATCTCATTCCAATTCAAGATCCAAAGATTCACATTCACACTGAAATAGTAGATTCGAATACTGTAAGAATTCGCATTGCTGATAATGGTCCTGGCATGAGTACTCAAGTCCAGAAGAAAATCTTTGACCCATTTTTTACAACTAAACCTGTTGGTAGTGGTACAGGTTTGGGACTATCGATTAGTTATCAAATTATTGTGGAGAAACACAAGGGTCGGTTAATATGTAAGTCGGCATTAGGACAAGGAACAGAGTTTATCATTGAGATACCTATGTAAGTTGAGGGAAATTTTTCTCACTACTCATCAATGAAGTGTACTCAATCTTCTTGACAGAGAATCATCTGTTAAAAACTGATCATGGAAGAATTCTAGTAACGGTTTAACGTGGATGTCTTCCAGCCATTCACCAGCTAAATCCTCAATAATATGATGCTCTGCAAGCAGAGTTTCTTTAGAGAAATGCCGAATTATAGGGTGTATGAAAGTACTGAGAGCAGAGCGTTCAACATCATCTTTACGGATGCGTTCAACTGCAAAAGTATCAGGACTTGCGTATATAATATCAAGTCCAAATTCTAGCGTAACAATATAGTAATCTTGTTGTTGACCCAGCTCACTATCGTGAACGTAATTTGTAGGTATATCTTCATAGTAACGTGCTACTTTCCCATTTTTGGAAATCACTATGAGATCGCAGAGAAAGCCAGTTTGTTGCCACAATCCTGAGCTTCGATTTACTCTTTTGATAATCGCCTCTGTTAAACTTTGAGGTGTGCAATCAATGAGTTGATAAGGTAAATCTTGATTATGATACTTACACTCTAATATGTGGTGTAGTGCATGGATATTATAACGAAAACCATGAATAAAGCCAGATTGTTTCTTCTTATAATCTCGCATGTGCATCAACGATCCGATGAAATACAAATCTTTGATGTTAGTCGATTCCCATTCACTAGTCTGAGCCGGAAAGCGTTTGTTGATAACTAGTTCTGGTTTACATGATTCGTCAAAGATAGAATCATCAAAGCGGAAGCCAGCACACAAAATTATGCGATCATAAACCAAATCTTCTATTTCTCCGCCAGCGTGTTTGTAAGCAAAGGATACGAAAAACTTATCATCTAGGTGCCTGATGTTTTCTATAGCAGCGTCTAGTACTACATTCTGTGACTTCAATTGGTATGTATCTAGTAAATTGTTATTGACTGCTCGCAAATGACCTACATATTTAGTCTTCCATGCCATGGAAACTGGGTTTGGACTGGCGATATGGATAAGTGCAGTGGTTGCTAGTAGATTGTCAGCAGTTTCAAACCCTGAATTGCCTTTACCAATAATCAATACCCTTTGATTGATGAAGTCTTCTGGATTTATAGATACATTTGTGTAATTTTCAGCGAACTCGATACCAGGAATGGGTGGGATGTATGGTTTAGAGTAACCAGTAGCGATAATTAAACGAGCAGCCAAATAAACATTACTCTGGCTGTCAACTACCATAAATTGCTCTTCTTTTGTGATCTTGATAACTTGGCAGTTGTATTTAATGTTGAGGTGAAAGTGAACAGAAAAATCACCCAAGTATCTCACAAGGTCATCCGTGTGTGGTAAATACTGGCGGCTATAATTCTTAAACAGCATTTCTTCACTATCACTCAGTAAAGAATTCCAATCCCATCTCAGGTTAATTTCTGGATCATCATATCCTGTATAAATCTTATTAATTGAAATCAACTGCTTGTGTCTAGGAAACTTTTTAAAAAAAGTTCCTGCAGCCTCTCCTGATTCCAGAATAAGATAATTTCGATTAGCTTTCTCCAAAAAATAACCTAGCTGTAATCCTGCAGGACCAGCACCAATAATTAAATATTCAAACTCTGCTGCTAAATTCATTACTTTAATTCGGGAGATTTAAATACTTTGTTATCTACCTGAAATTACAAAGGATTTAGGTATATGATGAGATAAAAACCTTATGATTTCAGAAATTATAGATAACGTGACTCTTTAACGATTTGATCTATATAGCTTTTACTTACTGCTCCTTGATAGGATGCTTTTCTGCATATGTCATCATCTCCTCAACAGCTTCTGTAAAAACTTCAAATACTTTCTCAACTACCTCAAAAATTTGGATTTTTTGATTTTCTGTTAATTTTATTTTTTCCATAAACTGCCGTATATTATCATTTTTTATTGTATGGTCAGCTTCCACACAAAGATGATATCTTCCAAAATAGGGATAGCTTTGATTCGTAGTTTCTTGAAGTTCCTGCACTACTTTTGCAGTTAAGGATAACGCAACATTCCCTGTAGCCTCTATTGCCTCAAGCGCTGCTAGCACCACAACAGGTTCTGCTTTAAACGTATATAGTGCAATTTGATGGTAAATTAGCCTTGTTTTATATGTTTCTTCGCCCCAAAAAAATCTCATGGCATCACTGAACTTCATGAAGTGGTTCAATCCTAATTTTTCAAGATCTTCTAGAAACCACTCCCAGTGATCGTCATCTTCATAAGTGTGCTTGTTAATTAATTCCTGAATTGGGTCATCAGTTGGCTCTTTTCGGAAATCATATTTATTTAACTGACCAAAACTCATGGCAAAAGGAGTTAAACAAGGTGCCCAAGCCAGTCTTTGTTTTGGGTCGATACTTTTATTTTGCAGGTATTTAAACAAACGTAGCTGTGAAAAATATTGCTTCTTTTTTTCAATGAATGCAAGGACTTCTTTCATTATTAGCACCCAATATTTAAATTGCTTTTAAAGCTTCTGTATCACCTTTTTTATTGTTGATATTGCTTTGCTTTAAAAGGTCTATTCAATAGATATTAGATTTTCTGGTAGAAAAATATATCAGTGATTGTCTAGATTTTTTTCATAATTTTTGATAAAAAAATACAAGGTTATTTTAGATACTATTTAATTTTTCATGAATTTTTAAATTTTTGAATCATTTTATCTGTTTATTACACTCTGCCAGCAAATTGATGCTTTTGCTATGGCTAAAAGATGGCTAAGACAATTTACAAAGCTTGGCACTACTTGTTTGAGGCTGTGTGTTCAGATGAATTCAGTATTATGTATTTATAATAACATTTATTTTATGATATTTTAAGTAAAAATATTTAGTATGTCAAAATTCTATGACATTTTGAGAAGCACAAAATATTTTTCTACCTTGCTTACCAAGGAAAATCTCTGTCAAAAGATAGTTGTAAATATGTACATCAAGCCAAAGCTATAAATTGATACGAGTACATTAATAACTTGATTCAAGATGCATATAAGCCCTAAAATATGGTAATATACTACGCTCTTAATATCTTGGTAAGATAAAATGAGCGCTGTAGACTCCAGGTACTTGTTCATAAAATGCTTAAATTGGTTAAATTAAAATCAACCAGTTCTTAAATTGCCTGTTTGCAGAAAGATGGTTAGAAAATCGTCCTACTAAACGCTTCCCATAACCTATTTTTCCTACCAGAGGTGCTGCACATTTTTTCATAGTTAAAAATAATCTGACTATAGCTAGAAGCAATGTATACCTTATTTTTTGTAGTCTTCTATCCTAGGAGGTGTATTGGAAGCGTTCAGATTTTTTCGTTTTTTGTAACTAAGGCTCTACAGTCAGCTACATCTCAATACTTATTGAAGAACTAAATGCAGCCTTTGGCTAAATCCATACTGTTACCGATGAACGAAAAAGTTATGCATCATCAATTCATCTCTTTGCAATCTGATTTCAGTAACATTTTGTTATCTTCTGATAAGAAACTTAGTCTTTAACAACTTGTAGCAACTGTCATTGGAAAAATATCCATCAAAGTAAATTCCCAGTCATTTTCCATTGGTTTTAGTTCATACCATTTAATCACCACCATTCACCAATTTTTTGTGACTCACTTCTGTAAATATAGGTAGTAGAAATTTGAGATGAACATAGACAAGTTACAAATAGACAAGTTTGTTCAGCAAGCACAGATGATGTACAGGCATTTAGCGGATTTGTACCAAAGTGCAAACACCGTACCTCTAAAGCCAGAGCTATTACCGCAAGCTTTCATGCAACTCGGTAGCGCTTCAGAAATAGTGCAGTTGGCAACAGAGGAACTGTACCAGCAGAATGAACAGCTACTAGAATCTAGAAATTTAGTAGAAGCAGAACGCCAGTGCTACATAGATTTATTCGAGTTTGCACCAGACGGCTACTTAGTGACAGATGCTAAAGGAATTATCAAAGAAGTCAATCAAGCTGCAGCATCTTTGCTCAAAGTATCAAAACCTTTTTTATATGGCAAACCCATTATCAACTTCGTTGGACTAGAAGATCGTCAACGCTTTCGCTATGAACTAGGCCAGCTATCTAAATCAGATAGACTCAAGGAGTTGACATTGCGTTTACAGCAACGCAATAGTGAGAGCTTTGTTGCAGCATTCACAGTAGCTGTTGTTCGTAATTTAGATGGCACTGTCATTGAATTTCGTTGGTTGTGCCGTGATATTACTGAACGGCAACCGAACCAAATGATGCCTCTAAATGCTCACAGTATTTTGATAGAGGAGCGTCCTCCACATAAATACTCTAGAGGAGAAATTATACCAAATCAGTGGCAAGGAGTTTGGTATGTTTGTCGAGGTGTTGTCAAGCTGAGTACACTGTGTGAAACAGGTGAAGAGGTGCTCATAGGGTTGGTTGGAGAAGGAATGGTTTTTGGCTGTGAGCTGACAAAGCTAAAAACATACCAAGCAGTGGTTCTCTTAGATGTAGAGTTGGTATTAATTGAACAGGCGGAAATAAATGCTTCTGTTGTCCTGAGCCATAGCCTTTTGCCAAAATTCAACCAGCGCTTGCAGCAGACAGAATCTCTGCTGGTGCTTTCTGGTCGGCGACGAGTACACGACCGTCTATACGATTTATTGCGACTATTAAAACAAGATCTTGGTCAACCTCTTGCAACTGGAACTCGTCTAAGTGTTCGCCTGACTCATGAAGACCTTGCTAGTGCTTGCTGCACGACTAGGGTCACCATTACACGATTGCTCAATAGATTACAAAAACAAGGAAAAATTTGTTTTGACTCCAAAAAACATATAATTATCAAAAATATAGATTAAGACATAAGGCAATGGAGTCCAAATCAACAGAATTATACTGGTCTTCATTCTTCATTGATAATGAATGATTGCAAAAGAACTCAGACTTCAAAAGTCAGAATGTACTCTCGTTGGTGGTTTAAATCCTAACATATTGAGGAAACAATACCACATAGACAGTAAGGAACTAGGCCCTCAACTCCCCACATAGTTGTAGAGAATTTCTACTAAACTCTGAATTTTGACTTCTCAGTTCTCTTGTTCTTTCAGGTTAAAAATAGTAAAAATAGTGTCTTACCTTACATAAAAAACGAAGTACTATGCATAGAATTGCCCCAGTATCCGGAACAAAACATGAAATACTTCGTCCATAGTGACAATTGCAACTTGACTGTTTCATAATAGGAAGAAGCATTTATAACTGGGTAAATTGGGAGCATCCCCTGAATTGGATAAGTAGTGCGTTCGCGAAGCGTGTGCTTTGCACTCACGTTTGGCTAGCGTGCTATATCTAGCGAGCAAGATGCTCGCACTACACAATAAATCTGCCAAATCGGGATGCTCCCGATTATTTTTGCTCATTATATGAGTTATATTCATATCGTCAAATAGATACTGGGTTTATTCGTAAGTTCAGTTGAATTTGATGAATCAATCGTCAAACTAATTCAAGGTCACTAAGACTTATTGCTCAAAAGTGCATAAAATTTTTTGAGTTAATGAAAATTATTACTAAACGTTGGAAAATTATTGTAGGAATGGGTGCAGCAACACTCGCTTTACTAGCAGGTGCAGGATATTGGTATGTGTTCATTGAGGGTGCACCCCAATTCGATCCACCGCCAACAAATATTGCTGGCAGTGAAATGAAGCTTCATTTGGAAACTTTCCAAAGTGAAGCAATGGACGAGGTTCGACAATACGGTGTTATTTTACCTCCTGGTTATTATCAAAATCTTCACAAACGCTATCCTGTCATTTTTCTGTTGCATGGTGGACATGACGATGCTCGTGCTTGGGTAGATAAGATTGGCATTATTCCTGTATTAGTTCAACTCTATAAAACTAGGAAACTACCCCCATCGATTGTTGTTACACCTGATGGTAACGATAAAAGGGGTTCTAGCCCTCTATGGGACCCTAATTATTATGATGGACCCAACGGTAATGTTAGCACTTTGATTGGTAGCGAGTTAGTGACTGTCTTAAAATCTCGTTACCGCACGTTAAACGATCCAAGATTTTGGGCAATGGGTGGACTTTCATCTGGTGGTTGGGGTGCTCTTAATATAGGGCTACGCCATCTAGATAACTTCAATGTCTTCTTCAGTCAAATTGGTTACTTTACAGATAGCAGTGGACCTCAAAATAGCCCTCAAATATTTGTTCAAGATATTCCCGTAGAACAACGTAAAAATATACGTATTTACCTAGATGCTGGACTTAATGATTTAGCCGGGAACGAATTTCTCAATTCCAGTCGCCAGTTTCATGAAAAGTTAAATTCCTTGGGAATCAAAAACGTCTTTTATACATTCCCTGGCGGACATGGGCTATCTGGACCGAATTATGGTTGGAATTATGACCACAAGCATGCAGCAGATTCTCTCTCCTATGTGGGTCAGCAGTTTCAACTAGCAATGCAAGAGACCCAACAGCAGATTGTGAGGAATAAAAATAAAAAATTTCATTCACTATAGACTAATATTGATGTCCTATTGTTGGAAAAAATAGGGAGTGAGGAGTAAGATTTTCATGACCTGGTTGTGTGATTTATCACATGGCTGTTTTCTAGTGTGGTCAAAAATTCGCTTTTGTGTTAACGGTCTGTTCAATTAATTTTGCGGAGTTCGTAGTGAGCACTTTAGTGCTGGAAATTGATCACTGACGTGCTCACTACAAACCTCTCAAAACTAATGATATGAATTGGTAATACAACCCTAAAACATGCAAAGGTAGATTTGATTTTCCAACTAATGGCTTTGCCAACTTACAACTTCCTATAGATGAACGACTAAGAGCGAATTCAGCTATTCTTAGACAGATATTATGTCCTCTTGTTGTATGAGAATTTGTTAAAAGTTTGGTCTATAGGGACTAACTGTCTAACTGTTAAGTCAAGATAGCTTGGCAAAATGTTCATTTGCTCACTTTGGATTCTAGCTTCACTCATTTATGTGCTATGCAGCTAAAACGCCTCACTCGCTTTGGCTTACCAATTATAGGAATATTACTTTTTGGCATTTCTATTTGGGCCATTAGTCAACAATTGCACCAGTACACTATCCAAGATATTTTGCATAGCCTCAAGACGACTGCTATTAGGCACTTATTGCTAGCATCAGGATTCACAATCCTCAGCTATTTGGTCTTGACTGGGTACGATATCTTAGCATGCATATACATTAACCATCCTTTACCTTACCGAAAAATTGTGTTAGCCGCAGCCACTAGTTATGCAGTTAGTAACGCTGTTGGCTTTGCCCTCTTCACTGGTTCTGCTATTCGTTATCGACTTTATCGCCTGTGGGACTTAACAGCAGTTGAGATTGCTCAAATAATTGCTTTTACCAACCTAAGCTTCTGGCTGGGCTTAAGTGCAGTTGGTGGAGCTTTGTTTACAATTGAACCGTTGGCAATTCCAGAATTGCTCCATTTGCCTTTCTCTTCAGTCCGTCCGCTAGGAATACTGCTGCTAGTACTAGTGATTGCATATCTGTTAGGATGTCTATGGCTAAGAGGCTCGCTACGAATTGGCTCGCGTCGCTTTTCTTTACCGACTGCTGATGTAGCTTTGGCACAGATTATTATTTCCTCGATTGACTGGGCCCTTGCAGTTGGAGTACTTTACGTCTTATTGCCGCCAACCACACATTTGTCTTATCCAGCCTTTTTCGGCATTTATCTACTAGGTCAAATTGCTGGGCTTATTAGCTATGTACCTGGCGGATTAGGTGTGTTTGAGACAGTAATGCTGTTACTACTCTCACCCAGTGTTCCGGTGACCAAG
>Ga0209062_1003734_pt1 | contig 17051 bp, 14 predicted proteins | sample Coa_R2_2_FD_187158 | JGI IMG/M metagenome (GOLD analysis project Ga0209062, IMG submission 187158) | Surface soil microbial communities from Centralia Pennsylvania, which are recovering from an underground coalmine fire - Coalmine... | ecosystem: Environmental > Terrestrial > Soil > Unclassified...
TTTATTTCAACGAGAAGGGCCGGGCGAAGATCGAGATCGCGCTCGCGCGCGGCAAGAAGCTGCATGACAAGCGCGAGGCTGAGAAGACGCGCGACTGGGACCGCGAGAAGCGGAGGCTCTTGAGGGAGAAGGGATGAGCGGGTGAGCTCCCGATGCGGCTACTCATTCCAGGGATCATTGACCGCCGCGCCGCACGCCCGATCGCGGCGATTAAGAGATCGAAGGCCACCATGGGCCTTCCGGCTTTCCGGCAGGCCGCGAAGAGATGAGCATAGGTTCTGACGGCCTCTTTTATGCCGTGGAAATGGAGGCGTGAGATGGCGGGGCATTCCTTCCATCATCGCAGGATTGCCGCAGAGGAGCTTTCTTGCTACCGAAAACCGGTTATATTTGAAGTATTCGAATACTCGTCAGACTCAAGAGACGCAAAATTCCTAAAAGGACCCTTAGAAACGATCGCTCTGGCCCTGCGCCCACTGTCCAAGAGCTTTGCCGGCCTTTTCTCGTGCAGCCCTGCCTGACGCTCACCTGCTCTTTCAGGCAAGCTCGCTTACCATGGATTGCCCTTTGCCTGCCCTTCCCCTTCCGCCCGCCAACTGACGCACTACCTTAAACAATATGGTATTGCACACCTTGCCCGAAGACCAGCTTGACCTCATCGTGCGCAGGCATGCCGAACTCGTCTCGCGCCTCGCGATGGCAAGCGAGCCCGGCGACTATGCCGCTTTGTCCCGCGAGCTTGCGAGCATCGAGCCGGTCGTCAAGGCGATTGAGGAGTTTCGCAAGGAGGCCAACGAAGCCGCCTCGCTCGAAGCCATGCTGCGCGATCCCGCCACCGCGCCCGACATGCGCGCGCTTGTCGAGGAAGAGCTCCAAAGCGTGCGCGAAAGGCTCGCGGGCCTTGAGCAAGAGCTCAAAATTGCGTTCTTGCCGAAGGATGCCGCAGACGAGAAAAGTGCCATACTCGAAATCCGCGCCGGAACCGGCGGCGACGAAGCGGCGCTTTTCGCCGCGGACCTCTTCCGGATGTATCAGCGCTATGCCGAACTGAAGGGCTGGCGGGCCGAGATCCTATCGGTGAGCGAGGGAGCGCTCGGGGGCTATAAGGAAATCATCGCCGGAATTGCCGGGCGCGGCGTCTTCGCGCGGCTCAAGTTCGAGTCTGGAACGCACCGCGTGCAGCGCGTGCCGCAGACGGAGACGCAGGGCCGGATTCACACCTCCGCCGCAACCGTTGCGGTGCTGCCCGAGGCCGGGGAGGTCGATGTCGAGATCAACGAAGCGGATCTCAAGGTCGACACCATGCGCTCGCAGGGCGCGGGCGGCCAGCACGTCAACAAGACCGAGTCTGCCGTCCGCATCACCCATTTGCCGACCGGGACCATTGTCTTGGTGCAGGACGAGCGCTCCCAGCATAAGAACCGTGCGCGGGCGATGAGCCTGTTGCGCTCGCGCATTTACGAGATGGAGCGTGAGAAGCGCGAGGCGGAGCGTGCCGCCGACCGGCGCGCCCAGGTCGGCTCCGGCGACCGCTCGCAGCGCATCCGCACCTACAATTTTCCGCAGGGGCGGGTGACCGACCACCGGATCCATTTGACCCTTTATAAGCTCGATGAAGTGATGGGCGGAGAGGCGCTCGATGAGATCATCGAGCCGCTGATCACCCATCACCAGGCGGCGCTGCTCGCGGCCGCCGAGGGGGAGCCCGAGCGTCCCGCAAGACTTGCCGGCAGCCGGGGTTAACGAGAGAGTGCGCGATTTGCGCTGCGGCCGCTGTTGGGCTCTGTGGCCCTCTGGCAACAGCCGATTGTCAAATAGGGCACCCGTCCAAATTTGCCTTTCCAAGTCTCGATCTAAAGGGTTTGCTGGGCTCCCATTACGAACCTGCCTGCTCTGCAGCCAAAGCGGTCTCGAAACCTTGCTCTTCATATTTCTCGTCTCGCTTGCAGCGGCACCCCTTCTTGCCTCCTGCGCCCCGCCGCCGGGGTCGCTGATCCCCGTGGCTGGCAGTGCGCCCGGCGCAAGCCAGATCGAGATGCTCGTTGCCACCACCCGCGCGCGGGCCGCGCCCGGGGAGATGTTTTCCGGCATGCGCGGCGGGCCAGGGCTCGACTTCGCCGATATTATCGTGTCGATCCCGCCCGGCAGCGCGCGCCAGCTTGGCGAGGTGCAGCGGCCGCGTGAGCTGCCTGGTAATCCCGCAACCGACTTTGTAACCCTTAAGACAAACTACAATGATCGCGCCCAGGCTCTTGCCACCCTGCACCGGCTAGAGCGGATGGTTCCGAAGAAGCAAGTGCTGGTCTTCGTCCACGGTTTCAACAACCGCTTCGATGATGCCGTTTTCCGCTTCGCCCAGATCGTCCACGATTCAGATGCCGAAGTTGTACCCATTCTCTTCACCTGGCCCTCGAAGGGCAGCGTCCTTGCCTATGGCTACGATCATGAGAGCGCGAGCTACTCGCGCGATGCGCTCGAAGACGGTTTGCGCTTTCTAGCCAGGAGTCCCGGCACGGGAGAGATCACAGTCCTCGCCCACTCGATGGGAAATTGGGTGACGCTCGAAGCATTGCGCCAGATGGCGATCCGCGACGGCAAGGTCGCGGAGAAAATTCGCAACGTCATACTGGCCGCGCCCGATGTTGATGTTGATATCGCGCGCGAGCAAATCGCGGCAATGGGCGCAAGGAGGCCTTATTTTACGCTGATAACCTCGCGTGATGACCGCGCGCTTGCTCTTTCGCGCAAAATCTGGGGCGAGCCGCGGTTGGGCTCGGTTGATCCGGCCCAGGAGCCTTACCGGACCGCGCTCGAGAGCGAGAGAATCAATATCATCAATCTGACAGGCGTCGCCTCGCCCGATCAGCTGCATCATGCGACCTTCGCCGAAAACCCGCAGGTCGTTAAACTCTTGGGCCGGATCGAAAGCGGCCAGACTCTCACGGATGAACGCATCGGCGCGGGTGAAAGGCTGATGCAAATGACCGCGGGGGCTGCGGCATCCGCCGGTCATATGGCGGGCCTGGCTGCCTCGGCGCCGATTGCGATCATCGATCCGGTGACCCGCGAGCATTTTGGCGACCAGGCGGAGGCTCTCGGCGGCCAATTAGGAGCCCTAGGCCAGTCGATTGGCGATGCCGTCGCGCCGCGTTGACCCTAGAGCCCGGGCCGCCGCTCATCCGCCCGGCAGGTTTCGCCTGAGCGCGTGCGCCCTGGCCGGTGCTTTGCGATGCGTTTGCGCAGCGCCCTGGACGATCCTCAAAACATGACAGTTAACCGCAAGAGAGTTATCATAAATTGAAGATAGCAAAAGGCTGATCAGAATTCATTTTGAATGACTTTCTGTGAAGTGATTGCCCGGATCCCGCAAGGTTGCGATGGTTGAGCGGGATCCGGCCAGCTCTCGAAGGTGATGACGCCAATGACTGTGCCGACAGCTGATGATCTCGAACACTATGCGGGCATGCTCGCCAGCCTCGCCAACACGATTCTGCGCAGGCTGGCCCATGCAAAATACAGTGGCCAGGCGCAGGTTACCGAGACGCTTCTGAGTGAGCTAGGCATTGCTTTTCCTCCTGCTGGTGAGATCGAGAAGTCCCTCTCCGCGTTTTGGCACTTGGCGAAGCTCTCGGAAAAATCTGCCCTCGACGCTGTGCCGGCAAGCGAGGGCACTGCGGTTCTCATGGAGGCCGGGGCGCTTTGCTGAAGAATACGTAGGGTGAGTGCAGGTTATTTTGGCGCCGCTCTGAGGCGGGCGTGCCCAGTCTGCTGCGAGAGCGGACCTGCTCTGCTTGGCCGGGGCATGAGCCAAACATACAGCTGGTCCACCACTGGGCGCGCTCGCAAAGAGGTGATCGGGCCGGGTCCACTCACGAACCTGGCGGCTCGGGGCGAGGCGAGACCGCGTTCGGCTCTCGTCTTTGAGCCCGCGCCAGGGTTTCGCGCGGATACTGTAACCGAAGTACAGCCAAGCGTGCCTGCCGGGCGGGCTTAGAGGCCGGGCTGACGGAGCTTTTCAAAACCGCTTGCTTAGGACGCTTTGGACAAAGCCAAGCGTATGCACGCCGCAGCAGATCGTCGCGGCGCCAGCCCGCTTCTGTTCCTTGAAAATTCGTCTTTGGCTGGTGGATTCTGCAGCCCGGCGCGGGAGCCAATCGTGGAAAACCTTGCGGGCCATTCACCGGAAGGGGCGTGTCTTGCCGCATTTGCGCCTTGCTGAGCATGCGCTTTTGAGCTAGCTTGAATTGAACTTAGGATACTGCGCGTATGAAAACTTAAAAAATTAAAGCTAAAAACAAGCAAGTCTAAACAAACGAGCAGGGACGCCAGGGAGAGTCGAGGCCATGTATGATTACTTGAAGCTTTTCGCAGTATTCATGGCATTATTGGGCCTTGTACCCGGAGCCGCTGAGGCCAACCCGTCAGCTCCGCCGCCGCTCAGCCCGTCCGAAATCCAAGCACTCGTCAAACCGGCACCCGGTGTCCCCGGAGCACGGACCGGAGGGGGCAAACTGAAGACGGCTCCGGCTGCCGCAGCTATTGTGACGGGGTGGAATAATGAAGTCGGTATCGCTAGCCAATGGTGGACGCCCGACAATATCAATTTTATCGTTTTTTGCTACAACGCCGATGGAACCTTCTTCTTTTTCCTGATCAATACACCTGTGCTGATGTCCGGCCAAAATGAACTACACGAAGCCTGCGAGCACCCAGGGGGTTATAAAGTGCATGTGACCGATCCTTCTACGGGCGCATTTGACTCAATTTACATTATCCAACCATAATTACATTGCGGCCGTCATTAATCTGGCCGTTCAGAGGCGCTGCCGGGTATGGCCAGCGGCCACGCCACCCGCCCGAGCGCGGCAAGCAAAACTTATCGGAATGTTCTTGGGCGCCTCGTGTCCTTTTAGCCTGGCAGGCCGCGCGGCGAGATCGTTTGCCCGCGCATGGGGGAAGGAATATGCCGTTCGCGAAGAGAGCAGTTTTCATTTCCGCCGCGCTGGCCGTGGCTCTTGCTTCATCGGCCTTCGCCCAGAGTCCCGGAGGGAGAGCGGGAAATGCAGCGGCGATAAGCCCGGCGCAAACGCTACCGCCCGTGCCGCCGCGGCTGGCGCGGCCAAAGCTGCTCTATTTCATGAACCATCCCGCCGAGTGGCAGAAATTTATGTCTCAGCGGCCCCGAATTTATGCCGGGCCGCCGAAGGCGCGGCCCGCGGCATCGCCGTGGCAAGCGGTCGCGGCGAGCGCACCCGAGAGCGGTTTGAGCAATCCGCTCCTGCTCACCGATGGAACAGTCCTGGTCCATGTGGCATGCAGCCAACATTGGTACAAGCTCACCCCAGACATCAACGGCAGCTATGTGAATGGGTCCTGGTCGCAAATCGCCCAGCTGCCGAGCGGATACGCACCCCTCTATTTCGCATCCGCGGTCCTCCCTGACGGCCGCGTGATCATCAATGGCGGCGAATATAACATAAACTGCAATGCTGGCGCGTGGACGACGCTTGGCGCAATTTACAATCCGCTCGCGAATACCTGGGCCCCGGTCTCGCCGCCAAGCGGGTGGGCCACCATCGGGGACGCGCAAAGCGTCGTGCTTGCGAATGGCACCTATATGCTTGCGAGCTGCTGCGACTCGCCCCCGAAGGCGGCTCTCCTAAACGCAAGCAATCTGGCTTGGACTCCTACCGGCAGCGGCAAGTTCGATGTTTACGACGAGGAAGGCTGGACGCTGCTGCCCGACGCCACTGTGCTCACTGCCGACGGCTATGTCTTTACTGGTACCTGCGGCCGCAACACGGAGCGCTATAATCGCGCCACTGGCGCTTGGACGAGCGCTGGAGCTAGCCCGGTCCAGCTGGCGGACTGCAGCGGCGCTGATGAAAACGGCCAGCCCTCGTATGAGGTGGGGCCGCTTGTTCTGCGGGCCAACGGCACCGTGGTTGCGTTCAGCGGAGTCGCGACCGGGGCTGTGGCAGGAACCGCAATTTTCAGTACATCCGCATTAACCTGGGCCGCAGGCCCCAATCTTCCGGCGGTCAACGGGCAGAATTATGACCTTGCCGACGCTCCGGCGGCATGGCTGCCCAACGGCAACATTCTGTTCGCCGCGAGCCCCGGCCTCTTCAGTCCACCGACGCATTTTTTCGAGTTCAGCACGGCAAACACGATCGCCCAGGCGGCCGACACGCCGAATGCTGCGGGCGAGCCCTCGTATATTGTAAATCTCCTCGTGCTGCCGACCGGCCAGGTTCTCCAGACCGATTTCAGCTCGACTGCCGAGATCTACACCCCTTCTGGGAGCCCTAATCCCGCTTGGGCTCCGGTCATCACGAGCGTCCCAAGCACACTTGTTCCTGGCCAGACCTATCAACTCGCGGGCCGCCAGCTGAACGGGCTGACACAGGGAGCGGCCTATGGCGATGATGCGCAGTCGGCGACGAACTTCCCGCTTGTCCGGATCACCAACAATGCCACAGGCCACGTGTTCTATGCCCGCACCTCCGGCTTCAGCAATTTGTCCGTCGCTCCGAACGCGAGTTCGACGGCAAACTTCACAGTGCCTGCCGGAATCGAGCTTGGCGCGAGCACTCTTGTTGCGGTTGCCAATGGTATCCCATCAGCCCCGGCGAACGTCACGATCTCGGCGAACACGGTTGGCTCCCTTCTGGTCACTCCTTCCCTAAATATCTCAGCCTCTGGGACCCAATACGGGCCGTTCAAGCCGGCGGCTTTCCAGTATCAGCTCAGCGCAACCGCGGGCAGCCTTGCCTATTCGATCACTCTGCCGAGCTGGCTCAGGGCCTTGCCTGCATCAGGGACCGTGACGACGTTGCCCACAACCGTGACGGTCTCCTACAGCAACAATTCAATCAATCTCACGCCGGGCACTTATGCCGGTAACATTTCCTTCACCAATACGACAAATGGCCAGGGCAATACGAGCCTCAGCGCGGTGCTCACGGTCAGTCCGCTCGTATGGGGCTTCGGAGGACACTAGCCCGGGCGGCGGGCGTTTTCTGGGCGGTTTAAGGGAATCTGTTGTGCGGCCGCGGCGCGGCGGCGCGGCGCAGCCGGTCATTGATCGCCTCGCCTAGCCCCTCGCGAGGAACCGGCGCAACCGCAATACAGGAAGGCGCGCGCGCGTCAAGCTCGCGCATATAGGCGAAGAGATTAGCGGCAGCCTCCTTAAGATTGCGGCTTGGGGAAAGATCGAGCACATTCTCGCCGCCCTCAAAGGCGCCGCCGAAATCGAGCCCCGCCTCGCCTGCGCGCAGGTCTTGAGCCTCAAGCCGCAATCTTGCCCGCGGGGCGTAATGCGATTTTTGGAGCCCGGGGGAGCGCTGCGGCCCTTCGCCAGCTTCTTCGTGCAGCCTTTCTCCCAGAACAGCTTCAATCTCTCTGCGCGTGATCCCGCCGGGGCGCAGGAGACGGGGGCGGCCGAGGAATTCGATCACCGTCGATTCGACCCCGACCGGGCAGCGCCCGCCGTCGAGAATAAGATCGACCTCCGATCCTAGATCGCGGGCGACATGCTCGGCGGTCACCGGACTCACATGCCCAGAGCGGTTGGCGGACGGGGCCGCTAAAGGGGTGGCTGCAGCGGAAAGGAGGGCGAGTGCAACAGGATGGGCAGGCATCCGGAGGGCAATCGTTGAGAGGCCGGCCCTTGCAGCCTCACAAACGGCCGCGCCCGGCGCGAACGGGACCACGAGGGTGAGCGGCCCCGGCCAAAACCGCTTTGCGAGTTCGAGCGCGCCTTCCGTAAAGACGCCCTGCTCGAGCGCAGCATCGAGGCTTGCGACGTGCGCGATCAGCGGGTTGTTTGCCGGCCGCGCCTTGGCTGCGAAAATCCGCTCAACCGCGGGCTCCGACGTCGCATCAGCGCCGAGGCCATAAACCGTCTCTGTCGGAAAGGCCGCAAGCCCGCCGCGGCGAAGCATCTGGGCCGCTGCTCTGACGCCTTCGGCATCGGCAGGGGCGATCTTTGTCCGCCGTTGATGCTGCCTGGGCGAAAGGCCTTCGCTCATAATCCGCCGTTCCTATCTCAGGAGATCTCAAGAGGCCGCAGGTCCTCTTGCGCACATGGCGATGCAAGTGGCTTATACTCTGTTGACCGGCCGCGCGCAGCTCATGGCGATATTTCCTTCGCCAAATGCCGCGGGACGGAGGAGCCCATCATGACGTATCGCGCTCCCATCGCCGATATTCTCTTTTCTATGGCTCATGAGTCGGGGGCCGACCTTGACAATAATGAAGGCCCATTCGCCGATCTCAGCGATGGATTTGTGACGGCGACCCTTGCCGAGGCAGGCAAATTTGCCGAAAACGTTTTCGCGCCCTTAAACCGCATCGGAGATCGCGAGCCGCCAACGCTCGAAAGGGACAAGGTTTTCATGCCGCCGGGCTTTGCCGAAGCATACCGGCAGTGGCGGGCGGCGGGCTGGAACGCCATCACGGGTCCTGCAGATTATGGCGGCATGGGACTGCCTGCCCTCCTCAACACCGGCTGCCTCGAGCTTTGGAGCGGAGCCAATATGGCGTTCAGCCTCTGTCCGCTGCTCACGCTTGGCGCGATCGAGGCGATGCAATCGCACGCTTCGGAGGCCCTCAAGGCGGTTTATCTTTCCAAGCTCGTCTCGGGCGAATGGCCCGCGAGCATGACAATGACCGAGCCGCAGGCGGGTTCCGATCTTGGCGCGCTCAAGATGAGGGCCGAGCGGCAGAATGATGGGACCTATAAGCTCTTTGGATCCAAGATCTTTATCACCTTTGGCGAGCACGACATGGCCGAAAACATCGTTCATTTCGTGCTTGCGCGCGTAGCGGGCGCCCCGGAAGGCACACGCGGCATCTCACTCTTCCTCGTGCCGAAATTCCTTGTCAATCCTGATGGGAGCCTGGGGGCGCGCAACGATGTCTATTGCGCTTCGCTCGAGCATAAGCTCGGCATCCATGCCTCACCAACGTGCACGATGATTTATGGCGATCAGGGCGGGGCCGTTGGCCATCTCGTCGGCGAGGAAAACAAGGGCCTGGCGTGCATGTTTACGATGATGAACAGCGCGAGGCTCAATGTCGGCGTGCAGGGAGTGGGCGTTGCAGAGCGCGCTTTTCAGCAGGCGCTTACGTATGCAAGGGAGCGCCGCCAAGGCCGCGTGCCGGCGCAAAGCACAGAAGGCGCAAGCCCCATCGTCCGGCATCCGGATATTGCGCGCATGCTGATGACGATGAAGTCCCTGACCTCTGCCGCGCGGGTAATTTGCCTCATGACTGCTTGCGCCATCGACCTTTCGCGCAGGGCGGAAAGTGCCGCGGCGCGCCAAGAGGCGGATGAGCGGGCATCCCTCCTGACGCCCGTCGCGAAGGCTTTTGCCAGCGACATTGCCAATGAGGTTGCATCTCTTGGCATTCAGGTGCACGGCGGGATGGGCTATATCGAGGAGACAGGTGCGGCGCAGCTCGCGCGCGATGCAAGAATTGCAGCGATCTACGAAGGCACCAATGGAATTCAGGCCATCGACCTCGTGCAGAGAAAGCTCCCGCTCGCTGGAGGGGCGGCGGTGGCCCGCGAGATCGCCGATATGCGTAACGCGCTCGAGGGGCTGCGCGAGATCAATGCGGAGGGCTTCGGCGAAATCGAGCCCTGCCTCGCGGAGGCCGTTGCGGCGCTCGAGCGCGCGACCGACTTTGTGCTGAACGCATTGAAGGATCGCCCCCAAGATGCGCTTGCCGGCGCAACACCCTATCTGCGGCTATTCGCGATTGCGCGCGGCGGAACGGCTCTTGCCCGCGGCGCGCTCGCCGCTCACCGCCTCGCATCTTCCGGCAATAGCGATCCCGCCCATAGAGCACGGATCGCTTCCGCGCGTTTCTTTGCCGAAAACATCGCGGTTTGCGCAGGTAGCCTTGAGCGGCAAATTACGCGCGGGGCGGGCTCGGTCCATGCCGCCATCGCCGCTCTTGCAGATTGATCAGGCATCGTAATGACCGGCCTCCCGCCCCATCTCAGGATCGAGCGCCTGGGGCCAGTCCTTGCGATTACGTTCGAGCGGCCCGAAAAGAAGAATGCGCTCAACCGCGCGATGTACCGGTCCGCCACCGCGGCATTGCGACAAGCAGACGCCGAGCCCTCGATCGCCGCCGTGCTCTTCAAGGGCTCGGGCGGAGTATTCACGGCCGGTAACGACATTGCGGACTTCCTCGAAGCCGGCGGAGAACCCGGCGAGTTCCCCGCGTTCACCTTCATCAAAGCTCTCGCCGCGTGCGATACGCCGATTGTTGCGGCGATCGAAGGGCTGGCCATCGGAATTGGCGCAACCATGGGACTGCATTGTGACCTTGTCTATGCAGCCCCGGGGACGCACTTTCGCATGCCCTTCACCGATCTTGGCGTAGTCCCCGAAGCGGCCTCCTCGCTCGTCCTGCCGCGCCGCATCGGCATGGCAAAGGCGTCTGAGTTCCTGCTGCTTGGCGAGCCGTTCGATGCGGCAGAGGCGCTCCGGCTCGGGCTCGTCAATGGCATCATCCCCTCGCCAGAACTTTACTCGTTTGCCCTCTCTAAAGCGCAGCAGCTTGCGGCAAAACCGCGTGCAGCCATTGCCGCAACGCGCAGGCTCATGCGCGGCGATCTCGCCGAGATTCTCGAAAGAATCGAGGAAGAAGCCCGCCTCTTCTATGAGGCGATGCGGTCACCTGAAGCGCGAGCCGCCTTTAGCGCATTTTTGAGCAAGAGCTAATGAACCTCCGATCGGTGCTGCTTGAACCGCGCAGGCCAGTCTGGAATGTAAGCTCCTGACCTCGATCTTTTTGCCGGAGGGCGCCGCGCGATGGCCACAGATCAAGCAGGCATAAACCTTCTTCTCCTCGGCTCGGGCGGACGCGAGCATGCGATGGCGATCGCGCTTGCGAAGAGCCCGCTCATCGGCGCCCTTTATGCCGCCCCGGGCAATCCCGGCATGGAGGGGCTGGCGCAAATCGTAGCACTCGATCCGGCGGATCATGCCGCCATCGCAGCCTTTTGCAAAGCGAGCAAGATCGGCCTCGTGGCCGTTGGTCCTGAAGCGCCGCTCGTCGCGGGCCTTGCGGATGACCTTGGTGGGCAAGGCGTCAAAGTCTTTGGCCCCTCGAAGGCCGCCGCAAAGCTCGAAGGCTCGAAGATTTTTGCCAAGAATTTTTGCCGCCGTTTCGCAGTTCCCTCGGCCGACTACGCCTCTTTCGATGAGGCCTCCCCGGCGATACTCCATGTGCGTGAAAAAGGCGCGCCGATCGTCATCAAAGCCGATGGGCTTGCTGCGGGCAAGGGCGTCACGGTCGCACAAAACATCGCGGAGGCAGAGGCCGCAATCGAGCGCATGTTCGCAGGCGAGTTCGGCGCGGCCAGCAAAAGGATCGTTATCGAAGAGTTTCTCGAAGGCGAGGAAGTTTCGTTCTTTGCGCTTTGCGATGGAACGCGCGCCGTCGAGCTTGGCTCGGCGCAGGATCACAAGCGGGTGGGGGAGGGTGAGACCGGCCCCAACACCGGCGGCATGGGCGCCTATTCGCCCGCACCCATCATGGACGAGGCGATGCGAGCGCGCGTCATGGACGAGATCATACGCCCCGCGCTCAAGGGAATGGCGGCGATGGGTGCGGCCTTTCAGGGCGTGCTCTTTGCGGGCCTCATGATCACGGCAGAGGGCCCAAAGCTCATCGAGTTCAACGTGCGCTTGGGCGATCCCGAGGCGCAGGTCCTTCTGCCGCGCCTCGAGGAGGATTTGCTTTCCTTGATGCTCGCGTGCGCGGAAGGGCGCCTGCCGGGGCGCGCGCTAAAACTTTCGCCCCAGACGGCACTGACCGTGGTGCTTGCCGCCAAGGGCTATCCCGGCGCGCCGGAAAAGGGAAGCATCATTCGCGGCTTGGAGCGCGCCGCGGCGCTGCCCTTCATCACCATCACCCACGCGGGCACCAGGCGGCTTGGGGCCGATCTTATCGCCGATGGCGGGCGTGTCCTCAATGTGACGGCGCTTGGAGCAAATATCGCCGAAGCGCGCGCCCGCGCCTATGAGGCGATCGCGCTCATCGATTGGCCCGGCGGCTTTTACCGCCGCGATATCGGCTGGCGGGCGCTCGGGCGCTGAGATTATTTCACTCGAATTCGAATTGGAGGCGCAATTGCGCGCCCTCGTCCTCCGGCAGAAAGAGCGTCATCTGCGGAAAAATGGTACGGTAGAGTGACAGGTGTCCGCTGTCCCAGGGGATGCTTTTGGCCGCGCGCGCCTCGGCGAGGATTTTGTTGAGCCTTGCGCGTACTTTGCTGAGGTCCGGTGTGTAAGCGGGCGCGGATTCAGTGCCAAAGAGGCTTGGCTGCGATTCTGTTGCGAAGAGATCAGGATGGCAGGTGCGAGTCACTGGGCACGGCTCCCGGAGACGAATCATCCCGATCATGCCCCGCTTGCACGGGGATACCTGCTCCCGCAAGGAGAGAAGCTAACCCTCTCCCCTTGCGGGAGAGGGTGGCCGGAGGCCGGGTGAGGGGGAAGCTGCATTCAAATCATGCCAGAGCGTCTCCGCCACTTCCTCTTGCCTGAGTAACACATCCGCATTCCAAAAACGCCGGACGCGGAAACCCTGCGCCTTAAACCAGGCGTCACGCCGCCAATCGCGCGCGTTTTCCGCGTGCTGGGAGCCATCCGCCTCGACGATGAGGCGCGCCTCGAAGCAGACGAAGTCTGCGATAAAGTCTCCGATGGGCGCTTGCCGTCTAAACTTGTAGCCCGCAAACCGCCGGTTGCGGAGGATCCGCCAGAGCGCCGCCTCGGCCCCGGTGGGCGCTTTGCGCATGTTCCTCGCAAATTTCGTGAGTTTGTCTTGCATAATCCCCTCATCCGCCTCACTTCGTCCGGCACCTTCTCCCGCAAGGGGAGAAGGATGCAACCCTCTGCTTTCGCGGGTCTTCCTCTGCTATTGGGGAATCGACCTATCGCCCGTGGGAGAAAGTGGGCGGAGGCCGGGTGAGGGTCCCCTTCTCCCCTTGCGGGAGAAGGTGGCGCGCAGCGCCGGGTGAGGGGGAGCCATCACTCCCCAAACGCCGCCCGATAAACCTCATCAATCCGCGACATTTGCTCGATCGTGAAAGCAAGGCTATCGGCAATCACCGTCACATGGTTGATCTCGTCGAGCGAGAGCCTGCGGGGACCTGGCCGAGATTTTCGCCAATCCTCTTGTCCTCGACGTAACCCAGGATCATCGCCGCCCTTTTCACCATGAAGTCCGGCGCGCCCGCGCCGCGCACGCGCTTCGGCTCATGGATGATGCAGATGCCCGGGTCAGCCGCCCGTGCAGCCGGATTCAACAGGCTTTCGAGCGCGCCCCGGTCCGAATGCTCGGTCTTGTCGCTGTGGTCCTGCCAAAGGGAGTGTAAATATTTTTCAAAAACCTCTTTCACGCCTGCCCCCGCAAATCCCTAAAAGCACAGCTTTTCGTGCTATCCTTCCCAGCGTAAGGGCGCAAGTGGAGGGCAGGGGAGCGGGTTTCGCGCGCGAACCGGACCAAAACGCTTCACCTGAAGCCCTTTTGTAAGGCCCGCAGGCCGCTGTGGGTTTAGCGCTCATAACAAGTGCGCCGCGCCTGAGCCTCTGCTAGGCTCGCGCCATGCTGGAACGCATTCCGCCCGCAGCCGAAGCCAAAGCAACCCCAATGATCGCGCAATACCGCGCGATCAAGGCCGCCCATCCCGATTGCCTCCTTTTCTACCGGATGGGAGATTTCTACGAGCTCTTTTTCGAGGACGCCGAGACCGCCGCGAAGGCGCTCAATATCGTGCTGACGAAACGCGGCAAGCACGAGGGCCAGGACATTCCGATGTGCGGCGTGCCGGTCGAGCGCGCCGAGGATTACCTCGCCCGCCTCATAGCGCAAGGGTTCCGCGTCGCGATTTGCGAGCAGACCGAAGATCCAGCCGAAACCAAGAAGCGCGGCGGCAAGGCGCTTGTGAAGCGCGAGGTGGTGCGCCTCGTCACGCCAGGCACAATCACCGAGGAGCACTTGCTCGATCCCGCCCGCGCCAACAGCTTTCTTGCCGTTGCGAACGGCAGCGAGCCCGGCATCTACGGGCTAGCAAGCGTTGATATCTCGACCGGCGCCTTCATTCTTGGCGAAGCAAACGAAAAATTGCTCGAAGCCGAGATCGCGCGCTTGGAGCCCGCCGAGATCACAGCGCCCGAAGAACTCTGCACCCGCTCCCCTCTTGCCCGCCTTGCGCGGGAAGCGGGCCTTCCGCTCACCCCGTTTGGCTGCCCAACCGATAGTGCAAGCGCGGAGCGCCGCATCAAAGATTACTTTGGGCTTGCAAACCTTGATGGCCTCGGTCTTCTTTCTGATGCCGAACTAGCGGCCGCAGGCGCGGCGATCTTTTATATCGAGCGCACGCAATTTTCGGCGCGTCCGAATTTAAGCCTCCCGTCGCGGACAGCGCAGAGCGCGCGGATGGAAATCGGCGCGGCGGCCCGGGCAAGTCTTGAGCTCGCGCGCACCCTCGCTGGCGCGCGCGAAGGCTCGCTCCTCGCAACGGTCGACAAAACCATGACCGCGCAAGGAAGCCGCCTCTTGGCCGAGCGGCTCGCGGCGCCCTTGACGGACCCAGAAGAAATCGCGCGCCGGCTTGATGCGGTGGCGTTCTTCATTGATGAGCCTGCTCTGCGGAGGGGTGTGCGCGCGTGCCTTAAGGGCATGCCGGATATTGCCCGCGCGCTCTCGCGCTTGGCGCTCAAACGCTCTGGCCCGCGCGATCTTGCCGCCATTCGCGGCGGGCTTGCTTTCGCGGAGGAAATCGCCCGCGTTCTGGCCGGCGCGCGCCCATTGCCGCAAGAGCTGGCCCAAGCGGCAGAAGCTATTGGCGCCGTGGACCCTTCACTTCAGCTGCGCTTGCAAAATGCGCTCGCCGAAACTCTGCCGCTTTCGCGCCAGGACGGCGGCTTCATCCGTTCCGGGTTTGATGCGCGCCTCGACGGATTCCGGGCGCTGCGCGACGAGCGCCGCGGCGTAATCGCGTCGCTGCAAGCCCGCTACGCGGAGCTTGCGGAGACAAAGCAGCTCAAACTCAAACACAATCACTTCCTTGGCCATTTCATCGAGGTGCCGCAAGGCCAAGGCGAGAAGTTCTTGAGGCCGCCGCACAACGAGATTTTCGTGCACCGGCAGACGATGGCGGGCGCGATGCGCTTCTCGACGAAGGAGCTTGCCGAGCTTGAAGCAAAGCTTGCCTCTGCGGCGGACGAGGCCCTTGCCCGCGAGCAGGCACTTTTCGAGGAGCTCGCAGCACTTTGCCTTGGCGCCGGAGCCGCGCTGAAAAACCTCGGCTCCGCTCTTGCTGCCATCGATGTTACCGCGGCTCTTGCCGAAGTGGCCGATGCGCGCCGCTGGGCAGGGCCCAAAGTCGATCGGTCGCTGGCATTCGAGATTGAGGGCGGGCGCCACCCCGTGGTCGAGGAGGCGCTTCGCGCGCAGGGCCTGCCTTTTTGCGAGAACGGCTGCGATCTTTCCGGCGCGCCCAGCGAGGGCGGCAAGATTGCGGTTGTCACCGGGCCGAACATGGCGGGGAAATCGACTTATCTGCGCCAGAACGCTTTAATTGCGATCCTAGCGCAGATGGGCTCCTACGTTCCGGCAAAGCGCGCCCATATCGGCATTGTGGATAAGCTTTATTCACGGGTCGGCGCGGCGGACGACCTTGCCCGCGGGCGTTCGACCTTCATGGTCGAGATGATTGAGACCGCGGCAATCCTCAATCAGGCAACGGAGCGCTCGCTTGTGATTCTCGATGAGATTGGCCGCGGCACGGCAACGTTCGATGGGCTTTCAATTGCCTGGTCGGTGATCGAGCACCTGCACGAAAAGAACCGCTCGCGGGCTCTGTTTGCGACCCATTTTCACGAGCTCACCAGGCTTGCAGAAAGACTAGAGCGCTTCGTGAATTTGACCGTGCGGGTGACGGACTGGAACGGCGAAGTGGTTTTTTTGCACGAGATTGTGCCTGGCGCCGCCGACCGCTCTTATGGCGTGCAGGTCGCAAAGCTTGCAGGTTTGCCTGCGCCCGTAGTTTCGCGGGCGCGCGAATTGCTCGCGGAGTTCGAGGCGGCTGAGCGGAGCGTGGACGCAAACCGGCAGAGCGCCGATTTGCCTTTGTTCACGGCCTCTCGCCAGCCCCCCGCAGAGCTAAGCGATCCTTTGGGCGAAGCGCTCGACGCGATTGATCCCGATAGCCTTTCTCCGCGCGCGGCGCTCGATGCGCTTTATCGCCTAAAGGCGCTGCGCACGAAGGCCGGGCATTAACCGGCAGTCCGTTAGGGGCAAGGCGGCAAGCCGGGCTGGCCGCAGTTGCGCTGCTGCCGCCCTTGTGCCTGCTGCGGCGGGCGCCAGGGCTGCGCTTGTTGCGGCGGATGCCATTGTTGCGCCTGCGGCGGTGGATGCCATTGCTGGGCCTGCTGGGATGGCGGGTGCCAAGGCTGAACCTGTTGAGGCGGGCGCCATTGTTGCGCTTGTTGCGGCGGATGCCATTGTTGCGCCTGCGGCGGTGGATGCCATTGCTGGGCCTGCTGGGATGGCGGGTGCCAAGGCTGGGCCTGTTGAGGCGGGCGCCAGGGCTGCGCTTGCTGCGGCGGATGCCACGGCGCCGGCAGACCGCCTGGATGCGGCGTGCGATAAACCTGCGGGGGTAGATGCTCCCGCTGCGGCTCCTGCGGCCGTTGGGGCTGTTGCGGCTTAGGCCCTGCGGGCGCCCGCCCCGCTTGGGGCAGGGGCACCTCGCTGCCGGGCAGGCCATGCGGAGCACTTTTGCTACCCAATGCCGCGCCAGGCGGGCTTTGACGCGGACCAGGCATTTCCCGGTGAGCCCCTTCCTGAGCGGCGCCGGGCCTTCCTTGCTGGCTGGGCAAGGCATGGCCTTGCGGCGGCGGCGAGGCACCCGGCGCGCCCTGCGGCGCTGCCCCCTGGGCGGCTGGGCCGGGTTTGCCTCCTTGGCCGGGGAGCGGCTTGCCGCCTGCGGCGCCGGGCAAGGCATGGCCTTGCGG
>Ga0209062_1003737_pt1 | contig 17040 bp, 12 predicted proteins | sample Coa_R2_2_FD_187158 | JGI IMG/M metagenome (GOLD analysis project Ga0209062, IMG submission 187158) | Surface soil microbial communities from Centralia Pennsylvania, which are recovering from an underground coalmine fire - Coalmine... | ecosystem: Environmental > Terrestrial > Soil > Unclassified...
CAGGAAGTTTAGATTTAGGTATTCTGGATTGGTTTCTGCTCATGAGATAGCTATGTAGTTGAACATATGCTTGTGCAGAGAAATCAACAACTGAAAGTGCTACTTAATGTTGAAGTGGCGACAGCAGTCACCTTTGTTTGCACTCTAAATAGGTAGCAAAATTACTCCCTAATAACAAGAATTGGTAGTGAGTGAAAATGGGTAGAAGCATCTGGAGGTGATAGTACTATTTTTAGTACAGCAAATTGCTGTTGGGGTTGATTTGCAATAGATTGTTACAAAACTTTAGTTGTGTCAGAAGCAACAAAAAAAGTTTTTAGGTAAAAGAATTAAGATGATAAAAGTAAGGTGATATTAAATCCAGGATGCACGTACCAGAATTATTCTCATGAATGGGTAATGTGTAGAGAGTGATTTGGAGAAAACTAGAGACGTGCGGGTGGCAGTCGATTACACCGTGAGAAAACACGTTGTGTACTCCCCGATGATGGGTGTTCCCCCGCGCGTGAGGTGAGAAGCAAGCCGTGTCTTTTGCCTGCGGCAAACCTCGCTGCGCTCGGACGACAGGCTTGCCAAAGTGGGAAGCATCCCCCTTTGGAAACCCCCTCTTAAACATTGCTCAGTTATGCGCCCAAAACTGTCAAAAAACTTGCTTCGTACTAAAACATTGGAAGCTCGTGTTAACGCAATCGAACACGAGATGATTAAGTTGAAAGCACAAGATGCGGGACTATCAGTGGCTGAATTCACCAGACGCAGTGTTTTATTAAAACCACTGCCGAGACGACTAAGCAAAATAACCCTGGCAACCTACCGAGAATTAGTCCGTATCGGCAACAACATCAACCAACTCACCAGAGCTACCAACACAGCCATGCTTAGGGGAGTGCGACCACCTGCAGATCCAGAACAACTAGAACAACTGCGGAAGCTCCTACAACAGATAGGTCTCCAATTGTCCCAAATTGAAACCGAAATGACTGATGACGACGAGATGGACGACTTAGATGAGGAGTGGGATGAAGAATGATTGGCAATCAAACTAAAGGTAAAAGCTTTCGTGGACTCCTTAATTATCTTGAAAATAAAGAAAAGTCATCTTTAATTGGCGGCAATATGTTTGGTAGAAATGCTCTTGAGTTAGCCAGAGAATTTCGACTGTCTCGACAGCTTAACCCAGAAGCAGAAAAAGTAGTTCACCATGTTTCGCTGTCACTAGCTCCTGGTGAACAGCTAGACAATGATACTTGGTGCGAGATTGCAGATAAATATATATCAGCGATGGGTTACACAGCCAACCAATATGCTGTCTACCGTCATAGCGATCGCGACCACGACCACATACACATTTGCGCTAGCCGAATCAGTTTGGATGACGGTAAGATTACTAGCGATAGCTGGGAGTATGTACGCTCAGAAAAAATCATTCGACAGTTAGAACTAGAATATAGGTTACAACCGACCTTAAGCAGCCATGAAAAATTGAACCGCACTCCTAGTATAGGGCAACAGCAACGTATAGAAAGAGAGCAACTGGAATATGAGCAGGGCGAGAGAAACACGCCACCACAACAGCCAATTAAACTTGAGCTTCAATCCCTAATTGACCGCGTTACTATAGATAAACCCACCATGCCCCAACTAATTGAACGATTGCAACTTTTGGGTGTGGAAGTTCGCCACGGGTTAACACGCAACGGTAAAAGTAAAGGTATCTCTTACTCGTGGAATGACCAGAAATTTAGCGGTACTTCCTTAGGGCCTGCTTACACCTTTCCAGGACTACAAAAACACAAGGAAATTGACTACCAGCCACAACGGGATGACGAGCAGATTGCGCAGTTGCTATTAAATCCCGTGAAACCTACCTCAATAGAACATGCACAAAAGCTTCTTGTTGAGATGGAGCAGAAACAACAAAAGCCTAAATTTACGCCACCACCAGAGGATGAAAGCAAAAGGCCATTATTACAGCATTACCTGACCCAATATCGCGGGATAAGAAATTACCTTGTGCAACCATTACAGCGGCAGGGGTTGGCTTATATAGACCCTGATAAAAATGTTGTGTTTATCAAGCGGGGTTTAGATGGTGAAAAGTTAGGCGCACTTGTTTGGGACACCGCACGTGTTGACAATCGAGCTTTTGAGTACGACAAAAACAGTAAACGCTCAGAAGGCTGGTTTTACCTTCAATTGGGTGGAGAGCCTCTTGATAAAATCGAGAAAGTATTCTTGTGTTCTTCTCCCATTGATGCCCTGTCAATGGCAGAGATTGACATCTTTGTACGCAAGAAGCTACCACCAGTTAGAACAATGTACATGGCAGTGGATGACCTAGATCAGTTGCCAGTGGAATTTCTCAAAAATATCAGCAGAATAGGAGCCGCATTTAATAACGATGATCGGGGAGATGAAGCCGCGCAAGTCGTTCAGAAAATTCTCCCCCAGGCTAAAAGAATTGAACCGTCAAATCTTACTACTTGGAATCAGCTGCTTCTGGAAGAGCGAGAGAAGCAAGAATTACTTGAGCGTCAGCAGCGATCTAGGGGCTTTAGTCGCTAGTCTAGTATTGTGCGCTTCTAGGTAAATCTATCTGCCGTATTTTTCTACAACGCAGGAAAGATAGGGGTATTTTTCGTTCAAAGGTGTTAGATTTTGGCATTTGCACTTTATTGAAGTGACCGCATCTCGCCATATTGCTGGATATATGCTACCAACTCTTTGGTATAACCCCCTTCAGAGATTCTTGCCAAATTGCCTACTAGGATAAACAGCTCTCGCGCTCTGCTAACAGCAGTATTAAGTAAATTAGGTCGGCGATTAATAAACCAAAGACTATCAGTAGGTAGGCATTGGCGAGTCGAGAAAATTATGACTGATTTCTGACCACCTTGGAAGGTGTGAACTGTGCCAATGCTCTGCTCCTTTAGCTCTGGCCAACGAGATTGTAAGCGTTGAGTCAGGGCGTTAACATGATGGCGGTAAGGTGAAATCACTCCAATTGCGCTTTCAGAGTCAGAAGAATTTAAGCAATAACCTGCCGCTAACACCTCCTCAATCAATGATTCTACTGTATCAACTTCTGCCCAATTTACCTGGTTTTCCAGTTTCCCTTCAACGTGGTAAGCAATTAGATTAGCACCTAAGCGAGAAGGTTTCGGTTTAGTTTTGATAACCATACCGTAATTACACAGGCGATCGCAAAAATTAGCAATTACTGGAACGCAACGGTAATGATATTTAAGGATAATACCGTGACCAATATCTCTGGGTTGTCCTGATGCCCCCGCTGCTCGGTGATAAGCTGTAGAAGCAGTAGGACTGTAACGGTCATAATCAGAATCTGTGAGTCCTTGTTCTAGAAAAGATTTGCTACGATATTCCTCTTTATTTTGGTTGCTTAAGTTAACAATTGGTTCCAATTGCAATGGATCGCCAATGATCAAAGCCTGATGAGACCGCACTAAAACAGGAAAAACTTGATGCGGGGGAATCTGACCCGCTTCATCTACAATTACTTGGGCGATACAGCCATTATCGGGATAAGGGAACAAACGGCGGATAGAGTGCAAAGTACAAAGAAACACTGGAAACAATAGACTAATATCCCGATAAATGTTTCTCCAATTAATAGCTAACTGACGGAAAGCTTCCCCTTCATTATTTAGGACATCAATGTAAGTCCTAATCGAAGCTATCACCTCATCTTTTCGTCGCCGAGCTTCCTGTTGCTGAAATAGCCAAGACCACTCAAATAACTCTACTTGCAGCGAATGCAATTCAGTGTAGAAACGACTGTAAAAATCTTTGGTAGGATAGGTTGCGAGTCGGTGTTCTACGTGAGAACGGCGAATAATGAGGTCGGTGAGTTGCTGCTTTAATGACTCTAGCTGCTGTTGTGTGTTATCAATATTATTCTGTTGTTTCTGCCAGTCCAATGCTGATTCCATTAACTGAGAAACACTCTGCTGGGCAGCTATGAGAGATTCAGTGGAGAGCGGGATTTGAAAGGGAAATGGGGTGGCCAGCGTCGCTAACACAGGTATCTCTATTTGTTTGTGCAAGCGTTTGAGAACATGACGTGGGTTAGTTTTGGTTATCGAGTACCAGAATCGTTTAATTCTTTGCAAAAACTGAATAAACCAGTGGCTATTTCTCCTTGAATGCTGCCAATAATCTTCAGGTGGTAAAGAACTCTTAGCACTGTCAAGATATTGTTTTATCTGCTGATACGCTTCTAGTGGGAATTGAGAGTAGTCACGTGAATACTCTAATGGGTACGAGGGCTGAAATCCAAATTCAGATCTCTTGATCGCTTCCTCAAGTGATTGTATATCTTGGGACAATTCCTCTAATAATTGCTCATCATCGCTTTTCTGTTTTTGATAATCTTCGTCTTGCTGTCTGTGAGATTCTATTTGCTGGACACCTGCTAACAATTTTTGCTTAGTGGACTCCCATTCAGCTTTGTTAAAAGTTTCTTTAGCAAGCGTGTCGACTGCAGTTTGCAACCTAGGTAAAACTTGGGTGTCAACCAAATTCCTGGAGCCCCCTGATAAGTGGAAGCGCTCAGAGAAAAAGTGTTTGGTTAATAATTCTTCAACGTTATTTACAGCATGGTTATTAGTGCTAGTGATCACAGTTAGGTTACTTTTATCTTCACCTGTTGTTGCCAACTGCACGGCTCGACTTACCACTTGGTGAGCTATGTTATGTAACAACAGCGTTGTCTTCCCATTCCCAGGTGGGCCAATCACAGCAGTAACAGAATGTTCCTGAGAATGTTTAAGAGCTTGTGCCTGATAGTCATCGGGTTCTGAGATAGGAAAAGCACCCAGAAAAAGCACGTTATGCCGAGGTGCTTTTGGGTTTCCAAACAGATATTCGTAAGCCGGATGTTGTGATACTGCCCAACTCCAGTTACTTTGCTCACTGATTTTCTGAAAATCTTTTTGAAGGTTCTGATTGAAAGGAACGTAGTCAAAATTCAACAAATAGGGGAGAGGTTTTGAGCGCACCGGAAGGGATGGTAATTCAATCAGCCCCATAAAGTCTTGTAACGTTTTAAAGGAACGATTGAAAGTGGTATCGAGAAAAACTTTCAGCCCTTCTCTTGTGACTAGAGATTCCGCAGCTTCTTCATCTAGTCCGTACCACTGCATCAAATTGGGAATAACAGGCTGAAATTCGTAGTCAGTTAAATCCCATCCGCTAGTGCGATAGTTGCCCTCAAAGATAGGAGAAATGTTGATGGTGAACAACGGGCGAAATTGACGACGATTTGCTTCAATTACATAAAGCTGAGGGAAAGCTACAGCAATTGATGGTAATTTTGATTGAGCTTTGTCCTTTAAACTTTTAAAAGATTGCTTTAGTTTTTTAAATAAAGACTCGTCTATCAATAATTTATCGCCTACCAGATGTACATGAGAGTCCCAGATATTGGGTTTCTCCTCATCGTTAGCGTCTACTTTGGCATTACTCAAATTTTCAATTTTGATGTAATCTAACCAAGCCTTAAGTAATTTTCGAATTTGTAACTCTGAAGTCATCTCTTTTATTCCTCTTGATAACATAGCAACTTGTGTCAATTCACTCGTCGCCTAGCAATGCTTCAAGTTTATTTAGAAGATTTACTAGCTGCTTTTGCTTGGTAGGCTCTTTCCAAAGCTGGCGCTTTTTAATGCGTTGAGTGATATTTTTAAGCCGCTCTGGTATTTGGTTAGATGTAAGAGGTGAGGGGGGTTGTTCTGCAGAAGTTCTGGCTTGGATTTGTTCTTTGATTTGGCTTAAAGACCAATCGTTAGCTATGACTTCGGACAAGAGTTTTTTGCGGAGTTCGTCATCGTTTACCCGTGCCAATGCTTGTGCTTTGGTGTACTCTAGCTTGCCAGAACGCAGTGCCATTAAAATTTCTTCTGGCAGATTTAGCAAAGGTAAACGCTTGGTTGTGAATGATAGCCAATTCATGAGTCCTAGGCTCTCAAACACCTCTTGTACCATTTTTGATTGTGACTCATCTGGTTTAGGAGAAACGTTTCTCCTAGATTCTGTATGCTTATCTGAGTTAGGAGAAATGTGGTCAGCAGATTCCGTCTCCTGTTCTAAATTAGGAGAAACGTTTCTCCTAGATTCTGTATGCTTATCTGAGTTAGGAGAAATGTGGTCAGCAGATTCTGTCTCCTGTTCTAAATTAGGAGAAACGTTTCTCCTAGATTCTATTTGCTTATCTGAGTTAGGAGAAATGTGGTCAGCAGATTCCGTCTCCTGTTCTAAGTTAGGAGAAACGTTTCTCCTAGATTCTATTTGCTTATCTGAGTTAGGAGAAATGTGGTCAGCAGATTCTGTCTCCTGTTCTAAGTTAGGAGAAACGTTTCTCCTAGATTCTATTTGCTTATCTGAGTTAGGAGAAATGTGGTCAGCAGATTCTGTCTCCTGTTCTAAGTTAGGAGAAACGTTTCTCCTAGATTCATCAGATGAACTTTTTGACTGTTGCTCCCCTTTACTGTGAGCGTTCTTCATTCGGTACAGTAAGGATTTGACAGCTTCTAAATCGCACTCGAGATGGATTGCTAACAGATGCAAGATACCTTCAGTTTCTTCAATGGGGTTAAGGTCTTCTCGTTGCAGGTTTTCTATCAAAGCCAACTGAAAAGCTTGCTCATCTGATAGCTCACGTACAACCACAGGCACAACTTCAAGTTTGATTGCTTGTGCTGCCCGATAGCGTCGTTCCCCTGCTACTAATTCGTATTTCCCACCTGCTACTGGACGCACTAATAGAGGTTGGAGGATGCCATGTTGTTTGACTGACGAGACTAATTCTTGTAATGCTTGTGGATCAAAGTATCGTCTGGGTTGTTGTTGGGGCTGAACTATATCTTCGAGCTTGATAGTAGTGTCAGCAGCATCTGGCAAGCCTGCATCTGGCGAGGATAACCAAGAAGGAGATGGAGTTGTAATTTTCCCTCCAAAGGGGTTGTCAGTTTTCTTGCGTCTTATCACAGGGACTCCAAAGCCAAGGCTATTTCTTCAAGGATAGTAACTGCAGGATGTTTAGGGTCAAACACTGCCAAAGGAGAACGTTCTTCTGTCGCATCGACAAAAGCAGTAGCTCTGGGGATAGGTGGAAAAATACGACCCCAAGCAGAAAGTTGAGCTCCTATAGCTGCTAATGCTCGTTTATCCGCGGAGTTTTGCTGAGCATACCGAGTAGGAACAAACCCTGCTATTTGGATTTTGCGGTTGGCTTTATTTTTAACATGGCTAATAGTTTGTAAGAGTTCGTCAGTTCCTTCAAATGCTTTAAGATGGGTTTCGACGGGGACGATGATGTGTGTAGCTGCGACTAAGGAGATATAAGAAAGCAATCCTAAACTAGGGGGACAGTCTATAAGTATGAAGTCGTAGTCATCTAAAACGGTCTCAACAGCTGATTTGAGTTGTAAGTCGCGCATAGCAGTACTGACTAACTGCATTTCGGCTCCACTCAGGACTCGGTTTGCTGGAACCAAGTCCATACCATGAATGCCAGAATGAATCGGTAAGGGTTGCTCGTCGATAATGGCATCAGCAACGGTTTTTTTTAACTCAGATGGCACTAACCCCATGAATTTGGTCAAGGACGCTTGGGGATCTACGTCGATGAGGAGAACGCGATGTTCTCGTTTTGCTAGGTGGTATCCCAAGTTTTGAGTCAGTGTCGATTTGGCGACACCACCCGCTTGGTTAAACACGGCAATAATGCGGCATTGCTGATCAGAAGTTGACACTGGCTTCCCTTCCTAGAAGATAGCTTGACGTTTGGCCAACCAACTCGGTTTTAGTTTTCTGTTTACCTGGATCAGATGAAGAAGCTTAATTTTTAATAGAATTTGCAGCGGTACCTATGTGATTCTATCGTATGTAAATGATACTATGCTACTCCATCGTCTGAACCCAGATATTTCCATCTAGGCAAGAGTCTAACCCCACATCCTAGAATCTATAGCCAATCCAAATCCCCCTCTGTTCATTTCCACTCTACAAGTACATTGAGAGTGGAGACTTGTGCGATACCGTTAAATGCAGAATTGTTAAGCAAAGCTCCTTTAATATAGATATTTTTATACTTTAGAAAAAAGTGTAGAGTTAAGAATTTCTTGATCAAGGAGTCAAATAGTCAAACTCATCTGTTGATTTTAGATGCATTATGGATAAAAACTATACATTCAAATTCAATTCCTCCACAACACTCTTAGCGCTCAAAGCAGGTAAGTACGATCCAATGGACTTTTATCAGGCGCGTCTAGACCTGTTTAACCTATCCATAATGGCAGACTATGATCAACTCGTTTGCCTTCCGACTCTGACTGCTATTGACAAATACTGGTATCAAATTGAAACGGCTCGTAAGGTCCTCAGGCAACTTGGTGGACGCGCATTACTCGCAGATGAAGTGGGATTAGGCAAAACCATTGAAGCTGGACTAATCATAGCAGAGTATCTAGCACGAGGAATGGTGCGCTCGCTTTTGGTACTAACTCCCGCATCCTTGGTTTCTCAGTGGCAACAAGAGCTAAGTGATAAATTTAATATTAGTACTATTACGACAGACGATCGCGACCCACAACAACCCATCGACGAATTTTGGACAAATAATCCTCTGATCATTGCCTCACTCAACACAGCTAAATCTGCCAAGCACTACCCTCACGTCACCAGTCGTGCTTGGGACCTAGTCGTCGTGGATGAAGCACACCACTTGAAAAATCGCACTACCCTCAACTGGAAACTGGTCAATGCTCTCAATAAGCGATTTATCCTTATGCTCACTGCTACCCCAGTGCAAAACTCCCTAGTCGAACTGTTCAATCTCCTGACTCTCCTCAAACCAGGATTGCTACAAACCGAAGCCGCCTTTAAAAAGGAATATGTTGATTCTAGAAATGGACGAATCCCCAAAAATCCAGAAAAACTGCGCTCCCTGATGCGGGAAGTTATGGTGCGAAATACTCGCGCTCTTGTGGATGTTAAGCTACCCAAACGTTTTGCATCGACGATTACTGTTACCCCAACTTCTGCTGAACAGAAGCTTTACCAGGACTTAAACGAGTACCTGCGTTCTAAAGATGATCAACTAGATAAGTTATCGCGCACCAATCTACTGATGCGTGCTGGTTCTTCCCCTATTGCACTGGCTGACTCGCTCAAGCAATTGACCAAACGGTTACCCGATGAAGAACTTAAGTCTCTGGCAAGACGAGCGGCTCACATGAAGCAGGTGGAAAAAGCTAAGGCATTAGTAGAAATGTTAAGCAAATCTCGCCAGAAAACTCTAGTCTTCACCACCCACAAAGCGACCAGTGCCTATTTGGCGGAAACTTTACGTACAGCTGATATCCCATTTGCCGAATTTCAGGGTGGGATGTCCCTTAAAGAGAAAGATGCAGCGATCGCCGCATTTCGGGATAATGTTGGAGTACTTCTAGCATCAGAAACAGGAGGAGAGGGGCGTAATATCCAGTTTGCTAATGTGATTGTTAACTATGACCTGCCCTGGAACCCGATGAAAATAGAGCAGCGTATTGGGAGAATTCATCGCATTGGACAAACTCAGGATGTCTTCATCTTCAACTTCTGTCTAAAGGACAGTATCGAAGAATACATTTTGCGGATTCTCCACGACAAGATCAATATGTTCGAGCTAGTTGTCGGAGAGATTGAAACAATTTTGGGTAATGTGGATGATGAATTTGACTTTAGTGAAATCGTTATGGATATCTGGCTAAAGCATAACTGCAAGCCTGAACTAGATACAGCTTTTGAACAGTTGGCGGATAATTTATTACTAGCCAAAAACCAGTATCGGCAAACCCAAGAACTAGATGAGCAGATTTTTGGCGAAGATTTTGAAGCATGAGGCATTGGGGACTGAAGATTAGGAAGATTCTTGCCCAGTAGCCAATTTCTCTATTCGCTTTTAATAAAGAGTTTCCTTCTAGGGGAACCAATGTATTCGAGGTATTAGGTACTATGAAGAATCTTGCTTAGCCGCCTTATAACCAGTCCCTTTTGTTTTTTAATCTCCAGTCCCCCAGTGACCAATCCCAGATGATGTCCGATCCAATCCTTTCTACCCTGTCAAAACTAGTATCCCTACATGATGGAGTCGCCGAACCTGATGGTGATCATCTTTTGATGGTACTTCTGAGTGACAATATTGCTAAGCAGCTGCAACTGCCGGAAGAGGTAACATTAACGACTAAAGCTGATGTTCCTCATAGTGTTTTTGTCACCTATCACTCGGAATTATTAAGTCGTTTCTCACATATATTGGGCAATCGTGGTTCAGTCAGTGCACTTGGGATCAACTACGATGGCTACTTAAAAACCAGTGGATTTGACAAGCAAATCCTGCAAACCCTAAAGCCCCAAAACGGTTTAATTCATTTCCTAAATGCTGAACCACAAACAACACGTTACCTGTGGTGTCATGTAGCATATACTGCCGAAGCTGATGAAAAGAGGGTTGGCATGGTTTCATTCATCATTAATGAACTGACTCAAGTGACTCCTGTTGATATAGGTGATGCCCTTTTTTGGGATTCAGACCGTTTACCAGTAGAAAATCCAGAAGCTTTTTCCTCTACTTCGCTTCAAGAGATAGAGAGCTTAATTGAACGCACCTCTGCTCAATTGGTGGAATCTGACCTCTTAAATTGGCGAGCAAAACTGGCTCGGGCAAAGGCCAGAGATGAAGACCGACTGAAAACATACTACAACACTATTAGTGAAGAAATTCACTATCGGATTCAATCTCGCAACTTAGAATCAGAGAACAAACAAAGGGAACTAGCTCGTTTAGACGCAACGATTGCTGAGCTTGAACGAAAATTGGCTGACTTGGAACAGCGCTACTCTCTGGTCGTCGATGCTTCTTTATATAGTGTAATGGTGATTCACCTGCCCACGGTTCACATTAAGTGTGAATTAGTTCGTAAAAAAACCAAACGTACCATCACTGCTGTTTGGAATCCCTTCACTAAAGTGATTGAGCCGTTGCGCTGTGAGCTAAGCGGTGTACCTGTTTACGAGTTTTACCTAGGTGATAGTGATGCGAAAATTATCGCTCCTACTGCTTGGAACCAGAAATCCTGAAATCATGTCTTTCTGTAAATTTTAGTAGAGATGTCCCCTAATATGAATGATAAATAGCCAATCATGATTAACCAATGAGTGCAACAAAATTCAAAAAAGTAAAAGCAGAGAATCCTTTTGTTGGGATGTGGCACATCTATGAAATGGAGATGTGGGACGAAGATTACTTCAATATGGAAACACAAGCTTATGTGGAGATTAGACCAGATAATCAGGGGGATTTCCAGTTTGGGCTTGTTAGTGGCTATATTGATGGGGATTTAGAAGCAAGAGGAGTTAGTGAGCGTTTTGTTTTTACCTGGTCAGGCCAAGATGAAATGGATGAAGCCAGTGGCAACGGGTGGATACAATTGATCAGTGAAGATGAAGTAGACGGATTTATTAACTTTCACTTAGGTGATCATTCAATGTTCAAAGCCAAAAGGGCTGGTTAACGCCGGAGTGGTAGCAGGTAAGTTTGTCCTCATCTCTATACATCGTTCGGCATGGAAGCTGTTTGAGATAGGACAGTGCTCCAATTACATCTTGTTGATATGTTCAGACATCACCCGACTCTGTTGCCCGTTCCCTGCTCCTGAGTTCCCTCTGAACTTATAATTGGGTTACTCTAACTAAAGTTCGTGTTCAAACTTTCCTAAAAAGCGATGAGTGGAGCAGGTAAAACCAAATGTCAGTAAATTCAACTCAGATCAACAGCAAACAAATTCAGAAAGCAATCAAAAAGGGTGCAAAAAAGGCCATCACAGCAAGTGGTACGATTTCTTCTACTCGGAGTGGAGACAAAGAACTTAGCCATCTGGTAGGTAAACTTTCTCAACAATCCTTCAGTAGTTTAGAGGCAGCACAGTCATTCGGAGAGACTTTGGGACAGAGAATTATTGAACTTTCTCAAAAACTGAACCGCACCCATTTCGATCAGGGAGTGATTCGACAATTGAGTTTGAGTAAGGATATTCCCTCTGTTGCTAAGCTACCTCAACAAACGACTCAACCCGTGACAGATGCAGGCGAAACCCGACACTCCAATCAAGCTTTGAAATCAGCACAACTGCCACAAGTGGCTGAACAACCTCCTGTAGGAGAGACCCAAACCCAAGAAGATATCACTTCGGCAGATACTTCCGAACTTCCACAGATAGAATCAACCGAAGAAGTACACCAAGACGATGAAGTGGAAGCTGTTGAATCTCCAAGTGAGGTTGTTTCTGAACAACAGGTATAAATCTGCCAGGCGAACATGAGCATAAAATCACCTTTATTAAACCTCTAGCAAAAATGTTTTAGTGATACAATAAGAGTTTTTGCAAAAATCACACCCCACTTTGAAAAATTCTACTTATTGGAAGATGCAGATTTCTCGTAGAGATAAATTAAGTAACTCATAATTTTATCACCGGCGTTGCTGAATCATGGGATGATTTTGCTCAACTTGGAACGAATTTTCAATGGTTTCAACCGCCAATTCATCCCGCATTTATGCAACACCCCATCACCATATGACTTTTGCAAGAGGTCTATTGAATAAGCAAGAATTCGTGAGGTCACTCGCCATTCGGCAGCACATGAATTCTGTGCAACTGATGGATCTACCTCTTGAATAAACCCAACAGTGTATCGAGCAGATTCTTATTGTCTTTGTTCAATTTTGTTGCTTCTCGAGGAATGTACTGCTGAACAAAATTGAGATATCCTTGTCGTCCTCCTTTCTTTGTCCACAACTTGATTGAGGATTTAATCCGCTTGAGACAGGCGACGATCTCGGATGGGGTCTTACTCTCTATATTCAACTGAGCAGGATTCCCTTTTTCATCGGTTGCTGCTAATTGTTCTCGTCCCAACCGCCAATCACAAACCACTTTGAGCGCTGATGCCACTTCTGCTGAGTGACCTTTGGGCTGTCGGTAAGAGCTAGTTTTTCCTTGAGCTTCGGCGTTGTAGTACTTAATTAACCACTCTAACGCTGCTTCTACCTCAACATCAATCAGATCAGGATGTTCTCTATAATACATTACTATAGTGCTTTCAATGTTGTGCAGCACATCCTGATATTCTTGTTCAAAACTCATCGTCCTTAATCTTGAATTGTTTGTGTTTCCTCCTGATTTTATCTTTAACTATAACTAGTTGCGCTTGAATTGCTTGCTTGTAATTCCTTAGTCATAATGGAAAGGATTTATTAACTTTCACTTGGGAGAGCACTCAACATTCAAAGCCAAAAGGGCTGTCTAACGCCGAAGCGGTAGCAAGCACATTCCTCCTCATCTCTATACATCGTTTGGTGATGAAGGTAAGGCACTTACCAGTAATAAGGCGCTTTCATTTTATTTTTTGGATCTCCCTAAGTCCTGCGTTATTCTTACAAGGATGCTAAGGCATCACCGATGCAAGAAATGAGAACGCTTCATTTCCCCAAATCTGTTCTCCTCGTACACAAAAACTATGTCCCTCAGCGTGTGTCTTTCCAAATGCAGGAAAGATCAACAACTTGTGTGGTTTATGGGCTTTTTCGAGCTCTTGTGCCATTATTTTAGTGGGAGTCAAATCATAATCATTGTTGGCTTGAATCAAAAGAATCGGAACAATGGCATTGCGGACTGCTTGGATGAGACGTGAGCGTAGTTCAGGGTAGATAGACCAAGTCATCGCTGCCGGAGCAAAGGCAATGGTAGCCTGCAACCCAAGGTGCTTCTGCGTAGCAAGTACAGTTTGAATTCCACCGAAAGAGCAACCCGTCATCACGATTCGGTTTTTATTAACGTAGGGAAGCTGTTTGAGATAGGACAGCGCTGCAATCACATCCTGTTGATGTGTTTCCTGAAGCTTAACAAATTTTTTCCCTCTGGTAAATTCTGGTTCTCGACGAATTAAATCCACGATGTACTCACTCTGATCGCTGGAGCGACCTTGCCCACGACGATGCGGGAAAAAGACAACATAGCCCTTATTCACAAAAGGTTTTGCTATTATCTGCCCTAGACCGGGAAACTGTTCGCTGCCGTGATTAATCACAACGGCGGGAAAAGGACCATTACCTTCCGGCTTATGAATAAACCCGTGTAAGACCAGCTTGCCACTTAAGAATGTCACTTCTTCAGGCTTTTGGGCAAGTATGAACTCTTGTGCTCGCGTTGTCACTAAACTTCCGGCAAAGCCTAGAGTCAACCACAAAAGCAATCCGAGAATCTGAAGTTGCCGAATCAAAGGAATTTGAAAAAGTTTCATTGACGTGATTTTTTATTTTCTTAGCACAAGATGTGAGCGCCTAAGGGGCACGACTGCTCTCTGCCCAATGCCAAAGGCAATTGCCACTAGCAATATATGAAAGATGCACATTTCTCTTCACTTTTTCAAAACCTTACTATATTAACATTCTAAAATGTGCATCTTAAGAGTATCGCAAACGGAATTAATGAGTGCTTGTTTGGTAACAGAACTCCTGAGAATAATACAATTTCACTTCAGTGTATATGGTTTTTAGCTTTTGTCAGCATGCCAGAAAAGCTACTTTCTCGCTTCCGGGCTTTAGCTCTCTTCCCAAGGTTTTGAATTATGGTGTCATCAAATTTTCAAGAAAAAATTAGCACATTGTCTTACAGAAAGTGACTCCTATATAACCACATAAAATCATGACTAAAGTCATCTATTATACTGTACCCTAGACACATGAATTTTCTTGTCATCAATCCTAAGATAGGTTTGTTATACCCCTGACAGAGCGATAAAAATTTACACGAGTAGTTATGAAAAAAGCTTTGTTTTTATTGGCAGGAGTGGTTGCAGTGATGTTTGCTGTGGCTCCCCTAATTCCAGAATTTAACAATGCTGTCATTGCTGACCCAGTCCCTGCAATCGAAGGGCATGATGGTGGGATAATGGAAAAGCTAAATTTGACTGATGCTCAAAAGACGCAAATCAAACAAATAAGTGAGTCTAGCAAGCAGCAAATTGATGCGGTCTTCACAACAGAACAAAAGGCGCAACTACAACAAGCTAGACTTCAACATACTAGACCAACACTGAACCTGAGTGACGAGCAAAAAGCCCAACTTAAACAAATTTATTCCTCAACCCAAAGTCAGATGAATGCAGTGCTGACGCCCGAACAACACGAACAAATTCAGCAATTGCTTAACCAATGGAATCAAAGTCATCGTCAACACTCACCCTAGCTTTTGGGATGTCTTTTACAAAAAAGGGAATGAGGAATAGGGAACTTAAGAGCAGGGAATAGGAATAAAAAAGGAAAAGAAGAAGGCTGCCCTTTTTCTAGGAGCAAATTCGACAGAGATTGACAATAGCGAGACTATTCCTCTTTCCTCTTAAACCTGCGGTTTAACTTGGGTGAGGAAAGTCTCGCTATTGTTCCGCATTCCCCTACGCCCTACCATCAGTAGACCGAAAAGTTTTCCATAAACCTTACCAGTCCTTCATTCTGCCTTGAGAATGCAATCCGTCGAGATCAGCCCCTAATCTACCTTTCAAGCACCTCTGCTCTGAATGGACGCGCATAGCGATCGCGATCATAAGAAGCCTCACATCTGACCGCGAAGCGGGAGTGTGAGATGAATTTTTGGGTGATGACGAATTGACCTACAACCGATTCAATGCGCATTCCTTGACAGGGCAAGGGGTCGATAAGGAATCGCCATTTTCTATGTTTGGCATGTCTTCATAGAAGAGTCCCTCTTGAGCCTACACTTACTGCGAAGCAGAAGTGAGGAGATGTCACGTGTTTAATTGGCATGGCAGGACGCTGAAGTTAATCGAGAAGTATAGGGAGTGGCTGTCGGAACTTGAGATGTTAGGATGACAGCACCTTTGGAGTTCACGTACCAGCCCTGAGCTGGAAGTGGGAGTTGGGATGTGTTCGCTTCCCTGGTGGTGATCGCAGAATTAGGCAGGTGTTGGGCTTGGGTAGGGGAAGACTCAAAACTGAGCAACGCTTCATTGCTCAGTGGCTCATTTGGGCGCGGTGGCAACCCACCACGCCCAGTGATGGTAAACTCACTCTTATGTTGTGCTCTGTCTGCTGGACAAATCTGTGCCACGATTTCTTCTGGTTTGATAATTTCTTGCGGCAAATTGACTGAAGGTTGTTTGTTTTCTGTTTCTGGTGTGTTGACACTGACCACACCATTTAATCCGAGTTGGGAGCTTGCAGTGATCTGACATTGTGGGCAGGTAAATAATCCAGATGTATTGATTTGGATGTTTCCGCCCATGCCCTGAAAGGCATTGGCATTGATTTTGCTACCCTCTAGCAGGACCACATACTCAGCAGGGCTAAAGCCAGTGATCGTGATGTTACCTCCATTACCATTTCCACCTGCTTGTGCTGATATCTGGCTGGCGTGGCGCATTTGTAAAGTCTTCGTTCTGAGGAAAATGTTGCCACCTTCACCGGATTGAGTCGCTGCTGTAATACTACCTGCCTGGTCTAGCACAATAGAGCGTGTATTCACCCTCACGTTGCCTGCATTGCCTGAGCCTTGATTTCTGGCTGAGACTTGAGCACCCATACTCACTAGCAATTGACCAGTGTTGATGGTGACATCATTTGATGCTCCACTTGGTACAGCAGGCAGTCTAAATAGCTGGCGGGTAAATGCATTCTCGATATTAGCTCCAGAACTGACCAGACTGGGAATGGAGGTTCCAGAGATTGTACCTGTGACTTCCACAGATTGGGGCGCGTTGATCGTAATGCTTCCTGCTGAACCAGTTGCTGCTGTGGAGGAGTCTACTCTTCCCCCATCTTTGACTAGCAATCTTGGGGTATTGATTGTCAAGTTTCCACCATTTCCAGGACCAAGTGTTGACACACCCACAAGGCTTGAGGTTAACTGGGTTGGTTCTGCACCGATGACTTCCACGGAATCGGTTGCATTGACTGTCACA